>Ga0182738_1001708_pt1 | contig 26916 bp, 18 predicted proteins | sample eDN5th30CBELigMG_FD_128876 | JGI IMG/M metagenome (GOLD analysis project Ga0182738, IMG submission 128876) | Enriched Miracle-Growth compost microbial communities from Emeryville, California, USA - eDNA 5th pass 30_C BE-Lig MG (version 2)... ...
CATATTTCCCATGATTACCATTTAATTCAAAAATCATTTTGAAATCGCTACTCTTTTTCGCTTCAAGAAGTTGCTCCTTGCATTGTTTAATGAAAGCATACAATATCGACACTATAAGTCGACTAGTCTTGACCTTGTTGAAGCTAGTACCTTCAAAAAAGACAATATCCCAAATTCTAAAAGTTAAGCCAGGATTGAATAAGTTGAAAAAGAGAGTGAGGATATGATCAGCAAAGTAGAATTCGAGAGGAGTGCCAAATTCATGGAATTTATTAAACAATTCTTTTTCATTTGCACTCAGCAAGATTCTCAGTAAAAGAAGATCACTTCGGACTCCAGAAACCGAATTATTGAGAAGTGGTAAGCCAGTCATTGTGGTGGCTCTGGAGGTTTTGCTTGCGGACACCTTGCTGAGATTAATTTCATGTGGTCCTGGAGTCTGTGACTGCTGTTCGATTGTGTAGTAGCTGGCCAACACGTAGTTTGTCAGAGAAACAAGAAGCCAAAAGACCTGGTGCTCCTCATTTGTTGAACCACCAGCTAGGTAACTGCAATTTTGACAAGTGATCAGCCCTTGACAAAGAACAAGAACCGATCTCGAATAAACTGCTGCTGATCCATTCACCATTTTTGACCAGTAAATGAATGTTTTGCAAATGTTTCTTAAATGGCCTTCGAAACTAAGCTTTTTGCTGTTTGAAGATTGTTTTAAATATTCGACATCATCTTCAAATTCTTGACCAGATTCTGTGAATATTTTTCCCGATTCTTTTTTTAATTCTGCATAAAGTCTTTTGCTTTTTGTTTGAACGTCCTCGTTCAAGTCAGACCCGATTAAATTGGGGAGAGTCTTTTCCGTGAGATTTAAAAAGAAGGCAATTTTGCTGATTTCCGACCATAGATGAGTTCTTTGTTGTGCAGGAATACCTTTCTTGAACAATGTTTTCAGTTCATTATAAAATGGCCTCCACTCTGATTTCACTTCCCAGGCGTCTCTCTTGAAGAGATATGAAATAATTGTACTACTGCTCGTGGTGCTTTCGCGGTGACTGATCGTTTCCAAAGCAGTTTGGATATTTTCTCCCTTGAGGTAAAGGCAATCATGATGAAAGCTTTTATAATCGAGGATTGCATCTTGAAGATCAGCCCAAATGTAGGCACTCGTTTTCAGTCTTGCAAGCTGCTTAGAATTTTCATTATAATAATGCTTTGATAGTTTGCGAATCACTCTTTGAATATACTCATTGTATTTTCGCTGATTTCGCAGATTGCCAATAGTTTCATCACTGATATTCCATGATATGGGGCAAAGATCCAAGATTCGGGCATGCTTTGGGGTGAGATGGGGGAATTCAAAGCTATAATCAAAGAATGCATCGGCGAGCTCATAATTCATTAATGATTGTTGCTGGCTTGTGTTTGTCTTGGACGTTTTTACCCGAGCATTGATGAGTGGGAATTTGGCCTTTTCCAAATGGTTTAGTTTCATTGAGAACCAAATGTTATTTCCACGCTGCCCCGCAACGTAAAAGTCTCTGAGAGATGCATAATGATATCCCTTGAGAGTTTCAGTTTCGTTGAAAAGCATCAATTTAAATTCAACGCTATCCAAATAATTGAGTTCAAATGAGTCGAATTGGATGCAGAATTGTCCTTCAGTCAGATCGGTCGAGATCATTGAATCATGTTTTTGCAGTAATCCTCTTTGGGTTTCAGAGGCATGAGCTCCTTCTGAGAAGATTCTCCAGCGGTAAATATCATATGATTTGACCTGGTCATATTTGCATTTTAGTGTATATTCAAGATTTCTTTTATAGACCGATACTCCATTGATTTTGATCAATCCAGGAAAATCTTGTCCGACTGTGATTCCGATTTTCAGAATAGGTTGGGTGATTTGAGATGTGATTTCCAAGGTATTGAAAACAATGTTGATATCCTCTTTTTTGATTTGGGTCAATACCTCTGCTTGATGTTTCCAGTTGGAAAGGAGTGAGAAGCTCATTTTGGCATTCAACATGTTAATCAAAGGAGAATTTTCCACACTGCCTTTAATTCTTTCCAAGCGCTCTTCAGCATAACGTTGCTCCTCATTATAAAGTCTCACACCGTGTGCATGATCAGCCCACCTCTGATTAAACTTTGATAGGAGACTTTGATCCAAATTGTTCAGGAAATAGCTATTCAAAATGAGTGTTTGTTTCAACTTCATCTTTTCCTCTCGAATCTGCTGAGCTCTGGAAGCAATGAGGTTTCGTAACTAAATTATTTAAAATAATTGTTGTCTAATAGGATGATACATTTGTCAAGGTATGAGATTTGAAATTTTTGCTCAAGTTTAGCAAGACAGATCTTGGATCAGAAGGAGTGTTACTTGTCTTTTGAGAATCTAAGATACCATAGATCCTGAGAAAGTCTTTGGTCTTGGTCCACTATTCAAAAAGAATTAAAATCACCTCAAGGAATAATTTTTTTTCACTTCATCCTTGTTTGTAAAATAAAACGCGGAATCTGGCATGCCCCCTTGTTGTAAACTTCGACTGAAAGCAATTCTATACTCAAATGCTGATAAAGCATTGCCAGTCCATGGAAGAGTTTTATTTTTGAGCTCTTTCGTGGACACTTTTGCATTATATTCGTCCTAAAAATATTCATATAAGAATAGAAATAGAGAAGCAGAGTACTTTTGTCTCGGGCCAGAATTCTGTTGGAAGACTGTATGATTTATTGGGAATTTTCTGGACAAGTCCTGGCTCGCTTTGACTTTCTGATAAACCCATGTCTCTTATCACAAGGCTGCCGCCTCTTTTCCCTGTTCCAGATTATCACAAGAAGAGATTATCTTTAAAGCAACCTTTTTTCGCCAATTTCAAATTCAAGTTTCTCAAGTCCGATATTAACAAGCTGTCTCGAAGATCAGTTGTTTTATTCCGAGGGTTCTTGACAATGGCACTTTGAAATCTTTGACTCTTGGGGAAATAAAATAAATGTAGTTATAAAAATAAGCATTTACGATTTTTTGGCTTTCTTCTTGCTTTTTGAGATCAGTAGCTTGAGGGGATTTGTTTCGAATAGTCGAATAATCGATTTGAAATACAGAGGAACTCATAGTCATGAACAAACGAGATATTAATTTTTGAATAAAATTACAAGGAAATATCTATTAAAAACCAAAAGATATTTTTATCATTTGCTTTGTTCAAGTCAAAAATCAATTTTGCCTCTTTAATCGTAAATTTATTTTTAAGAATAATATTCATCAAATATTTTATGATTTAATGATATAATCATCCCAATCAACTCCTTCGTGATCGAGAGTTTTGCAATTTACAGAGTAAAAGAATATTTTGAAAAATGATTTTGTTCCAAAAATATATTCCAAGTTTTGTGAGACTTTAGTTTGTCTAAAATTGTAAAAATTGTTTTGAATCAACTCCTTGTGGCTTGAAAAAGCTTTTCTTTCAGCAAATTCTATTGTCGTTTGTCCAGTCATAGCAAGGTACCTGCGAAATAGAAGTTAGGGCTTTTTTGAATGAGAAATATCCAATTACCAGTGCCAAGAGGTGAAGGGAAGAATGACTGCGAATATCACAAAACAGAAAAGGAACATGAGATCAAACATTGTTGTCATTTTGTATTGCTAATAAATTTTTAGGAAATCAATCAAAAAAATGAATTTTACTTTGAGCTCTGGGCTTAATCTGACACTTAACGCTGTTAAAGCATAAAATCCTGTACCGATAGTGAGATAACTCAGCAATAAAAGATAATATCGATGATTCTGATGGCCAACGCAGTTATTGATCCAAGCTACAAGAAATTATTTCATTGAACCCCTCTCAAGAATTTTTATTTACGACAATGATGATCCATTCGAAGAACACAGGAGTTGCAAATAGAGCAATGATGTGATCTCAATGGTTTAAAGCTCTTGCATTTTAAGCAGATTTTTCCTTTAGTGATTGAGTTATTTTCAAGATCTTCTTCGTCTTCAGAATCGACATCATTGTTGATCCTCAGCAAAGCATTCTCACACCTTTCTTCAAGATTTTTAGCCAGATACTAAGATTTTAAATAAACTCCAATAACACATTTTTACTTTCAAGTGTTGTGTGCCTCCAGGTTTTGTAAAAGATGCCATGAGAAAATTGAACAGTGTATTCAAACTGACGAGGATTCCTGTGATGAGAAGGACCTTGTTGAAACTGTGAGTTTTTATTTGTAAAAAGCTCTTTTACAGTGGAAAGGACGTTGTTGTGTTTTATTGAAGAGTAGAATCCACAAATATCATGAACAAAACTATATGTGAGCATTGCCAAGAGACACAAGAAAAAGAGAGAAAGCATGTAACCCAAACCTCTCATAGCAAGTACCGTCGAATCCTTGACTAATCTTTTTGCAGTATAGCGTTGTTTGGAAGGTGTTTGCTTGAATTCCATTTTAAATGAAAACGACTAACTTTTATATTTTTCCTGAATTGATTTAAAATATTTTGGTAACGAGATTTTTCAATATTTTTATTACAATCAAATATCTGCCAGATTGAGAGAGAGAGAGAGAGAGAGAGAGAGATCGTTAGTTGTTTGAGAATGAGAAAAAAAAGAGTCATTTTTTTTATTTTGATTTTTATGCAACCCAAGTGTTGTCATCTGATTTCGAAAGGTATTTTTTTCAACAGAAATTGGGACTAGTTGTGCATTATTTCTTAATAAAAAGTGGAAGAGAAAAAATTTGATGTATGATTGATGACTTTTGTATTTTTGAATCAATTTCAGGAGAACAATTCAAAGTTTCCCTCATTTTTTAATTTTTATTTTGCAGAAAGACCTGATCACTCTGCAGAGTTTCAAATCTTTCGCTCATAAAGAAAAACTTTTTTCTTGGAAATGAAATTTACTCTCGAGTATTTACTAAATATATGCATTGTAATTTCTTTGATGAAGAATTACGGATTCAATAATTTGTATAGATAGTATTTTAAGAATTAAATTCAAATAGTATTATATCTATCTATCATTGACTTCAAAAATATCAAATTTTAAGCATCACCAGCGTTGTCATTAGATTCAGTTGCTCCACCTGCCATTTTCTCCTTCCATCTTTTGGCCTTTTCAAGGATTTTAATGTTTCTGAGTTGATTATCATCATCTGGGAATATGTAATCATAATATTCTTCCCAATCTATTACAAAGTTAATCATAATGTCTAAAAGTAATTTCTTTACTTCCTTCTTCTTCGGGAGCTTCTGGTTCCCCTTCTGCTGGGATAATTCTTTTTTGTTTTTTGACTCTTCTTGGCATCTTGTTTCTCACTGCCTGAATCTTTTCTTCATCTCCAATCTTTTCCTCTTGCTCTTTCCAAGCCTCAAGAACCAGAACTCTTTCCTGTTTAAAGAAATTAGAATCGTACCTTTTCAATAATAAAAACATACCTCTTTCAAGTCAGAATCTAATTTAAAGTGTCTTTCAGCATTCGCAAAGACTTCTCTCATGTTATCATAATTTTGAATGGAATATTCAAATTGAGCATAACTGATCCAAACTTTAACATGCTTGGTCTTGTCTAAGAGTTGCTCATATAATTTTCTAGCTCTATCATATTCTTCTAAAGCGACTTCGGTATCAATATATGATTTCCAAATGGTTTCTGGCATGTCAACAACAGTTTGAGAAATTGCGAGCTCATAAATTGCTCTGCATCTCTCAATTTCTTCAAGAGACTTCTCCAACTCGGCATACTTGATCCAAGCCTGGGGATTTTCAGGTGACAACTCAATCCACTTTTCGTAGATTGTTCTGCATCTATCAACATTTGCAAGTTGGAGCTCCAATTCAATGTAAGCTTCAAATATCTTTTTGTTGGGGCACTTTCCGATAGCATGCCCGAAAACCTTTCTTGCTTGTTCCAAATTCTTACTTCTGATATAAAACTGAGCGTAATTGATCCAAACCTTTGAGAAAGTAAAGATTTGATGGGGAATTAATTTGATGGCGCGTTCATACACTTCTTTGGCTCTAGGAAGGTCATTAGCATCAAGCTCTTCAAACAAGGCATAGCTGACCCAAATGTAAACATATCTTCTCCAGAAACGCTTTTCATTTTTAGGAGGAACGTTTTGAAGGGCTGATTCGAACGTTTCTCTAACTCTTCCAAAATTGCCAGTAGATATTTCGAGATTTGTCAAATCGAACCAAGCATCGTAGTTGTTGGGGTTTTCTTTGAGAATTTCCTTGTAATAGACTCTTCTTTTATCAAGAATCAAGTCATCAATTTCATCCTTGTCACCATGTTGCTTTTCAAAGTTGACGTAGGCTTCGTAGAGTTTGTAAGCCTTATCTTTTGGAATATTTTCAAGTCCGTATCTAAAGATTTGGCGAGCTCTATCATATTCCTTTTGTCTAATTTCGAATTTGGCGAAAAAGAGGAAATAGTCTTCCTTCATGGCTTCCTCACCGAGGTCTTCCAAAGTTCTCTCAAAGAGCTCTCTGGCAGCAAGCTTATTCTTATTCTTTTCTTCAAACTTGCAAACCTTCAAGTAGGTACTGAGGCGTGGGTGGGATTCAACATATCTGTACATGACTTCTCTGGTTTTTTCAGTTTCTCCCATTCTTTCTTCGAACTTCAAGAAAGCAAGCCAAGCATTTTCTTCTGGGTTCCAGGTCATCCATCTTTCAAAGATGGCTCTGGTCTTGTTATAGTTTCCGAGCATTTCTTCCATGTAGGCATATTTGTACCAGAATTGGTCGATTCTGGGCAAGTAGTAGATGGCTCTTTCCCAGATGTTTCTGGCATGATTGATAAATTTATGCCTAATTTCCATTTCGACGTATTTGAGCCACAGAGAGACATTTTTGTAATCGATGTCGATAGCCCTCTCAAAGATTGATCTGGCTCTTCTGAATTCTTGCAAGCTTTCTTCCCACAATGCGTATTTAATCCAAATGTTCATGTGATGTTTTTGCCTTCTGATAATGTCTTCGAACTCCTTTCTCTTTTTGAACTTGTACTCATCCAATTCCTCTTCATCCATAATTCTTTGTTGGGGAGCCTTGACATCAATAATCTGATGGATTTGGGCATCCCTCAGGATCTGCTCGGCAGTAACCTGAACTGGAGCGGGAGCCTTGTTCTTAATTTTAGGAGCGCGCATCAAAAGACTGCTAGATTTCTCGTCCATTTTTGCAATTTCACCTCACTTGAAATAATAATTCAAAATAAATTTTTTGTTACCAAAACTCTGAGAGATCAGAGATTTATTTGTGAAATTATTGATTTATTTATTGGTAATTTTTGTTCCATCCCAAAAAAGTTCATCTTCTCTGCAAAAAGGGGACTTGAAGAGAATTGGGAATTTATTCTTCCAAAAATGAAAAAAAAATCTCGAATCGGAAGAATTTTTTTGTTGAACAAATTGTTGGCTCCATTTTTGAATGTTTTCTAAAAGTAATTATTTTTTTTTTAAATGAGAAATTGCGAAATATATCTTTCGAAAATGGTCAGAATCATTAAAAAGAAATTCAATTCAATTTTGGAGTCTCTGACACTGATGAAAAAATTGCTCATTGAGAATCCTCCAAAGTTATTTTGTCAAGAAATTTTCTCCCATCGGTCGAATTTGAGCAGAGTTTTCTCTGATCTGGAAAAGAGCAGAAGCCAATGCGAGCTCTTCTTTTTCTGAATTTTGTCAAGTATTTCCCCAAAGACATGGAATTTAATGGAATTCTTTTGGCTCGGAATTTTGAGCTTAAAATGAGGTTCGAAATGATAATTTTTGCTTATGATGGTGAGAATAATAAAATAATGATGAACTAATTACTCAATAATAAATATTAAAAATTCAACGAAATAATAATAAAAAAATGCATACACGAATAAAGTTATTTTCTTGTGTTTAAATAAACAAATTTCAATTCTTACATTGAGGTGTAATCGTAGTCATTTTTGCTGGAAGATTTTCCAAAGATATTGCAGATTTTTGCAACACAGCCTTGTTGGATATGATTAGTTTGGCTTGGAATAGGCCCATTGAGATCAAAACTCTTTTTTCTTTTGGTTTTTCCATCAGGACTGGCGACTGATGTCTTCGCAGAAGCATTGGAGAAGATTGAGTTTTTACGACTGAGAGATTGAGGATTAAGATTCAGATTAAATTCAAGATTTGGCATATCCTCAATATCAGAAAATAATGCTCTTGTCTATGAGGAGGATGTAAGACACTTCGAATGTCTTGGAAAAAAATTACCTCTTTGAATAATTGGATATCAGATGCATTTAGTTGAATCATTGCACCAAGATCTGGAAGCTTACTGGCTTCTCGAATAGTTTCAAGCCATTCATCTCTTTTTTGGGGATTACTAGCTCTGAATTGTAATGTTATTTCATCATAATCCTTTGTTTTTAAAGTCTACAAAATTAGTACAAGTTGTTCCTCAAAAAATACCAAATAGAAAATGTTGTGATCTTCTCCAAAAACACCGGAGTCTGTGAGGTCTTTTAATCTGTAACATCCTTGAGAAAATTCTGAGGTCTTTTCTTTGTAGAAATACAGGACATCTCTTTTAAGATTAAAGTATCTGACTTCAAACCTTGAGAAAGATAAGAAATTCCTCAACTTTATTGGTTTACTTTGTTGCAATGGCATTTGATGTCCCAGCAATTTCTCCTTTGTCAACTTCAAGGTAACCTTCTATATTTGTTGAAACGACTGCTCTAGCGGGGTTTCTAGCACTACTAAGGCTTGACTCAGAACCAAATCGCGGCCTTCCGCCATCTGATCCATTATCATCCTCTGAAAAAGAGCTGTTTAAGTTTGTTGAAGCAGTCTTTTCAGCATCCTCATAATTTTGGTTCACATGTTTAAAGACATTAAAGTTTTTCTCTTTTGAGGATGATTTCTTGGTCACATTATAAATTTCCTCACAGCTTTTGAATAAATCGTTTCTTTCCTCTTTACTCAAACTATCATTTCTGACTTTCATTAAAAGTTCCTAGGTAGAAGAATTAGGATTTTAAATTCACAAAAATTGAATACAATTGTTGAGTATTTGAGAGCATTGCCGTATTGTTCTTTGAGATTTTGAACAGAAATGGACAAGAATGAATAATTGGTGGTTAGAAAATCAAGGAATTGAGTGACTGAACTAATTGAACTTTCGACAACGCTACTCTTGAGATTTGGGAAAAGTTTACTGAAAATTTCCTGATCACTTTCCAATTTCGCTGTGATTTTTTGCAACTAGGGAGATAATGAGAACACACAATTTAACAAAAGAAATACATCTCCACTTTTGAACTTCTTCTTATCAGCATTGTTGAGGAAAACTTGAAGATAGAAGGTAACAGCTTTTTCAAGACCAACAGCTTCGATTTTGTTTGTGAAATTATTGTGGATCTTTTCCAAATACTGAGCCAAATTTTCAAGAATTGGTGTCAAAGATTTTTCCTATTTTATTTAAATGATGAAAAAGACAGCATTTTTAGTTACAAGTTTGATCTCAAGGAAAGGAGTCTTTTCCCATTGATCTTTTAAAGGACTGAATATTTTATGAGCGATTAATTCATAGGCTTTTCTTCCTTGAATAACAAAAATTTTGTTGAAGCTGGCTTCATCAAATGTCTGATTCACCAACTCCTTGCTAATGTTGTTTAACTGTTCCACTTGCTTCACAAAATCTTTGATATTGTTTGTGTATGTGAAAGCATTATTACAAAATGCGCATAGCTGATCAAGACTTAACTCACAATTATCCTAAGAAAATAAGATTTGTTTCAAATTCTCATTCTCTTACGAGCATGTAATTTAATCCATTTTGGAGATGAATGACGGTGTATGAGCAAGCTTCAAGTAAGGCTAGTGAGAGTTCTTTTGTGTTGCAATAAAACAAAACATTGAATGATTCATTAGCAAGCTTAAAGACGTCATTAGGAGCCATTGTTGCTGCTCTTCCCCTTCCATCAATCTCAGGTTCATTTTCGATTTCTTGTCTGACGATATTTTTGATTGATCTCATGTTATTTTTGAGGATTCTAATTTCCACAATTCGACAAAGAGTTGAAATGCCATCAATCATTCTCTGGTCAACAAAAGCGTCTCCGAATATCAAGAGTTTTTCACAATACCAAATCAAAAATTTGATCAATTCAAAAACATCCTTATTCTACATTTAGGATTAGCAAAAGAGATTATTTGCAATGAGTATTTTACTTCTAAACAATCTTGATTTTTCTTGAAGTAGATTTTTAAAGCATTGAGGATGAGTTCGTGAGATGTTTCAATGTAAATTCGAATGACATCAATTCTTTGATCCTTATGCACCAAACATGCATTGATTGCGCCAACAAATTCTTCAGCAACTTTTTCTTGGATTCTGATGAGGTCTCTGATATTATCAGCTGTGATAATTCCTGCACCCTTTGTTAAATTATCATAATCTTTGTTGATTTTTTCCTTCAGTTTTTCCTCTCCCTAGAAGCGGTTTTTAGAATACAAATCATATCTCGGGTGAATGTACTGATTCTGTTAAAATTTTAAAGTGCCAATACATATTTTTGACAGTAGGAAGTTTGCTTTTGGTTTTTTCCTTGACATTTGCTCTTGCAGCTTGGATCGCTTTGACCCAATTTGTCATTTCAGTAATATTTCCAACAAGGAATGTGATTTTTCGGTCACCAAGATCAATCTAGTGATGATTATGATGAAGTTTCACGGGACGAGTCACATACCAAAAAGCGATAGAATTGTTCATCAGGAGTTTTTTTCTTCACAACAAGATCAATGACATTTCTAGAAAAGGTCTGGTTAGTTAAAAAATTTCCTGGAAAATTCTCACTTGAGTTCGATTGTTTTGAAGGGTTTGGATTCGTCATAAGTATCATCATAGACATAGAATACTTCAGGTTCGATTTCAAAAGGTAGTTTTCCTGTGTCCAAAGTGGTTTCATCAGAGGGGTCAATTTGATCAAAAACAATAGGTTTTGAAGAGACCAACAAACACCATCTTCTCGCAATGGTATCTCTGATATTATGACTATTGACAAAATCGTCAACCAATCCGACGCCTGTTGCTTCTCTTGTTTCTTTCCAAATATACCCTGGTCATAATCATGGTTAGTGAAATTGCGAAAGGTAGTTGGTTACCAGCAATAAGCCTGCTTTTAAGAATTCTGGGGTCAATACTGTCGAATGACTCTTTAAGCTTTTTGACTTTGAAATATTCTTCATTTGATTTAGCATGATCTCCACCAAAAGCAGCGGCACTGGATTTGACAATTCCGACACTTGTTTTGATAGCAGCACCGACAAACACTTTTGTGGCTGTAGTTGCAATCATTCCCAAAGGATTAAAATTAGCTTGCTCTCTGGGGTCATCTTCGTGGATTGAATTTTCTTCGAAACGAATATCAGCATCCAAAGCAAGCATTTGCTCCTTGCCTATTTTGTCAAGGTTATGCATGAAAAACAACTGCTTATACTCTTTTCCTCAAAATAAATAGAATAAGCTCTGCAGATTTGGATCGCATTAACCCATTTGTGTTTCTCGGCTATTGATGAGGCTTCAAATTTGTACAATCTTCCCTGCAAGATTAATTGGAACCTGGGAAATTAAACAACCAAGGGAGAGCAAAAGGAAATACTTTTTTGGTTTTTCATCAGAAACAATTTCTATCACATCCTTTAAAGGGACCTGGCCACTTAATTTATTGCGATTATAGTCCTAAAATTGTGGTTCAAGCATGAGCTAGTAAGAAAACAAGTACATCCTTGGACTCGGCATAAGCAAACGTTAAGCCTCCATCAATAAATTTGCAATATCTAATTTGTAAAATGGTTGAACCAGCAAATAAATACCTTTTTTGGTAAATATGAAAAGCTCCTGGTCTCTGTTTTCCGAGAAAACCTTCAACCAAAAGAGCCTTGGAAATATTAGGGAATCATAGCTTGGATTGAGTGAATACCTCTTTGAACTCGGGTGCTTGACTGAAATCCATTTAGTCTTTTTATATTTGGTGAAATAAATTACAACTAAAATTTCTTTGGTTTTTCTAACAAATCAGATTTAGAAACATCTTCCTTGCCTATTCTATTCACACTGAAGTTTAGATTAAAACTGTATATAAATAATAAATATATCATTGATTGTGTAGTTTTTGTCGAAAAGAGAATCAACAAAAAATTCCTGCTGACTAATTCAAAGTTTCAGTTCGATGAACAAATATTTCACTTGAAATGGTTGGAAAATCGGTCTCAAATAGTCATGATGGCCATCTCCTCAATCAGATGAGAATTCATGAACCTCTCCTCTCTTTCATCGCCTGAGACTCTCCAGATTTGGGCCATTGGTTTTTTTAATTAATTCTCTCTTCAAAAATCGAAACTGAGAAATATGAGTCAGAATTTTGAGAAAAAGAAAAATTGTCTGAATTTTAAATTAGTGATTCTTAGAAAACCTAGTTTCCTCGAATCTCATAATGATGAGAAATTGAAACTCAAAAAAAGAAAAGATATTCCTCTTCAATGAGTTGTTTCTTTTGCTTTTGAGGATATAAAGACTAAAAAGTGAGAACTGTTGGGAGAAAGTACTTTTTGAAAAATGAGAATCTAATTATTGATGAAATTGATTTTCCTTGTGATTTTGAGTCTTTTTTTTTCTTAATTCCCTTTTTTTGAGAAAGTGAAGAAAATCTTTGAATTTTTAATTTCATCGAAAATTTAAAATCTTGATTTTGAAGACAAAGAATTGTTTAATTTTATTTATTTTTTTATTTGAAATCGAATTCAAAAAATTTTTAATTTGAGTCATTTTGAAATTTTTCAGAAAACCCACAATATGCCTTCCAAAGAATACAATCAACAATTTTAATTAATTCAGTTTTTGATTTTTTTTTTTTTTTTTTTTTTGAAAAAGTATTTAAAATTTACCAATTGAAGAAGAGAATAACTGATTTTGCCTTTTAAATCGTTAGCTTTCTATTGTCCACCTCAAAAAGGGATCATTTTTCAATACAATTGATTTGGGATGGATAGAGTCAACAATTATTCGGCTCACAGAGTCTCTTGACAAAATTTAACCCAATTTAAATTAATGAATTATTAATCTCTAAGGATATTTACTTTTTGAATATTTTCTGGTTTTAAAAATCAACTCTCAAGAATTATATTAAAGGAGACGCATATTTTTTAAAAAGAAATGATTTTGATACGAAATATAGATTGCCTTGATATAGAGGGCATCATCATCGTTTATTTATAAGAAAAATATAAAGATAACTTGGCAAAACATTCGTGGTTAGACAAAGTGCTTGAACAAGATTGTCGAGTTATTCAACTCATTCATTCGAATATCAATGACGACAATAGATAAAAGTAGGAAGAAAGCAGAAAGACTAAATTATCTGTTGATTTGATTTGCTTTGCTTTATATTGTATTTGTGAATTCGAACTCATTCGTCACGATTCAATTCTAGAAAAAGATTAATTATAAGGATATATTTTGAATCACGGACTTTATTTTTTTGGAATCATACTTGCTGGATCATTTGGTTCCAACTCAACATCAACCACATTGTCTCCTTCTCTGCCTTCCACTTTAAAAACCTTAAATATCCAACAGATTCAATTAAACTATACTATCTTTTCTTTCTTCTCTTTTTTTCCTTGCGTAGACGTTCCAATCATATTGGTAATCGAGTTCGAAGCCGGATTTATCAAACAAGTCTTTAAAAAGGTTTTTCAAGTAAGTGAAATCAGGTTTGTCTTCGAATTTCAAAGTTCTGCAGTAACTGAGGTATGCTGCAAATTCCGATGGGAAACCTTTGCAGAGAACATCAATTGAGGTTTCAAGTTTCTTTTCCATGATTTTTGCGTATTTTTTTTTTTTATTATTGGCTTTCATATTCTGCCAAGGAAGGCTTCCTCTCAAGAAGTACATGAGGACAAATCCTAAAGATTCCAAATCATCTCTTCGAGCTTGTTCGATACCAAAGTGGGTGCTGATGCTTGCATACCTCGCAGTTCCAGTCAAGCCTTTCCCCTCTCTGTAAGGGATATGTTTGCCGTCTCGACTCACATATTTTTTTGCCAGCCCAAAGTCAATAATATAGACTCTATGCTTTTGCGTTCCTTGGCCAACCACAAAGTTATCAGGCTTGATATCTCTGTGGAGAATGTACTTTGAGTGGACAAACTCAATTCTGGACAGCATCTGCATTCCAAGCATCAAAACAGTTTTTAAGCTAAATTTTCTATTACACACATTAAATAGATCCTCCAAACTTGGGCCCAGCAGATCCATCACCATGATGTTATGATCTCCTTCTGTAGCACAATAGTAAACCCTGGGGATACCTCTTTCTGGAGTGCTCGAATCTCTGAGCAAATACTGATATAACTTGGCCTCAAAAAAAAGTTGCGGATGTTTTGTGCTGGCATTTTCAAACTTGATGGCAACTTCCTGATTCGTCTTGGGATTGACTCCTTGAAAAATTTCTCCAAAAGCTCCTGAGCCCAATCTTCGAACCAATTTGAAATTGCTCACTTTATAATCCACCATGATGATCCCTGAAAAATTCTAAATGATGAATGAGATTTGGAATTATTTATTTATAAAATCAACTGCTTCATCCAGATTACTAATTTTTTAGGGAAATTGGCTCAAACTCGGAAATCGGCATTGTTTTGTCACAATTTTTCATCTCTCTCCCATTATCTTTTTTTTTGTTTGAAAAAACCTCTTTTCATTTAAAGTCGTTTTTCTCCAAAACAAAAAGCCTTTTAGAATCATCTTCATCAATTGAAAAAAGATTTCTCATAATGAAAAATAAATTTTAGTTCAATGCTCTATCAAGTATATGTAATTGGCGTCAGATTCTTATCAAAACCTTTTTACAATTATTTTACAAGACTTCCCAACGACTCAAGGCTTAAAGAAAACATAACAGCCTTTTCAATCGATTGGTATTGTCGATTAAATCAGATTGAATTGAAATACACCAAGCAAAGGTATCATTATGGATATCTGCGTGAATCTGTCATGACTCAAGAGGAAGCTATTGAATTTTTTGCTGAATTGATTGTTGAACTTTCGCTTCTTGGTTTGGGAATAGTTGGTATTGCATGGTACATAAACAACCTTTTCAAAGACCATCACAAAAAAGATTATGAAAGGATTTCAAATATCCAAGAAAGAATTGATGTCATAAAACAAAAACATATCGAGTTTAACAATATCCCAAAAAGTTGAGTCTTCGGTCGATGTATACGATGAATATGTTGTAATCTGTTAAAATATTTTGTTTACTGGAATTTGTAATAAATCTATTGTTTTGCTCTCGAAGTTGTTGATTTTTTTTTATTCACTTTTGAAAAAAATTCAAATTTCCCTCTCAAAAAAACTTTTTTTTCTTTCAGCAGAAGAAGGGAAGAAGGTCTCTTTTTTTCCGTCACAACTCCGATCTCATGGAATCGAAATTATTCGTGTTGTTTGAATTATTTTCAAGATTTAGATTTATCATTAGATCTATTCAAAAATCACCGCAAATAATATTAAATTTTCAATGCAGTCAAGCAGAAATATTTTCAAGAGATTTGGAAGTCTTATTCCCTTGACTTCCAGACCTGCCTATCAATCCCTCTCCAAGACCTACCAATTCGAAAAACTGACAAAGGGCCTTTTTGAACAAAGAGGATTCCAGTTCTTCTCCACAACCTCAAATACAATTGAAGCCAGAGAACAAGTTCACTCTGAGGCTAAACTCTTGACTGAAGAGTTTAACTTGATCACCAGATCCGAAAAGTTCAACATGAACCTCACCTTACATACAATTGAAAAATATTTGAGCTACATCTCAAAGCTCGATAATTTATCTGCTCTTAATAACCTCCAAAACTCTCCTCAATTCCAACAGTTTTGTAGTTATATTGTTTCCAACTTGGGCGCCTTCAAAAGCTCAACTGAAATCGCCAACATCACATCCTTCCTCCTTCAAGCTGTCAAGGACCCTAAAACCATGAGCCAATTTGCCTCTTTCCTTGGAGAATCTAACCAACTTTTCTCTTTGGACGCTCAATTCCTTGGCAAAATCTTGCCAAGACTCTTTGCTGGCGACTCTGGCTTTGCTCAGAAATTTTTGCTGCACTTAAAGAATAACAAATCTTCTTTGGATATCAACGATTACGTTGTGTTATTGGATTGCGCAAACAGACTCTTGGCCGCTCCAGGAATGACCAACCCCGGAGGAAGAAGAAGCGCTGAATTTGCCAACTTGATCAACTCCAACAAGGCCGAACTCATCCAACAAATTGAGAAACTTTCCCCTGCCAATCTCACAAGACTCTATGATTTCCTCTTTGAAGAGCAAGGCAACGAAAGCGTCATCGAAATTATTGAAGGCGGAATCTTGAAGGGTTACAAGTCTTTGGAGCCAAAGGACATCTCCAGAGTCCTCTACTGTCTTTTCGCTTCCAACCGCGTCTCCTCTGAGGAACTCTTGTCAATTTTGGAAGAGCAAGTGATTGAAAAGATCCAAGAATTCTCTGCAAATGAATTAGTTACTGTGCTCGGATGCTTCACTCATCTCCAAAGGGGCTCTGAAGATTTGTATATGCAAATTGATAGACAAATCGGTTTCTTGCACGACACTTTGGTCTTGCAAAATATTGCTCCCCTTCTCTACTGCTTTGCTCAGAGCGGCAATTATCGTAAAAAGTTCTTTTTCTTGCTTTCTGAAAGAATCAATGAGAACTTGGCCTCCTTCTCAGTTCCCGAGCTTGTGAGAATCTTCTGGGCATACACCGCAACATCCACTTTGAACAAATCTATGTATAGCGCAATCGCAGAACACCTCGTTCCTAAATTTGCAGAATTGACAGTTGATGAGCTTGAACTTATGCTTGAGTGCTTGGTGTATATTCACGATCAAAACAGCCCTTATCTTGGTCTCGTTATTTCTAGATTCCAAGAAATCTTTAAAAACACTCAAAACTTCAAGGACCTCGACGCAAGAATCGCTTCCAAGTTCTACCTTTTGAACTCCAAGAGCCAAGGAGAACTCGATGAAATCCTCCCTCATATTAACAAATTTGTTTTGAGTAAATTTGAAGAGAAGTTGACTCCTCACAATGCCGGTGTTGTTGTCGAGATCGGAGATGCCCTCGGACAAAACCTTGAATACTTCGAACAAAATAAACAAGTTATTGCTAAGTGTGTTGAAAAATTAGGAGAAATCAGCCAAAGAAAGGAACTTATTGACGAAAGCCAAAGAGATCAAGCTGAGTTTATTCATCTTAACCTCAAGGGATTATTAAACTAATAATTTTATCTGTGATTTTACAAAATATATGCGGTAATTATATATATATTCCCCAGCCTCAAGCTCTAAAAAACTCCTAAGAAAAAAAAATCAAGATTTAGAATTTTTCTGGATGTGGGTGCGAAATGTTATCAATTAGATTTTGGAAAAACAATTCTAAAATGAGGCAAAATCCCTTAAGATAATCAATTCTCAAGCATCTCTTTTTCTTTTGCCCTCAGGGAAATCCCAGATCAATAAATTTTTTCCTCGTTTATTTCGTTGTGGCTAGAATGAATATTTGGAGGGAGAGGTGATTAAATTAGTTTTTTTTTCCAAGAAAGGGAGTAATTATTTTTCTGTTAATTGTGATTGTCACGAATAATTAAACAAAAAGTTCCAAGGATTTATGGATCTAGGATTTTTGAATTCGGGAAATATGGAAAAGTATCCTGAGCCAACCTCTTTAGAATCTTTACAAAATAATGGTGAAACTCAAGAAGGAGAAGCTGAAGAAGTGGAATATGAAGTTGAATCGATTCTGAAAAAGAAGAAGCATAATAATATTATCTACTTTTTAGTCAAATGGAAGAATTTTCCTTTGGAGAACTGTACTTGGGAACCAAGAGAAAATCTCGAGAATGCGCAAGAAGAACTTGCCAGGTTTGAGAGCAGCAAAGCCAAAAATCGATCAAGAGCCAAAGACACAATGACAGAATCAACAAAAAAGGGAGGGAAAGCAAAATCGAAAGAAAACTCGAAAAATCTGCAAACAGCAAGTCAGGGCCAAAATCTCATTTTCGCTAATGGAAATACATTTGGTTATCAGCAAGCGGGAAATACTCAGAGTTTATCATCAGATTCATTCCAAAAGGAAAAAAAGAAGAACAAAACTAACTTTGAAGTAAATTACTTTTTTGTAAGTGTAAGAGAGTTTCTAATGCACTATTTTAGAAAGAAGGCGTCAATAATAATGGTGTTCCGACTCTGGCAAATCTTTTGAAGAACCATAATAAATCCCATATTGATCATCAAAGTCCATTTCAAGTGAAGGTCGAAAATGCAACTGAGGAAACCAAGAAGTCACAATCACAAGGCCTACTTTCGGAGGCATCTTCAGAGTTCAATTCTAAAGATGATAATGTGAGTGAATATGTCGATGAATTGAATATTTATGGATCGCTTGATTATGGCGATATTCCTCTCAAGGTGGTTGGAGTCAGACCAGTTGAGGATGAGAATGATCTGGAGGTGATGATGAGTTGGCAAGTGAGGCCAGATGGCGTAAAACCTGAAGATTCCAGAGTGATGAGATTTGACTTGATAAAAAAAGGGTTTGTCATGCCTCTGATTGAGTTTTACGAAACAAAAATGAAACTTGAAAGAGTTCCAACTTTCAAATCGCCCCTATTATCTAAACAAACAATGTAACATCGGAAACTAAATTTTTTGTATAATTTTTTTTTGAATTATACCAGTCAACTACTTGTATTTCTTATTGTTATTAGTCAGCCACAAATCTTTGATAAACTAGATTGTATTACAGTATAGAAATGTATTATTAAAAAACTTTCATTACAGGGTAAAAAATTCTAATAGACAGGAACGAAATATTTTTTCATGGCTTTTTTGAACCTTTCTTTATAATCATCGGGACTGACAATGGTTGGGACAGCTCCTTTGATGATTCTTTTGCCAACGAATTCAAGTTGTTTTTCCAAGTCATAATTTCTCAAATAATCAATAATCCCCATTCTCAAAGTTGCAGTTTGCTCATCAAACATGAGTAAGAGTGAGTAATCTATCTTCTTTTGTGAAGCCAGGAATTCAGAATCATTTTTAATGGCCTTTTCAATGAAGGCGTAATTCTCAGCCTTGATTGGAAGTGGCGCTCCGTTTCGATCGACTTTAAAGTTTGTATCGAGGAGGGTGACTTTTTCATCATCCTTCTTGGTAATGTAACGATTCAAGTCTGATCCCTTCAAGTCATAAACCTTGACGTTTGGACCCATTCCGAAAAACAGGTTTTCCATGGCAATGAAATACCTGGTTTTCTTTTCATCATGGATCTCATATGCTCCGTAGATTCTCATCAATAAACTCTTTTGTTTATTATTGTTGCAAGCTCTCCAGATGTAATCAAAGTAATTTTTGACAAACTCAAGCAACATGGTAAATTCCTTTTTCTCCAACTCTTTAAAGACAAAGCGCTGATCATATGTTTTAATAAAGCCAGCGCCAGTTTTTCCTCCTGTGTTGTCTTCCCATGTGCGACTGGAAGATAAACTCAAGATGTACTCTTTAAGGTCAATGCCGTTGTGAACTCTCAAAGCCTCAAATTGGACTGGATAGTACAAGATGACTTGATACTTGGATGTTGTCAACTTCTCATAGTATGAGCCCTCCTTCAAAGAGCGTCCTCCAATGTCAATCAGGCCAACGATATCCTCAATGATATCGAGATTAACGCCCTTCCTTTTTCGAACAGGAGAAATAGGACTTCCCTTTTTATTTGGAATGGTGGTCAAGAGATGATTGAGATATTTGACTTCAAGTTCAAAAGATGGGATTTTAAGAACAAATGGTTTTATCTCAGTAGAATTGAATAACAACTTTGAATCGATAAATTCTGATGATGGCGGTGAGTTTTGAGTTTGTTCTTCATGATCCAAAAAGCCTTCTGCACGGTAAATCTCTGTCATATACTGAGGTGAATTCAAAGAATATGCAATCACTGACAAAATTTGATCATCATATATGGGGATATGATCCTAGGGAGAAAATATTTAATGGAATAATTGAAAACTAAAACTTACGTATTTCAGAGGCTGATTTGAATTATTTTCTTCGTAATAGGTAAAGGTACCAGCAATGAATTTTTCCATGTATTGGAGCTCTTTTTCCAAATCAAGCCTTTCGGTTTTGGTGATGTCAGCATGATCTGGAAGAGCAGAGACTCTTCGTTTAACGATGTTGATGACATTGTCGTCATCATTGAAACCTAATTTGGCGTTCATTTCTTCCAAATCGCCATCACCGAGGAGCGGAGGGCTGTTGGTGCTTGTCTCCATCGATTCTTCTCCTTTAGCAACCGCAGCAGGTTCCTTTTTGGATTTGGTCCAGAACTCATGAACCAAATTCAGATACTGGTCTTTACTTCTTTCGAGGAAATCGGCGATTGTCAAGAGTTTTTCATAAAATTCTTTTCGACTTTTGTCAACATCGAAATGATGAGAGACTTCTTTGTGGAAATCTTTCTCGATTTCCTGTCTCAAGGTGAGAATTCTTTGATATAAAGGCACCATCTCTATGAGTAAGACGTTGTAGGGATCTTGAAGCTGATTGGTATTTCCAAGAATTGCATCTTCAAAGCCGACTGTTTCGAGTGTCAACTCAGAATTGCTCCTATCAGAAAGGTAGTTGAGAACTTTTTTCATACTGTCAATAAGAATTGCAAGATAACTTTTCTGGAGCTCCAAGAGTTTGGCCTTCTTTTCTAAAGTCAAGCTTTCTTCGGCAATTTTGACCAATTCGCGAGTTTTTGGATCTTTGTGATGAATGAAATGGAAGCTATAAGGATTTGCAAATCCAACCCGGAATTTAATTGAAAAGTCATCAATAATGAAGACTCTATTTTTGGGCGAGTACGCGCAGCAAGCTCGAACATTCGGACGTCTGGGCTTATTTTTGATGAACTGGGAAAACTTGCTTTCTGAAAACTCCAAATAATTCAATTCATTGTTGATGAGATAATCAATATTCTCCTCTGCAGAATGGATGAAATTTTCGAGATACCTGGTCAGAGAATACTCAAGATAGTTTCTCTTTAAGATAATAAATTCTGACAATCTATTATTGCATTTGGAGCACTCGATGTACATTGTAACGACAGTTTCAGGGAGATCTGAAGAAGAAACGGGACTGCCGACACTCTTCCTTTGTTCTGAAGAAGAAGGCGCTGTTTCATGCAGGTGCAAAACACTCTTGTTTGGAGATTCATTCTTTGAGCCAAAGCCAAAATACCCAAGGATTCCTTCAGTTCTGCTGATATTGAGAATGCTCTCTTCTTTGAAAGAATTTTTTTGTTTTTTTATTTCTCTGAGTTTCAAGCGAATGCTGCCTCTGAAATCAGATTCAACCTTGATATAAAAGCTGCTTGCAAGGAAGAAAGTGATGTGATTACTCGAGCTTTGGTTGCACGTTGGGCATTTTTCTTGACTCTGGGCCACCTTCCCCAGCAAGAAATTCCCCAAAGTGACGTCTTCCTGATCCCAAAATTCAGCCTCAATAATTTGAGGGTCTTTTTCAATTTGACATACTTCATTTTTGTGCCAACAAGTTGAATTCTTGACATTTTCCTCGAGCTTGACTTTTGCAGCAGCATTTGTGTTGTACAAATCAGGAAAGCTTGCAAAATCCAAAGGCACCAGGACAAACTTTGTGAAGATCGCTCTGGGTTTCTTGATAAGAGTCTCAAAGGGGTATCTTTCCGTCAAATATTTGAGCATATACCCTGCTGAGCTGACTGTGCTTTCATTGAGCAAGCATGTTGTGAAGGTTATTTCTCTGAGTTTTTCACTGAAGTAGCTTTCAATATTCAATTTTTCCCTGAAATCTTCTTCACACCCATAGTCAACTTGATATCCTCCGTTGGTAAGGGCTTTCCAGATTCTCTCTTGGGGGTTGAGCAGGGAGATTTCCTGGCTGATAATGCCTCTTTCTAAAAATACGTTTCGAAGAATAGGGAACAGCTTTTTGAGGCAAGCTTTGAGCTTGACCAGAGTTGGGGTATCGGGTCCGCTCAAGAGGATAGTTGCGTCTTTCTGGGAAAAGCATCTTTCAAAGAACATGAGTGAAGTATCAAAGTTCTCCCAGACCTCTTGCGAGACTGAATTTTTGTATTCCTCGTAATGCGCTTTATTTTGGTAATTGACAACGCTAAACTTTCCGCAGCTGCCGATGCACCTTGAGCCCTGAGACTCAATCATATTCCAGTTTTCAAGTGGCATGCATCCTAATGCTTCAGCAACTCTGTCAAACTGACTCGACTTCATTTTGGCAATGATGGTTTTTCCCGGTTTGGTCAGCATGTCCTGGGCAAGCCTGCCAACTCTTCCTTCTGTAATAATGATATGAGGATCAAGTTCAAGAATATGATTAATAGTTTCCTCGAAAAAGGTTTTTTCACGGTTTATCGTTGGAGAGTCCATGATTGACACATCTTCAGAGGTCGAGTCGAGATTTCCCTTGACCATGAGGATGATTGGGCGGTTGAGATTATTACTCATTCTCTTGTTCAGTACATTTTTATGAATAACAACACCCCTCACAAATTGGGTGAGGGATTGGTCCTTATATGGGATCTTTTTGATCTTTATAAAGTCATTAAAATTCAGGTTGTCATCAAACATGATGTGTGGCTGTATCGTTTCCATACACTCTTTGACAATTCCTTTGAGATAATGATACCAGCCTTCATAGAGACCGTTTTCTTTGAGAATCAATTCAAGGGCAACATTTGACAGTTCATAGACCCTCCTTGTCAGCAGAGTCTGAACTCCAGCCTCCATATCCTTGGCATTAAAGGAAGTAAAAGACAAACTTCTGGAGAACCCTCTTTTAAATCCCTTGACCGGGGAAATTTCCCCTTCTTCAAGGTAATTCTGAGCCTTTGGGTAACAATCATTACAGAGTCTGATCTTTTTCTCTTCTTCATAATAAAAGAATGGAGGAAACACAAAGTTGTTTGAACACCTAGAGAGGGATGATGAGTTAACTGAGCGAAATTTGTAAATTACTTGGAGTCAAATACGTTTCCGCACATGCGGCAATGGTGTTTCCAGGTGAAGAAATCAAACAAGGTTTTGCAAGAATGGCACATTTTGACTTTGGTGTCTTGAATCCAATAGTCTCTTGGCATGAAGATCTCTGTTATCTGGGGCTCCAAACTGATGTCACTCTCACTCATCTGAGTAATTCTTTGTTCTGGTAATTTATATATAGAAAATAAAAAGCCTAAATCGATACTTGTTAAATAAAAAATCAGCCAAATATTAATCAGCTCATAAACCAAAATTTTTAATCTTCATCGTCAGGATTTTTGTTGTTTATTAATCATCTAGATATAATATGGTATGAGAATAATCCCTCCCTGTTAATGAATTTAAAAATTTATTTATTTTATTGATTGAAACTTTTCTAGAAATATGAAAAAAAGTTCTCGATAGATTAAATTCAAAAATAATTATAAATAAATATTCATAAGAATTCAATAAATAATTAATTTATGTATTTAGCGTGTTTTAGCAACTTCTTTTGAATAATGTAAAGTTGTTGATTCCCCCTGTTGAATGGTGACTCCTTCGTAATTCATTTCTTCAGTCTCCGTAGCTTGACTTATGGCTTTTTCAAAGTCTATTGTGAATAAAACAACGAGAGGAATAAGTTGAATGCAAGCGTTAATGAGAGTAAACACCCAGAGATTATCGAATTGAGACGATCTGATTCCGAGGTGGCTGAGCAAAACTGCTCCAAGTTGGGAGGATAAATTTCCAGCAAGATTGTTTGCAGACATCATGATGGCAAAGATTGTTGCCTCGATATTCTTTGGGCATAAACGAAACGCTAGCACGAGAATCGGCAAGGAATAGAGTTCTTGAATGAGGTCAATGACAAAAGTGTCTAGTGTAACAAAAACATCATCTTGGATTCCCCAATGTAAATTAATGCGGAAATAAAGGAGGATCATTGAAAGATTGACAAGCGCCACCATGACAATGGTTGAACTGTAGAATTTTGTAAGACTGATACTTGAGCAAAATCTGTTGTAAATGATGACTCCAATCACATTCGCCCCACACGAAATTAGCTTTAAGCCACCAATAAAGTTTGGACTAAACTCCAAAAAGTTTGTGTAATAATAAAACTTGGTTTGGGCAGAAATTGGAACAAAGTTACTAAAGAAAATAAGCAGCCATGACTTGTAGATGATTGGTTGTATCATAAACACAAAAGCTTTTTTTCAAATTGGCCATGGTCATTCCATTTCTGGAAGGGCTGTGATCTTCTAATAAAAGCATGGGGTTTTGTTGGTTATTCTGCGTTCAGGAAGCAGGAAAGAAACAAATAAAACAATAATGGGAATGAAACTTGAGAAAAACATAAAATTGTGTCTTCTCCACTTTGTGAGGAAAAGCATGATTGCTGCCGAGTAAACGACCTTTCCAACGAGCTTGGTTCCATAGAACAAAGACACTCTATTGGAAGCGCTTTTTTGAGCACTTGTCTCCTGAGCTGTTTCGACTACAATAGCTTGCCCAACGACACTCTGGAATGACAAGAAAACATTGCTCATAAAGAGCCAGGCAAATCCAACAGTTAATGGAATTGCTGAAAACCCAAAGCTCAAGAAGCTTAGCCAGCCAATGATTGAAGTGAGGATGAGATAGGATTTTCTCTTGAATCCAAAAATTGGTAAGTTATCAGAGATAATCGCTCAAAGGGGCTTGATTATCCAAGGAATATTGACGAAAGAGTTGAGAACCGAGCTCTCAGCAGGACCAAGTATCCAGTCTTTCTCAAAAATATAATTCCAAATTGTGTCTGCTGCAAAGAGTAAGCCTTGGGCAAAGCTCACGACGACAACAACAAACATAATTCGAAAGTGTCTCGAGAAAAGTGGTTTTGGCTCTTTAAAATCATTCTGAGCAAATGAACTCTGAGTGACCATGGTGGTTTTTATATGCATTAATGATTATAATTTGAGATTGAATGCTAGTTTAATAAGCGCGAAATATCATCAAGATTTGCTTAAATTTTATCATCCATCGTCTAAAATATTTTTAAGTCATTGGACAGAAATTTTAAGAAAAATTTGAAATCATCCATCCATCCAGATTGGGGTTAAGAATCATCTTGGAAGTTGTCTTTTTGCTGATTCGGAGGAATCCATATTCGGAAACCCTTTGTGATTCAGGGGAGATGAATGAGAGAGCGTTTTATTTTGACCAAATTAGTTTTGTTTCTGGGAGGACAAGATGAAAAAATTGAAAAAAAATTTTGGATAAAAATTTATTCCTCCGCAATCCAAGAAATAATATCAGAAAAATAAATCTCGGTCCCTCAGTAGCTCAAAATTTAATGAGGATGTTTATGATAAATTTTTTGTTGACTTGTATTTTCCCTCCATTGAAGTAATTGCTCAGAAAATTGCTTTTATATTCGAAATCTCAAGTTGAAAGAACGGTGTCGACGGAGGGAGAGAAAAGAGAAATAATTTTCATTTTTAAAAAAAAGAATATTCTTTTCTGCCTGATTAATGGACCTCGTTTATCAGAGAGAAAAGCAAGGAAATTTTTCTCCCGCCAACAAAAAAAATGTGAATACAACCGAAATTAGAACTTCATTTTGAGGTTATAGAGAGATTGGTGTTTTCGACTCTGAACAAATTTATTATTTCGATTGAATGGCATTTGTCCAATAAGTATGATAAGAAAATTTGCTGAAATTTTTTTTAAACAAGTTGCAACTTATTTCCTGATTTCTCTTTTTCAAAGTATTTCAAGATGTCCAGAAAATTTCCAATAATCAATTTTCCTCAGATCGAATCGAAAATAAATAGAAATGTCCTCAGACTCCTCGCTCCTTTTATGAGAAATAGTTGTAGGTAAGAATACAGATTGGATGAAATCACACTTTCTAGGAAAAGAAGGAATAGATAGAACATACATAACAGAAAACTTTCTATTATTCAAACAGTAAGGATGAACATCTTAGATGATGAGTTCTTCTCTGTTATTTTTTCGCGTTAGACTTTTGATTTTTCTAAAAATCCAGCGGGAAGCAGTTAATGCAGTGCTGAATAATGCTTCAGCACTTTCAGAGAGAGAAGACAATTGCTGTCTTGTAAAATTTTTCTGAGAATCCATTTGTTTGGCAGTATTGTATAACATGAGATTATGAAAGTTTCCGGCAATCGAATCTTCTATAAAGTTGTCAATTTCTCTTAGTTCTGTTTCATCCATTTTATTAGAAACAAAAATGCAGTTTGTGTTTTGGTCCTTTCCAAAAACTTGATCAAGGTATTGTCTGACGTCTTGCTTCTTTTTGTACTTGTTACTTTCCAAGTCGCTTTTATTCCCAACGATCAGAAGAGGAAGAGTTATATTACGCCTCTTTGGGTTCAAAATAGTTTCTTCTTCGTTTTCATCTGAGTAGTTCTTTACTGCGATAATCTCCAGATGCTTAGTGAGACGATATAGCGTTTTTTTATTTGTCACATCAAAAAAGAAGATGATTCCTTTGAAAGCAGAAATATTGTTTTCTATGGCTTGGGTATATACATCAACGTAGGGTTGAAACTTTGAATCTCCTGAGAGGTCCCAAAATTCAATATACTGGCTTATGCTCAGACTTCCAATCGATTTTTTAACAAGTTCCTTGATATGAATCTCGCATCCAATAGTTTTTTTCGCTTTCTTTTTTGCCTTTTCTGCGCAATAGTTACGCAACAGGGTTGTTTTCCCACACTCAGAGTCTCCAATGACCAGGAATTTATGTGAAGCGCCCTTTTTCTTTGACGAGCCAAAATCTCCCTCAATATCTCTCATCTTATTAAATACAAAAAATATG
>Ga0182738_1001709_pt1 | contig 26895 bp, 26 predicted proteins | sample eDN5th30CBELigMG_FD_128876 | JGI IMG/M metagenome (GOLD analysis project Ga0182738, IMG submission 128876) | Enriched Miracle-Growth compost microbial communities from Emeryville, California, USA - eDNA 5th pass 30_C BE-Lig MG (version 2)... ...
AACAGGATGTGGTCGGTTATTCGTTCCAGAAGCCGTTCGATGCGGAAGAAAACGCGGCCGGTGGTGGTTGTTTCATCGTAGTGCAGGCTGCCACCATGCGGTGAATAAAGGCGGGCTACGCGAGACCCTGATACCCGCAACAGTGAACCGAACAAGCGGGCATAAACGCCCCCCTTGGCGCCGTGCCCATGCAATATATCCGGTTGCAATTTCCTGATGATGCCGAAGGCGCGCAGGGCCGCTGCGGTGTCGCCAAGCCCGACATGGCGCTGCATGGGCGTGCGCCAGACGCCAAGATCAAGCGTGCTGGCCATGCCGGCGAACAGGCGCTCCTCATATTCCCCACCGGTGGTGGAATCGCACACAATCCCGACCGAGTGTCCGGCGCTGGCCTGCGCTTCGGCGAGATCGCGTACGTGGCGGAAGATTCCGCCGACCGGAGAGCGAAAACAATGAACGATCCGCAGTCTCTTGGTCACGGCCGACGAGCCCGCATGATCGGCACAGTCGCCGTTCGCTGTGGAATTTCTGCCCTGTCACGCTTTTTCATGGTCTTCCGAAATCCGCCCCCAGTTTCGGAAATGATTTTTTAGAACAATCGCTCCCGCACGTAGACCGTATCTCCCGGAAGTAGCGGATCGCTCGTCAATACCCTGCCGGTCATGACCTTACCGTTAATATCGCGGGTCACATCTATATCGGCCTGATTGGCGCGAGGCGTGAAGCCTCCCGCAATTGCGATGGCTTTCTGGGCCGTGAGGCCGGGAACATAGGAATATTGTCCGGCCGCGCCGACTTCACCCATGACGAAGATGGGGCGATAGCGATCCACCTCGACGGAGACGTCCGGGCTGCGCAGATAGCCCTTGCGCAACTTGGCGGCGATGGTCGATTCGATCTGCTGGGCGGTGTGGCCGCGCGCCGGCACCGGGCCGATCAGTGGGAAGGCGATATAGCCGGACTGGTCGATGCTGTAGACGTTGGTCAGGCCTTCCTGCTCGAAGACCGTCACGCGGATGCGGTCGCCGGCGCCGAGCCGGTAGGGCTCATTGAGGACTTCATGGAAAGCGGCCGGCGCCGGGCGGTAGCTGGAACAGCCCGCCAGCAGGACGGCTGCAAGAAGTGCCTGAACGAGGGGACGGGGGCTTCGCATGACCGGGCGGCTACCTTGGGTTGATGCACCGGACGGTTCCGGCAGAATGGTTGGCGGATTTATCCATCTGTTAGGGTTAATTCCTGGTAAAGCGCGCGTGGCGTGGGGGGCTTCGTGGCCGGAGGGGGCTGCTACTGAAAAGCAACCCGCCCGTGCGCTCTTAACCACAGGGTTACCATAAGTGTTTACTGTGCCTGCTGTCCAAGGCTGGGAGCGGGATGCATGTCAGATGTTCGATCAACTGCCGGCGATCTAGATGTCGATCTCGGCAAGCTGTTTGCCTCGCTTGCGAGGAACTGGTTGCGCATTCTTGTTGTTGCGCTTGTGGTTGCGGCCCTTGCCTTCATGTTCGCATCGATGGCGGAGCGCCATTATCGCGCCGAAACCCGGCTGCTGATCGAAACGCGCGAATCCATCTTTACGCGGCCCGCGCCGGCCGATTCCGATCGACCGATTCTCGACGAGGAGGGGGTGGCCAGCCAGGTCGAGGTCATTGGGTCGACCGATATATTGAAGAAGGTCGCCAGCCAGCTCGATCTGGCGAAGCTGCCGGAATTTGACCCTTCCGCGGAAATGTCCACTATCTCGCGCTTTCTGGTCATGACCGGATTGAAGGCCGATCCGAGCGAGATCCCCGCCGAGGAGCGGGTATTGAAGGCGTTCCGCGAGAAGCTCAATGTCTATCGCGTCGACCGGTCGCGCGTCATCGTCATAGAGTTTTCCTCGACCGACCCGAAACTGGCGGCGGCGGTGCCGAACGCCATGGCTGACACTTATCTGGCTGCCAGCCGCGAAGCCAAGCTTGCTTCGAATTTGGACGCGACCGACTGGCTGGAGCCGGAAATCGCCGACCTGGACAAGCGCGTGAAGGACGCCGAGGCCCGCGTGGCCGATTTCCGTTCGCAATCCGATCTGCTGATCGGCCAGAACAATGCGGTGCTTGCCACGCAACAACTTGCGGAGCTTTCCTCCGAACTGTCGCGCGTGCGCGCCGGGCGTGCTTCGTCCGAAGCGACTGCGGAGAGCATGAGGAAGGTGCTCCAGCAGGGCGGTTCCATCGATGCGTTGCCGGAAGTCCTTTCCTCGCCACTGATCCAGCGGTTGCGTGAGCGGCAGGTGCAACTCAAGGCCGATATTGCCGATCTTTCGACGACCTTGCTGGGCAATCATCCCCGTATCAGGGCGTTGAATTCGCAACTTGCCGATTTGGACGTGCAGATTCGGCGCGAGGCGCAAAACGTCCTGCGCAGCGTCGAAACACAGGCCAAGACCGCGCAATTGCGTGAAACGCAGATCACCGCTGAACTCAATCGCCTCAAGGCCGAATCGGCGCGGGCCGGTGAGCAGGAGGTGGAGTTGCGCGCGTTGGAGCGTGAGGCAGCCGCGCAACGGCAGCTTCTGGAAACCTACATGACGCGCTACCGCGAGGCGGCTTCCCGGCAAGACCGCAACTATCTGCCCCCCGATGCGCGCGTTTTCTCACGCGCGGTGGTGCCCTCGGAGCCCTATTTCCCGAAAATGGTACCGATCGTCGGCGCGGCGTTCGTGGCTTCGCTGCTGTTGATGGCGGTGGGCACACTGCTGCGCGAACTGTTTTCCGGTCGCGCTATGCGCCCGGCGCCGGGCGCGCGGTTCGAGCCGGTAGTTCAAGTGGCAATGCCCTTGGCAGCGCAGACGGCTCAAGACGACGATATGGCGGATATGATGTCTGAACCCGGTACCGGGGGTTCCGGGACTGAGACGGAACCGACCGTCGAGGTGGTGCCGCTTTCTCTGGTCGCGCCAGCGGGACAGGTTCCGGTCCAGACATTGGGAGAGATCGGCGTCGAGCATGCGGCCGAAAAGCTCATTGCCAGCGGCGCCAGCCGCGCGATCTTTGTCTCGCCGGAGGGCGACGAGGCCGCCGCCACGGCCGTGCTTGTGGCGCGCGCGGTCGCGGATTCCGGACTGCGCGTTCTGCTAATGGATCTCACGGCGTCCGGTGCCGCGTCGAAGCCGATGCTGGACAGTTCCCGCTACCCAGGCATCACCAATCTGCTGACAGCGCAGGCGCAGTTCACCGACGTTATCCATACGGATTACTATTCGGAATGCCACATCATGCCGGTCGGGACGGCTGATCCTGCTCGCGCCATGCGGGCTGCGGACCGTCTGCCTATCATCCTGGAATCGCTTGCCAGGGCCTATGACATCGTGGTGGTGGAATGCGGCCCGAGCGACGCGGACGACATTCGCAGGTTGGTCGGGGAAGCGACAGAGGTGCTTTTAAGCCTTCTCGAGCCCGAAGACGAGGTGGTTGCGGCTGCCGAAAACCTGCGCGCCGGTGGCTATCATGACGTTATCCTGGTGACGCCAATCGGCTCCGACCTGCCGACCAGGCCGGTGCCTGGCCGCAGCGTCGCATAGGCCCTCAATCGTTGGCCGGAGCGGGGTGTCCGGCCGCGCGCTTGCGCAATTTCTTGGCCAGCCGCCAGATCGTGGGATTGGCCTTGGCCCATGTTTTCAAGCGGCCATAGAGGCGTAGCACGGTTGCCAGTGCATGCCCTTTGACGGACAGGGGCATGATGACATCCACCTGCCGGATTTCGATGTTGCACCAGAGCCGTTTGTAGGGCTCGTCGCCGACACTGAAATCGTAAAGATCGAATTCTTGTGCCGCGGCTTCCTCGATATTCCTGAAGGAGAGGAATTCGCCCGGGCTCATGCTGGCGAGTTCGTCGTCGCTGATGGCGCCGAATTCACAGATCATGCGCTTGCCGCAGCGGCTGGTCCCGGTAATTGCGCGCAACGTGCCGGCGACCTCCAGCGCTTCCAACGAGAAGGGAGGAGGGGCGCTTTTCAACGATTCGGCGAACAGGGCATGGAAGAACACGCGGAGTTCCGGGTCGGCGAAGACGTTTGCCATCCCGGCCTTGCGGAAACGCAGCTCCTTCATTTCCAGAAAGGCGTCGAACAGGCGGCGGGTTTCGGCCTCGGTCGCCGCGACAATGCGGCGAAAACCTCCCGCCGCCTCGAATTTCCGGGCCTGATAGCGGTGCCGCTTGCGTTTGCGACGGGCTGCGATGCGCTCCAGGGTGGCATCGAAACCGCCCCGAAGATCTGTCGCCAAGGCGATATTGGGGCTGGGCGCATGAGGCAGTGCAAGCAGCGGATTGGGGTTGCCGTCGAGATCGGGCGCAAGCCGCAGCAGCAGCAGCATATCGATATCCGGCCGGGCCGCGCGGATCGATTGCACGAGCCGCGCGATATCCTGCCGGCTCGGTGAAACGGATAGCGGCAGGACGGAAGGAGCGAAATTGCCGTTGGCATGGCTCCCACCCACGAGACGGGCGACGCGGAACGGACCCGACTTCGCCACCTCGAGCGCCAGCGCGAAAACAATGTCGGAGCCGCGTGACATGAATGCGATCAGCGCATCGGGATGCGTGTGGGAAATCCAGTTGCGCACCCAGATTGCACTCTGCGCGGGTGCGAATATCGCTTCGGTACAGGCCCGCTCGTAGCGTTCCAGTGCATCGGCGTTGGCCGGCAGAATATCGATGGCAACGGACCGCACCGCGCTCACGGCGTCGGGAGGATGATCTTCCTGTATTTCCAATGACGCTTCGGCGTCAACCATACCTCAATCCTTCGCGATTATTGCTGTGTTCTCGGCAATGGCGATCTGCAACCCTTGGCCAAAGCCTAGGGGAAAAAGGTGAATCAATGTTCGACAGCAACGATATGTTGCGCCGCCTGGTGCTGAAAGGAGCCGGATATGCCGGCTTTGCCCGGCTGGCACAGCCGTTGCTGGGCGGCATCGGTGCCATCCTGATGCTGCATCGCGTCACCGCCTGCCCGCAAAAGCCGGACGGCATGAACCGTCACCTCAGCATCGCGCCGGCTTTTCTCGATGCTCTGATCGCGGACATGAAGACGCAGGGCTATGCGTTCGTCACGCTGGACGAGGCGCTGGCACGAACCGGGCAGGGGCAGGGGCGGTTCGCCACGATCACTGCCGACGACGCCTATCGGGACAACCTCACCGAAGCCTTGCCCATACTGGAGAAGCACGACGCGCCCATCACCATCTATGTCGCGCCCGGCCTGACCGATGGTTCGGTCGCACTGTGGTGGGAGGTGGTGGAAGACATCGTCAATGCGCGAGACTGGGTTGTTGTCGAGACCGCGAGCGGCCCGATTAGGCTCGATTGTTCGACGCCGCGGGCGCGGCAGCGGGCAAGCGCGTGGCTGGAGCACCATCTGACGGCGACAATACCGGAGGAAGGCTGCAATGCCGCCCTGATTAATCTGGCGCAGGCCAACGGGGTCGATCCATACGCCCCCAATCGCGATACGTTGATGAACTGGGACGAGATCACCAGGGCCGCAGCGCATCCGCTGGTGACAATCGGCGCGCATACGGTTCATCACTACCATCTGAGAAGGTTGAACGAGGAAACCGCCGGCCGCGAGATCGTGCAGGCAGGCCGTATCATAGAGGAGAGGCTGGGTGTACGCCCGCGCCACATGGCTTATCCCTACGGTTATCCGCGCGCTGTCGGGCCCAGAGAAGTGAAGCTTGCGAAGGAGGCGGGTTATATTTCAGCGGTCACGACCCGCCATGGCGTGCTGCGCCCTGAACATGCAGGACATCTTCACGCGCTGCCACGTATTTCGCTCAATGGCCGCTACCAGCAGATCGGCTATGTGCGCACCATGCTGTCGGGCATCACCACGCCGCTGGCCAATCGCGGCAAGATGCTGGTGACGGTCTGAAGGCGCTCAGCCGTTCTTCGGTTTGCGCTCGATGATCAGCCACTTGATGATGGCCATGGCCGGCAGTATCCACAGGATGCCTGTGAGCAGGAAGAACAGCAGGTGCACCACCGGTCCGGATTCGCCGAGGCGCGCCACGGCCACAGTGGTCGCAACCAGCGCGTAGACGATCACCAACAGGATCAGCAGAACCGTTCCGATGAGCTTTTTGAGGCGAATGGGCATGGCGTTTCCTTCGGCGTCGTCCTAGGCTTAATCGGCCTCGCGCGCAAGGCAAACCGCGGCGCGACGGCGTGTCGCGCGGGCGAAAGCCTTGTATCTGGCGCGCCAATGGTCCACCAATCCCGCGGTTCGAACACGTCGGGAACGATTGCCATGACCGCTATAATCAGTCCGGATGCGCCACTGGCCATTCGCGACAGGGAATTGCACAACCGCAAACTTGTGCGCAACTGGCTCTATGTAGTGCTGGTGGTGCTGTTTGCGCTGATCATGGTGGGCGGCGCCACGCGCATGACCGGTTCGGGCCTGTCGATCACGGAATGGAAGCCGATCCATGGCGTCATTCCTCCGCTCAACCATACCGAATGGCAGGAAGAGTTCGAGAAATACCAGCAGATTCCCCAGTACGAGCAGATCAACAAGGATATGACCCTGGACGAGTTCAAGGGCATCTTCTGGTGGGAGTGGGCTCATCGTCTGCTGGCGCGTGGTGTCGGCTTCCTTGTCGCCATTCCGCTCGTCTTCTTCTGGCTGTCGGGAAGGCTGGAACGCGGATTGAAGCCGCGCCTCGCCGGCCTTCTGGTGCTGGGTGGCCTGCAAGGTGCCGTGGGCTGGTGGATGGTGGCCTCGGGGCTTACCGAGCGCGTCTCCGTCAGCCAGTACCGGTTGGCGGTGCACCTCACATTCGCTTGCGTCATCCTCATAGCGGTCGCCTACATAGCGCGCGGGCTGGCGACCTATACGGAAGCCGCGGCCAGCCGCGCGGTGCAACGCTTTGCGGGCATCATGGTGTTTCTGGTTCTGGTGCAAATCTATCTCGGCGCGCTGGTGGCGGGCCTGCATGCCGGCCTGACCTACAATACATGGCCGCTGATGGACGGCGCGATCATTCCGGGCGACCTGTTCGTCATCGATCCGGCATGGCGCAACCTGTTCGAGAACCCCAAGACCGTGCAGTTCATCCACCGCATGTTCGCCTACACGGTTCTGATGGTGGCGATCTGGCATGCGTTGGCGACCCGTCAGACCCTGCCGGGCACCACCCATGCGCGCCGCGCCTGGGTTCTGGTCGGTCTGGTTCTGGTGCAGGCAGGTATCGGCGTGGCGACCCTGCTAACGCAGGCGCATATGCATTGGGCGCTGCTGCATCAGGGCTTTGCCGTGTTCGTGCTGATCTTTGCCACCGCGCACTGGCGCGCCACCAAGGGCGCCTATCCGTTTCCGACTGAAGTGATCGTCAGGAACTGATACTCAGCTTTGCGCGCGCACGCCGTATATCGCGGCGGCTACCGCAAGCTCTCGCTCTTCGTCTTTCGCATTGTTGTCGCCGGCATGCCATGCAGCCGAAAGGCAGCCATAGGCGAAGGCGTGATCGAGGATGGCGGCCGGGTCCTGCTTCAGGGTTTTCGCGAAAACCTCGGCCATATGCGCAATGCGCTGGGGATCGAGGCAGAGATCGTCCCTGTCGAGCGGATTGTAAAGCATGTTGGCGGCATCGAAAGCCGGATCGCCGCATACGCCCTTCGGGTCGATCACCAGCCAGCCGCGTTCGCCCTGCATGATGTTTTCATGATGCAGATCGCCATGCAGCGGGCGAATGCTGCGCGGATTGTTCAACAGCCGTTCCGCACGCGTGGCGGCCTCGACATAGAGACTTTGGATCCCGGCATTTCGATCCGCGCGGGCCTTGTCGAAAAGGCTGGCGAAGCGCTCGCGCAGTGGCTGCAAATCGGGTGGGACAGGGGTCTCCGAGGATGAAAAAAGCCGCTCCGTCACCTCGGCGGCGATTTCGGTGGCGGTATCGTCGCCATGTTCTTTGAGATCATCGACCAGATGCCGCTTGCCGGCATATTCAATCAGCATGCGTGTGCCGTCGATGCCGAGCAGCCTGACAGCACCTTCGCCTGCACGCCACGCCAGGTAGTGCGCGCCGCGCAACTCATCTTCGATATCGTCGAAGGGTTTGAGGTCCTTGACGATGGCGGGGGTTCCGTCAGTCCGCCATACCTTCCAGATGCGGCTCGAAAAGGTTTCCGCCACAAGGATGGGATCGCCGACCTTCCAATGATCCGGGAAGGCCGGCGCATCATTCATCGGCCAAGGCCGAGCATCAGGTCCAGATTCTGCACGGCGGCGCCGGAAGCCCCCTTGCCGAGATTGTCATAGACGGCGATCAGCAGCGCCTGGGCGCGGGCATCGTTGGCACTGACATAGAGCTTCATCTTGTTGGTGCCGTTGTAGATTTCCGGCTGGATATCGGCGCTGCGCTCGAAGTCGACCAGCGGCGCGACCTCGACCACGCCGCCATTCAGGCCGGCATAATGGTCGGCGATTGCCGCATGCAGTTCCGCGCCGGTCGGCACCTTGGGCAGTGCACCGAGTTGCAAGGGCACCACCGTGATCATGCCTTGCGCGAAATTGCCGACGGCCGGCTGCATGATCGGATCGTGCGCGAGCTTCGCATAGGCGCGCAGTTCGGGGACATGCTTGTGCCTGAGCATCAGACCGTAAGGCAGGAATTCCGGCGCGTTCTCGCCCTGCGCTTCGTAATCCTCGATCATCTGCCGGCCGCCGCCAGAATAGCCGGAGATGCCGTTGATCGTGATCGGGAAATCGGCCGGTATCAGTCCGGCGGCCACCAGCGGGCGCAGCGTTGCGATGGGGCCTTGCGGCCAGCAGCCGGGGTTGGCCACACGCTTCGCCGTCTTAATTGCCAGCATCTGCGCCTTGTCCATCTCGGGAAAGCCGTAGGTCCAGCCCTCGGCCACGCGATGCGCGGTGGATGCATCGATCACGCGTGTGGTGCCGTTCTCGATAAGCGAGACGCTTTCGCGTGCCGCATCGTCCGGCAGACAGAGGATAGCGACATCGGCCTTGTTCAGGAACTCGGCGCGCGCGGCGGTTTCCTTGCGTCGTTCGGCAGGAACCGAGATGATCTCCAGGTCGCCGCGATCCGCGAGCAGCGCCCTGATCTGCAGGCCCGTCGTGCCGTGTTCGCCATCGATGAAGATTTTCGGTTTCATGTCCTGTCGTCCATACAAAGAGCGTTTCGGCGACCTGATTGGCTCCAACCGCCATCAGGTGCCAACTGTGGTGGCTTCGCCTCAGGCGCTTTCACGCGCCTTCCGTTCGGCGATCAATCCGACATAGTGCATCGCGACGGTAGCGCCGGCGATTGCCGTAATATCGGCATGGTCATAAGCCGGTGCAACCTCTACGACATCCGCGCCCACAATGTCGATCTGTGTCATCTGGCGCAGCACCGACAATATCTTGGCCGAGGAGGGGCCGCCCGCCACCGGCGTGCCCGTGCCGGGCGCGTAGGCAGGGTCGAGGCAGTCGATATCGAAGGTCACATAAGTCTTCTTGCTGCCGGTGCGCTCGGTAATCGCATAGGCAATGTCGGAGGCGCGCATTTCCTCGACCTCATGGCCGTAGATGATCTTGATGCCGAAATCGTCCGGCGCATGGGTGCGGATGCCGATCTGGATCGAGCGATCGGGGTCGATGATGCCCTCGCGCACAGCGCGCGCCACGAAGGAGCCGTGGTCGATTCGCTTGCCATCGTCATCCCAGGTGTCCTGGTGCGCGTCGAACTGCACCAGGGCCAGCGGGCCGTGAATGGCGGCATGCGCCTTCAGAAGCGGCCAGGTGACGAAATGGTCGCCGCCCAGCGACAGCAGGAAAGCGCCCGATTTCAGGATCTTGGTTGCCTCGCGCTCGATAGTGCCGGGGGTCTTCTGGTGGTTGCCGCTGTCCAGCAGGCAATCGCCGTAGTCGATCATGCCGAGATTGTCGAACAGGTCGAGATGGAACGGATATTGCGGATCGCAATCGAATATCGCCGAGGCGCGGCGGATGGCCTGCGGGCCGAAGCGCGCGCCCGGCCGGTTGGTGACAGCGGCGTCGAAGGGGATGCCCCAGACGACAACATCGGCACCCTTCACATTCTTGGTGTAGCGCCGGCGCATGAAGGAAAGCGCCCCGGCATAGGTCGGATCGGCCGAGCGCCCCGTATTCCGGTTGGCCGTGAAAGCATGGTCGATCGATTTTGCAGGCATCGCGATTTCCTAGGGCGTTTCTGATGGCGGCAGGTGGTGAAGAGGCGCGGAATTTGCGCGCTCCGGTTCGAGAAAGCAGCTTTGATCCGGCTCTATATCATTGCGGGATGCCGCGCGCGACGGGTCGGCTCTCGCGGATACGAAAAAGGCCGCCCGGAGGCGACCTTTGAATGCTGTAGTCGATGCAGTGTCGAGCGGCTTAGCGCTTCGAGAACTGGAACGAACGGCGAGCCTTGGCCCGGCCGTACTTCTTACGCTCGACGGTACGGCTGTCGCGGGTCAGGAAGCCGCCCTTCTTGAGCACGCCGCGCAGCGCCGGCTCATAATAGGTCAGCGCCTTGGAGATGCCGTGACGGACCGCACCGGCCTGGCCGGAGAGACCCCCGCCGACAACGGTGGCGACGATGTCGAACTGGCCTTCGCGGTTGGTCGCGACGATCGGCTGCTTCAGGATCATCTGAAGAACCGGACGAGCGAAGTAAGCCCCGAATTCCTTGTCGTTGACGATGATCTTGCCGGTGCCGGGCTTGACCCAGACGCGGGCAATAGCGTCCTTGCGCTTGCCGGTGGCGTAGGCGCGGCCCTGCTTGTCCAGCTTCTGGACGTGGACCGGGGCGGCCGGCTCCGCTGCGGTGGCAACGGTGCCGAGATCTGCGAGCGAGTTGAGCTCAGCCATGATTACGAAGCCTTCTTGTTCTTGGCATTCAGCGCGCCGACGTCGAGGACTTCGGGCTGCTGGGCGACATGCGGATGTTCGGAGCCGGCATAGACGCGCAGATTCTTCATCTGGCGACGGCCGAGCGGGCCACGCGGGATCATGCGTTCCACGGCCTTCTCAAGCAGACGCTCCGGGAAGCGGCCTTCGATGAGCTGGCGAGCGGTGCGCTCCTTGATGCCGCCGGGGTGGCCGGTGTGCCAGTAGTACATCTTGTCGGTGTACTTCTTGCCGGTCAGCACGACCTTCTCCGCGTTGATGATGATGACGTTGTCGCCATCGTCGACATGGGGCGTGAAGGTGGGCTTGTGCTTGCCGCGCAGGCGGTTGGCGACGATGGATGCGAGACGGCCGACGACGAGACCTTCGGCGTCGATCAGCACCCACTTCTTCACCACGTCCGCAGGCTTCTGCGAAAAGGTTTTCATGGATCCAACTTTCGTTTGGGACCTTCCAGAGAAGGCGTTTCTTGTTGCTTGGCTTGGCAGGAAGCAAGTGCTGCCCGCCAAATACAAACCGCGGCCCGGAAAAGCCGCTGGTCAGGTGTGGCTTATAGGCGGGAAGAGTTGGCCGGTCAAGCTGGGCGATGGGAGGAGCGCTCCAAATAACCCATTTAAAACAGCATGTTGTGCTTGTGGTATTATTTTACCGTTTCCGGATCTTATCGTTTGGGCGGTATCGAATAGGTGCCGGTGGCGTGGGCGATGGTGTGATGGTCGCGGCCAGCGACGATGTCGACATCGAAGACCATCAGCTTCTTGCCCATCTTCAGGATGCGGCAATGCCCGAGTATCGGTCCCGCCTCGGCCTTGCGCACGAAGTTGATGTTGAGGTTGGTGGTGACCGAAAGCGCGTCCGGGCCGGCGTGGGTCAGCGCACAGACATAGCCACCGATATCTGCCAGTGTGAACAGCGAGGGACCGGAAACGGTCCCGCCGGGACGCAAATGCCGGTCCAGTGCATTCAGGCGCACGGTGCAGCCGCCGGCAAAGACATCGATAGCCTCATAGGAGGCGAATTCGTCGTTGAGTTGCGGATAAACCGAACGGAGCAGGTCATTGACTTCGGCTGCGGTCATCTGTGGGGCAAGGTTAGGCTGGATCGGCATGCATTCTTCCTGTCGGCGGATCGGAAAGGCTGCCCGGACCGGCGGGTGGTGGGCAGTGCGCACGCAAACTTGCGCATGTTGCGCGCCATAAAAGCCGTTTGCCCCCTGTTCTTCAATCCGATGCGTGGTAGTTTTTCCACTGAACTGAATAATCGGAGAAGATCATTGGCTGAAGTCGTCGCCATAAAGCACGCGCCGGAGGGGCCGGTAACCACCAGTTTCCAGGACGGCATATTGCGAATCACGCTTTCCAAGCCGCCGGCGAATGCGCTGTCGCTTGCGGTGATGGCTGCACTGGAATCGGAATTCGGGCGCGCCCGCGACGACAGGGACGTGCGTGTGATCGTCCTGGCGGCCAGCGGCAAGGTGTTCTGCGCCGGCCATGATCTCAAGGAAATGACCGCGCATCGCGCCGATGCCGACCGGGGCAGGGCGTTTTTCGAGCAGACCATGGCGGCTTGTGCGCATCTGATGCAGACGATCGTGCGTCATCCCAAGCCGGTGATCGCCGAGGTGGACGGGCTGGCGACCGCCGCGGGCTGCCAACTCGTCGCGAGCTGCGATCTCGCGATAGCCTCGGGCGAGGCGGCTTTCTGCACGCCCGGCGTCAATATCGGGCTGTTTTGCTCGACTCCCATGGTGGCGCTGTCGCGCAACGTTTCGCGCAAGCAGGCCATGGAAATGCTGCTGACTGGCGAAACCATCGACGCCCCGACTGCGCGCGAATTCGGATTGGTCAATCGCGTCGTGCCGCGCGAATATCTCGCGCAAGTGGTGAACAAATATGCACAAACCATTGCTTCAAAATCACCTTTGACGCTCAAGATCGGCAAGGAAGCGTTTTATGAGCAGGCCGAGATGGGGCTGACCGAGGCGTATGAATATGCATCGCGCGTGATGGTGGAAAACATGATGGCGCGCGACGCCGAGGAGGGAATCGGCGCGTTCATCGAAAAACGCCATCCGGAGTGGAAGGGGGAATAGGCGCGTGGAACCACGCATCTCCATTATCACGCTGGCCGTGGACGATCTGGAGCGCGCGGTTCGCTTCTATGAAGCCATGGGGCTCAAGCGAAACGAGAAGATCACGGAAGGCGTCGCCTTTTTCCAGATGGGTGGGATGATCCTTGCCCTGTGGCCGCGCAACGAACTGGCCGCGGACATAGGCAACGACAATCGACCACCTCCCGCCGATTGTACGCCATCGGTCGCGCTTGCCTACAATACACGCTCCGAAGTGGAAGTCGGGCAAATCCTCGAGGCGGCTCAGAAGGCTGGCGGCCGCATCGTAAAGCCCGCGACGCGCGCCTTCTGGGGCGGTATGCAGGGCTATTTCGCCGACACGGAAGGTAATCTCTGGGAGGTTGCCCACAACCCGGATTTCCCGCTCGGTGCGGACGGCAGAATTTCGCTTCCAGAATGAACCACGACCCGTACGAAAATTCCTACATTGCCGGCATATTGAACTCGGTGAAGTCCATTGCCGTGGTCGGAGCCTCCGCCAATGAGGTGAGGCCGAGCTTTTTGGTCATGAAATACCTGCTTGCAAAGGGGTTTTCGGTCATCCCGGTCAATCCCGGACAGGCCGGCAAGGAGATTCTTGGCCAGATGACCTATGCAAGGCTGGCCGATATCCCCGTCGCCATCGACATGGTGGACATTTTCCGCACCTCCGATGCCGTGCCTGCCATCATGGACGAGGTGCTGGCGCTGGAGCCGCTGCCGAAAGTGGTGTGGATGCAACTCACCGTCCGGCATGACGAAGCCGCAGTGCGCGCGGAGTCCGCCGGCATCAAGGTCGTGATGAACCGCTGCCCGAAGATCGAATATGCACGCCTTGCCGGCGAGATCGGCTGGAATGGTGTCAATTCCGGCGTACTTTCGTCGAAGAAGCCGATCATGCGCTCCGGCTTCCAGAGCTTCGGTGTTCGTCAGAAATAGATTTTGAAAAATAGTTTCGCAAACCGTACTGCATGAGCAGGTGGTGGCTTGCTGTTTGCATGTGCCGGAGCATTTTGTTCTTTGCATTCCCGGTGAGGCTCGGCCAAGAATGGCAAGAATTTCCAGTCAGGGCTTTTCGGAGGAAACGATGTCCCAACGCACTCCAGGTTTCAACACGCTTGCCGTTCACGCCGGCGCAAAGCCCGACCCGGCTACCGGCGCACGCGCTACGCCGATTTACCAGACCACCGCCTATGTGTTCGATGACGTCGATCACGCTGCTTCGCTGTTCGGTTTGAAGGCGTTCGGCAACATCTATACGCGCATCATGAACCCCACGCAGGCGGTGCTTGAGGAGCGCGTGGCGGCACTTGAGGGCGGCACGGCCGCGCTTGCGACCGCTTCGGGCCATGCCGCGCAGCTTCTGGTGTTCCACACCATCATGCAGCCCGGCGAGAATTTCATTGCGTCCAGAAAGCTTTACGGCGGTTCGATCAACCAGTTCGGTCATGCCTTCAAGAATTTCGGCTGGGAGGTGCGCTGGGCCGATCCGGACGATCTTTCGACCTTCGAGAACCAGATCGACGACAAGACACGCGGCATCTTCATCGAGAGCCTGGCCAATCCCGGCGGCGTGTTCGTGGACATCGAGGGCATTGCGGCTATCGCCCGCGAGCACGGCCTGCCGCTGATCGTCGACAACACCATGGCCAGCCCCTACCTGCTGCGGCCGATAGAGCATGGAGCCGACGTCGTTCTCCATTCGATGACCAAGTTCATCGGCGGTCACGGCAATTCCATGGGTGGCATCATTGTCGATGGCGGCACGTTCGACTGGTCGAAGTCGGGCAACTACCCGATGCTGTCGCAGCCACGCCCGGAATATGGCGGCATCGTGCTGCACGAGACTTTCGGCAATTTCGCTTTCGCCATCGCCACCCGCGTGCTGGGCCTGCGCGACTTCGGTCCGGCTATCTCGCCCTTCAACGCGTTCCTGATCCTGACCGGACTGGAGACGCTGCCGCTGCGCATGCAGCGCCACAGCGACAATGCGCTGAAGGTGGCCGAATGGCTGTCCGGGCACGACAAGGTAGCGTGGGTTTCCTATCCGGGGCTGCCGGGCGACAAGAACCACGAACTGCAGCAGAAATATTCGCCGCTCGGCGCAGGCGCTGTCTTCACCTTCGGCCTGAAGGGTGGCTACGATGCCGGCGTGAAACTGGTGGAATCGCTGGAGTTGTTCTCGCATCTGGCCAATATCGGCGATACCAAGTCGCTGGTGATCCACCCGGCCTCGACCACGCACCGCCAGCTCTCCGACGAGCAGAAGGCTGCGGCCGGTGCCGGCCCGGACGTGGTGCGTCTGTCGGTCGGTATCGAGGACGTCGCCGACATCATCGCCGATCTGGAACAGGCACTGGGCAAGGCTTGATAGCCACGACAATGCGTGGCCGCCCGGCAGCTTTCGGTCGGCCTTGCAAATGCATGGGGGATTTGGTGAGCGAGAAATTTCAGAGCGTCGATATTTCCGGCATGGAGCCGGAGATTGGAGCGCCAGCCGAGGGGCGGGTGATCTCGGGCAATCCGCAATTCCGCACCTGGAACGTCGAGGAGGCGGAAGGCGGGCTCTATGCCGGCGTGTGGGAATCTACACCCGGCAAATGGCGGATCGAATATGACGAATGGGAGTATTGTCACATTCTTTCCGGGGTTTCGGTCATTACCGAGGATGGCGGGGAGGCGCGCACGGTGAAGGCCGGCGACCGTTTCGTCATTCGCCCCGGCTTCAAGGGAAGCTGGGAAGTGATCGAGACCACGCGCAAGGATTATGTGATCGGGGCTTGACCGGTCAGGCGTTTCCCTCGTCATATCGGCTGGACGCAAGCTCCAGGGCCTCGATGTCGCTCGCGCAAAGCAGCGGCTTCAGCGCCTCGAATTTCGAGGACGGCCAATCATAGACCTTGAGGGCAAGCAGCTTCTCTACGGTCGTTGCAGGGAAGCGCAATTTTACAGGCACCGCCGGATTTCCCGCAACGACGGAGTAAGGCGTCACGTTCTTTGTTACGATGGCCCCTGACGCGACAATCGCACCCTCGCCGATGGCGACACCGGGCAAGATCATCGCACGCATGCCGATCCAGGCACCATCGCCAATAATGGTGTCACCTTTCCCGGCATAGGATTCGAGGATGAATTCCGGGAAAGGGTAGAGGCTGAACCAATCCGTGCGGTGGGTGTGGTTGCCGCCCAGCAGGATCACAGTTTCTGCGCCTATGCAGACATAGTCGCCTATGTGAAGCTGATCGATCGGCCAGGCGGGTTCCCAGGTTTTCAAACTGTAGTCATCGCCGTAGAGGTAACGGACCACGCTTTCCTCGAACGAACCAGACCAGGCATTGCTGTAGTAACTGTGCGTGCCGCGGACGTGGATGTTCGGGTTCCTGACGGTTTCGTGCAGATACTCTACCTTCGACCAGTGTTTCGTGGCTTGGTGGGGCTCGATCATGACGTGCGCTTTGGGTTTTCCGAATTTGGAGCATGCCCCCGAAAGTTGCAGAGTTTCGGGGGCATGCACGTATCAGGGAGAGGTCATCTCGTTCCAGGCGGGGTGGTAGCCTGGCCGCGTTAAGACCGCTTTTCCTTCCAGAACGTGTTCAGGGCCTTGATGTCGCCGCTGCAAAGAAGCGGCATTGCAGCCTTGATCTGTTCTATCGGCCAGTCCCACCACGCCATTTCAAGCAGCATGGCGATGTCTTCCTCGGGAAAGCGCTTGCGGATCGGCCGGGCTGGATTGCCGCCGACGACGGTGTAGGGCTCGACGTCCCTGGTCACCAGCGCACGGCTGCCGATCATCGCGCCGTGCCCGATGCGGATGCCCGGCATGATCATTGCTTCCGCGCCGATCCACACGTCATTGCCAACGACCGTGTCGCCGGCCGGCTGATAGGCGTTCATCGCATCGGCGAAGGCGGGCTCTTCCGGCATGAAGAAGAACGGAAAGGTTGAGATCCAGTCGTTGCGATGGCCCTGATTGCCGGCCATCATGAAAGCCGCCCCGGTGCCGATGGAACAGAAGCTGCCGATGATGAGCTTGTCCACATCGTCGCGGTCCGGCATCAGATAGCGGGCGCAGTCGTCGAACGAATGGCCATGATAATAGCCGGAATAATAGCTGTAGCGGCCAACGATGATGTTGGGGTTCGTCACCTGCTCTGAAAGCAGTTTGCCCCGAAATGGGCTTTCGAAATAGTTGGTCATTTTTGCCTGCCCGTTCGAGGCGCGCCGATTGGCGACGCGCCTGAAAGAATTGCCCGCGGACCGGCAGGGCTTCGTCAGAATTTGACGTTCAGCCGTTCCAGTCCGTGGAAGTGATAGGTGTCGCGATAGAGCGGTTCTTCGGCGAGCGCGATCTGTGGCAGCCTGTCGAACAGCACCTTGAGCGAACTCTGCAGTTCCAGCCGCGCCAGCGGCGCGCCGATGCAGAAGTGGATCCCGGCACCGAAAGAGACGTTCTTCTGGTCGTCGCGACCGGGCTGGAACGTGTGCGGCGCCGCAAAGGCGGCCGGATCGCGATTGGCGCACCCCAGCAGCAAGCCAACCTGCTGGCCCGATTTCAACGCGACGCCTTCGGCAGCCTCAAGATCGCCATAAGCATAGCGGGTGAACATGTGCAGCGGCGCGTCGTAACGCAGGCATTCCTCCACCGTCGCGGCCGTGGCTTCGGGCGAAGTGAAGAAGCGACGCGGGTCTCCGCCCTGCTTGAGGATGGTGCGAACCGCATTGCCGGTCTGGTGCACGGTTGCCTCATGGCCGGCATTGAGCAGGAGGATCGCCGAGGAAACCAGCTCATCCTCGCTCAGCTTCTGTCCGTCTTCCTGCGCCGAGATCAGCAGGCTCAGCAGATCGTCACCGGGGTTCTTGCGCCGCTTGGCCACATAGGAGCGCAGGAAGTCGGAAAATGCCTGGGACGAAGCGTTGGCCCTGTCTTCCAGTTCCCGCGTGCGGCCGTGCATATACATGGCGACCATGTCGTGCGACCAGCTCAGTAATTGCGGCCCCATCTCCACCGGCACGCCGAGCATCTCGGCGATGATGGTGATCGGTAGCGGAGCGGCGAAGTTCGGTAGCAGGTCGGTCCCGCCATCAGCTTCGAACCTGTCGACCAGCTCGTTGGCAAGTGCTTCGACACGCGGACGCAGCCGTTCGACCTGCCGCGAGACGAAGGCGCGGTTGACCAGCGTGCGCAGGCGCGTGTGGACAGGCGGCTCCAGCTCCAGCATTGAATTGGCCTCGATCGCGTCGAAGGCCGTCAGATGCGAACGGTCGCCGGTATAGCCCTGGTCGTCGGGAGCGCCTTCCGGCTTTTCACGGCCGAAGCGGCGGTCACGCAGCAGGCGGTTGACATCGTCATATCCCGCCAGGCACCAGAAACCGAAATCCTCCCAAAAGAAGCTGCGCGCATTGGTGTGCAGCCACGCATAGGCCTCATACGGGTTCTGCACGAAACGCGGCTCATGCGGGTCGAGCCGGAGACGGCGCGATGAGGGGTCGTAGTCGAGATAGGCGAGGGCGGCATCGATATTTGTCATGGCAGCCCTCTTTAGCCCGGCTCGCCAAGCCTGTTCCAGTGCCTATCCTGTCGCGCCAACATCTTTCATTTGATCCAGCCGGCAATGCAGTGCTGCGGTTGCGGTCTAAACAAGATGAAGATCGGTGGCGTCAACCGGCGCTGGTGGCAGGGGAAGGCGGTTCGCCAACCATGCCCTGTGTGACCCAGTGTATCAGCAGTTGCGATGGAGGTCGCCGCGTAGCTGCGCTATCGCGACGGCCATATCGCAATCCGCTGGCTTGCGAAGCCGGGTGCGAATGTCTGTACCCTGTCACCTTTCAGCGGCAGGGATCATGCGATCCCGGATTCAATCCAAGCGTTCGCGCAAGCCGCTCATATGCGGCTACGCGAACGATCTGGAAGCTGCCTGATAGTCAGGCGCGCCCTTCTATCCCGAAACGATGTAGAGCAGACGAGAATGCCGTTGTCTGCGTAAGCCCGAGCACCTTGCGGATGGCCTGCGGGCTTTCGCTCACCACCGTCTGCCCCACCGTGTGGGTAACGATAGCTCCACGGCCGTGTTCTCTAATCGAAACAAGATGAGTGGTATTGAGATAGATTTCTTTGCCGTCAAAATCGGTCAACGCGATCCACATACCTGCCCCCATGCAAAGAAACGACGTCACGTCGTTCTGCAATTGCTCAGGCCGGATGAACTGCTTCACTCGTGGAAGCCCACGTACATCTGAGTACCTAGATACTCACGCAAAACACGGCTCATTGCAACCGGGTACGCTGAGAATCCGAACGGGCTGTCGTCGGAAACGCGCGTTATTCGCTCCGATGCGGCAAGCCTGCTACACGCAGATTTCCTGGTACAGGCTGCAAATGGATCCGGTGGCCAGGTATCTCGACGGCATCTTCCACATCGGTCTGCGGAAGCTGTAACCCGTAAGATATCAAGGAAAATGTGGTACGCCCAAGGGGAATCGAACCCCTGTTTCCGCCGTGAAAGGGCGGCGTCCTAACCGCTAGACGATGGGCGCGCGGTGAAGATGAGGGCCTTATAGTCAGGCAATTGGTGGTCGGCAAGCCGTCTTCGGCGTCTTTTCAAACTTTTTTCGTAAACGAGCGACGGAACCTGTTGATAGGGTCGAAATGATGCCGAGGAACCAGGGGAGGATGGGAAAATATGCGCTCTGAATCTGATTCTGCACCATCATGAAGGGGCCGTTACGCGGCCGGAAACCCTGCGATCAGCTTGAAACGATTCGATATTGTCGACGTCCGCGAATTTCGAATCGTGACAGGGTGGCCTTGCGACGTTCCTGCGGAAAAGGTGATTCCGCCGATCACGCCGCCAGGCTGATTACATTTCTCGAGTCGTGTCAGAGTCTCACCAGTCGTTTGGGCATGACCTTTTACCGGTTCCCGCTATTCACCGACGCGGCCCTTCGGTTCGGGAACGTGCTCTAACGGCGACGGCTGCAGCGCCAGTTCCAGTCGCGTTCGGGGCCGACATCCACATGCACTGAGTTGGTATGGCAATAGGTGCCGACACCGCCACGGCCGGGCATGGAGCGCACAAAATTGGCCAGTTCCCACTTGCTTACGCCGGGAACCTGCACGTCTGCAGCAGCACAATACATATGCAGCGAGTTCTTGGCGCCGCGGGCACGGCGATTGCGAGACGGGTCGCGAAAGCCCGACGTCACGACGATCTTGCTGCCATAATGCTGCTCAATGCTCTTGAGCACCCGCACCAGTGAGGGTTTCAGGCAGGCGACGTCTACATTTTCGGTTTGTCGCAACAAGCCGTTGGGCGCCAGTCGCGCCATACCAGCGGCCGAGGCAACTTGAATCGGACCGCCGTCCTCTTCCTCATGAAGATCGACGTCGCTGTCGTCATCGATGCCGGATTTGCGTTTGATCTCAAAAAGTTCGCTCTGCCGAACACCGGGCAGGTCGCTCATGCCACCGGCCGAAGCAAGCGCAAGCGGTTTGGCCGGCGAGTTGGCCGAAGCGAGTTGGATGATCGGTTTGGCATCAGGCTTCGGCGTCGCGGATGTTTTGGTGTCGATCAGCGGTTTGGCGGCGGCGTTCGTCGCGACAAGCGGCTTGGCGGCCGGGGAAGGCGCGCCGCGATCGGAAGAGGACGTCGCCGAGGATGCGGAGGACGAAGAACCGAACAGCGACGCGAAGAAACTCTTCTTCTTCGGGGTTTCGGTCTTTGCCGTTTCGTTCGCGGCGGTCACGGAGCTCGCATCACCCCCTTCAGCGGAGGTTTCCGCCTGTGCCGTTTGCGGTGCCTGTGCGGCGGCGGGCTTTGCCGCGGCGGTCTCGGGCTTCTCGCCAGGACGCGCCGAAGGCAGTGGCGCCTGCGCCACGGTTTCCGTCTTCGCCTCTACCTGCTGCTTTTCCGCTGGTGCAGGGGCGGCTGCAAGACGTTCCGCCTCTGTTTCGGCTTCCACCGCCTGTTGCAACGAAATCGTTCCGCCCGTGGCAGGACGGGACGTGGGCAGGTAGGCGACGGCCACCGGCAGTTCGCGATCGTTCTCGTCCATCACCGTGGCGACAGCCGGGCTGCCGGCCTCGGCGTTCTGGGTGACGGTCATCGTTGCGGAATCGGTTTGCGCCGTGGCGGTTTCAACATTCGGCTGGCTGGCCGAGGCATTGTATGCGGGAAGATTGAAATCCAGATTCGGATCGCTGGTGGACGTGCAGGAAGCGAGCAGCGCAGAGACAAGGGCGGCCAGAACGGCATGACTCCCCCGTTTTGCAAAGCGAATGCCTGCTGCTGTCAAGCCCGTCCCCTTCCTGTCGTTTCGGCGCCGATCTGCACTGGCCGCGGTAATGGATCAATCGATCGATTATGTTTCCGCAGCCGGAATCAGAACCTGACGAATTTGTCGTGCCCCGGATCAAAAACCGTGCCAGGGCGCAAATAAGGCAAGAGCATGTTGCCGCGCCACCATTTCGCCCGGTTTGGCGTGAAGGTCAATTCACCGCACATTACAATGTGTTACACGCGCACCCTGACATAGGTGCCTGGCGCATCGTCGAGAATCGGCGTGCGCTCGCCCGGTTTTCGCGCCGCAACCCGCGTATCGTCCTGCCGGGTTATCCAGTTTTGCCAGTGCGGCCACCAGGAGCCCATATTTTCCGCGGCTTTTGCGGTCCATTCGGTGAAATCGCCGGTCGGTTCGCCACCGGTCCAGTATTGGTATTTGTTCTGGGCGGGCGGGTTCACCACGCCGGCGATATGACCGGACCCGGCCATCACGAACTCCACCGGCCCGCCGAAATATTTGCAGCCAAGGAACACCGAAAGAGCAGGTGCGATATGGTCTTCGCGAGCAGCAAGGTTGTAGACGGGAATCATTATGTCGTGCAGCGAGACCGTTCTGCCGGCCAATTCCATGCGCCCTTGCGACAGATTGTTCTGCAGATAACAGTTGCGCAGATAGAAGGAATGATTGGCGGCAGTCATCCGCGTGGAATCGGAATTCCAGTAGAGCAGGTCGAAGGGAAGGGGATCCTTGCCGCGCATATAATTGTTCACGACATAAGGCCAGATCAGGTCGCCGGAACGCAACATGTTGAAGGCGGTGGCCATCTTGTTGCCTTCCAGATAGCCCTTGCCGCGCATGGCGCGCTCGAGTGCGGCAATCTGGTCCTCGTCAACGAAGACCTTGAGATCTCCGGCGAAAGTAAAATCTACCTGTGTGGTGAAGAAGGTGGCCGACCTGATCCGGTCGTCGCCCTCCTGCGCCAGCAGCGCCAGAGCCGCCGCCAGCAGCGTTCCGCCGACGCAATAGCCGATGACATTGACCTCGCGTTCGCCCGTCGCGGTCTGCACCGTGTCGAGCCCATATTGCAGGCCCTCGCGGATATAGGCTTCCCAATCCTTCAAGCCGTGCCGCTCGTCGGGATTGATCCACGAGATGACGAATACCGTGTGGCCCTGTTCGACCGCCCAGCGGATGAAGGATTTCTGCGGGTTGAGGTCGAGGATGTAGAACTTGTTGATCCAGGGCGGGCAGATCAGCAGCGGCCGCTTCAGCACGGTTTCGGTTGCGGGGCTGTACTGGATGATTTCGGCCACATCGCTGCGGCCGACCACCTTGCCGGGCGTCGTTGCCATGTTGCGACCGACTTCGAATTGCGACGAATCCGCCTGACGCAGCTTGAGGTCGCCGTGACCCGCCTGAATGTCCTCGGCGAGCATCTTCATGCCGCGCACCAGATTTTCGCCGTTGCTTGCGACGGTTTCGCGGAACAGTTCCGGGTTGGTGAGGATGAAATTCGACGGCGAGATCGCGTTGGAGACCTGCTTGACGTAAAAGCTCGCCTTGTGGCGCGTGTGCTCGTCCAGCCCTTCGGCCTGCTCCACCAGGTCGTTCGCCCAGCGGGTCGTGACCAGATAGGTTTGCTTCAGGAAATCGAAGAAGGCGTTGCGGCCCCATTCGGGATCCTGGAAACGCTTGTCGCCCTTCTCGGGCTCCACCGGGGCGGGCGAGAGCGGGGGCGGCGCGGTTTCTTCGCCGGTTCTCATGCGCTGGATCGCATTCGCCCAGACGTTCATATATGCTGAGAGCAGTCGCGTCTGGGCTTCCAGCGCCCGGGAGGGATCGGACAGCCAGTATTCGGTGAGCTTGGAGAACGTCTTGACCATGTCGGCCATGGGCTCGGAAGCGCTGTCGCGTATCTCGCCCCTCTCGCGCGGTTCCACCCACGCGGAAGCGGCCTTGCCGGCCTGTTCGACCATGCGGGCGAGATTGAGCGCGAAGCGTTCCGGATCCTTGACGAGATACTGCTCGACAGAGGAGGTCTGTTCGGTATCTGTCTTGCCCGAATCGGCTGCCTTCGACATGGTTCGCGCTTGTCCTCCTCAGGCGTTACTATAAGACACATAATGAGACGTCGGAACGGGTCCAACAAGATCAATGTCGTGTAGTAGAGCCTTAGAGGAATTAATATGACGAAGCTTGCCGGCGGAGACATTTTTTCCCCAGTGCGGTCGGCGCTCGCGGGCGTGGCTGTGGCAATGGCTCTGTTCCAGCTTTCGGCCTGCACCAGCACCGACACACAGATCGTGGACACCTCCAGCCCCTCGGGGCTTTCTTCGGGGCAAGCCCGCAACACCGGAACCTTTCCCAATCTCAACATTCCGCCCCAGTCGGCGGCCAGCCAGATCAGCGATGCGGAGAAGGCTGAAAAGCTTTCCGAACTGAAGTCGGCGCAGTCCTCGCAGGAGGCGGAAGGCGGGGCGGTGCCGAGCGACGAGGAATTGCTGAAGAAGCTTGCCGCGACGCACGCCCAGAAGACCCTCTCGGAAATCGAAGGGAAATGATGCCTCGACCGCGCTGCGGGATGGGTATATATCGCGGCTCTGATCCCAATCGCTGGAACTGAGATGGAAGAGTTTCACAAGGTTCGTCGCCTTCCGCCCTATGTCTTCGAACAGGTAAATCGGCTGAAGGCCACCGCCCGCGCCAGGGGCGCCGACATTGTCGATCTGGGCATGGGCAATCCCGACCTGCCGACGCCCAAGGCGATCGTGGACAAGCTGTGTGAAGTGGTGCGCGATCCGCGCACGCATCGCTATTCGTCCTCGCGCGGCATTCCCGGCCTGCGACGCGCCCAGGCCAATTATTATGCGCGCCGCTTCGGCGTGAAGCTCAATCCGGACACGCAAATCGTTGCCACGCTAGGCTCCAAGGAAGGCTTCGCCAACATGGCGCAGGCCATCACCGCACCGGGCGATGTGATCCTGTGCCCGAACCCAACCTATCCGATCCATGCCTTCGGCTTCATCATGTCGGGCGGCGTCATCCGCTCGCTGCCGGCCGAGCCGGACGACAATTTCATCCCCGCGCTGGAGCGGGGCATGCGCCATTCCATCCCCAAACCGCTGGCGCTCATCCTCAACTATCCGTCGAACCCGACGGCGCTCGTCGCCTCACTCGACTTCTACAAGGATGTGGTCGCCTTCGCGAAGAAGCACGAAATCATCATCCTTTCCGATCTCGCCTATTCGGAAATCTATTTCGACGACAATCCACCGCCGTCCGTGCTGGAAGTGCCGGGAGCCATGGACGTCGCGGTCGAATTCACCTCGATGTCGAAAACCTTTTCCATGCCCGGCTGGCGCATGGGATTTGCGGTCGGCAATGAGCGGCTGATCGCTGCGCTGACGCGGGTGAAGTCTTATCTCGACTACGGCGCCTTCACGCCGATCCAGGTGGCGGCGACCGCAGCACTCAACGGCGACGGTTCGGATATTGCTGAAGTACGCGACATCTACCACAAGCGCCGCGATGTGATGGTGGACGCCTTTGGCCGCGCCGGCTGGAACGTTCCGGCCCCGGCGGCGACCATGTTTGCCTGGGCGCCGATCCCCGAACCTTTCCGGAAGCTCGGCTCGCTGGAGTTCTCGAAACTGCTGATCGAAAAGGCCGACGTAGCCGTCGCGCCCGGCATCGGCTTCGGCGAATATGGCGACGACTTCGTGCGCATCGCATTGGTCGAGAATGAGCATCGCATCCGGCAGGCAGCACGCAACATCAAGCGATTCCTCGCCTCCGAGGCCGTGTCGCCGGACAATGTCGTGACCTTGACGGCGCGGCGCTGAACGACTTTTCACGAAAACATTGATTTGAGGGCGTAGCGGGACATGGCCGAAGCTTTGCGTGTTGGAATTGCCGGCCTCGGCACAGTCGGCGCCTCCGTGGCGCGGGTACTGACCGAGAAGGCGACGGAGCTTACCCGCCAGTGCGGCCGGCCCATAACCGTTGCCGCAGCGTCCGCGCGCGACCGCAATCGCGACCGGGGCGTCGATCTCTCCGCCGCGCAGTGGTTCGACGATCCGGTCGAGCTGGCCAGGACGGCCGACATCGATGTTTTCATCGAGCTGATCGGCGGTGATGACGGACCTGCGCTGGCGAGCGTAAAAGCCGCGCTCGAGGCTGGCCGGCATGTCGTCACCGCCAACAAGGCACTGCTGTCCAAACACGGTGTGGCACTCGCCGAAATCGCCGAGAGCAGGGGCGTCCTGCTCAATTACGAGGCAGCGGTTGCCGGTGGTATCCCGATCATCAAGACCATGCGCGAGGCCATGGCCGGCAACAATGTCTCGCGCGTTTTCGGTATTCTCAACGGCACCTGCAACTACATCCTGACCCGCATGGAAGCCGAGGGTTTGTCGTTCGACGACTGCCTGAGGGATGCCCAGCGCCTGGGCTACGCGGAAGCCGACCCCACCTTCGACATCGAGGGCCATGACACGGCCCACAAGCTGTCGATCCTGACCAGCCTTGCCTTCGGTTGCAAGATTTCGGCCGACAACATCTATATGGAAGGCATCAGCAATATCAGCCAGGCCGATATCCGCGCCGCGGGCGAACTCGGCTACCGCATCAAGCTGCTGGGCGTCGCCTTGCAGACTGAAACGGGCATCGAGCAGCGTGTGCATCCGACCATGGTGCCGACCTCGTCCGTGATCGCGCAGGTGCATGGCGTAACCAACGCCGTGGCCGTCGAGACCGACATTCTGGGCGAACTTCTGCTTTCAGGCCCCGGCGCCGGCGGCAATGCCACCGCTTCGGCCGTTGTCGGCGACATTGCCGACATCGCCAAGAGCCGTCCGGGCTTCCAGCACGGCCCGGTGTTCGGGCGTCCGGCCAGGGAGCTGAAGCCCTACAAGAAGGCGCAGATGCGCAGTCATGCCGGGGGCTATTTCATTCGCCTTACTGTGCATGACCGAGTCGGCGTTTTCGCCGCTGTCGCCAAGCGGATGGCCGACAACGAGATTTCATTGGAATCGATCGTTCAGCATGGCGTCAATGCCGAGGGCGACGGCAGCAAGACCGTCATCCTCGTCACCCATGAAACGACCGAAGCGGCAGTGCGCAAGGCCGTGGAAGGCGTGACCAAGGACGGCCACCTGATCGACAAGCCGCAGGTCATCCGCATCGAGCGGGCTGGGTAAGCAGCTTCCAAACAGGATTTTTCGATCCGCAGTGGCGCGAACCCAAGCCGGTTCGCGCCGCTTTTCGTTTCAGCGCCACTCCGCGCCTGCCAGCGTTTGGAGCAACGCCCGGCAACACTTCCCACACCTTAATCGATTGAGGTTTCGGCCGGTTGCAACAAGTGCGACCCGCGGGTCTTGCTGTTGTCATCTCACTTTGACACAAGGGTTCGCAGGGCCGTCCAAGGGCGGCGTAACCACCAGATTTCATGGGAATGTTCAATTATGGCGAAGAATGACGCAGCCGGCCTCGACCGTATCCTGACCATGGAACTCGTGCGCGTGACCGAACGCGCCGCCGTCGCTGCCGCACGCCTGCGCGGGCGCGGCGACGAGAAGGCGGCCGATCAGGTCGCAGT
>Ga0182738_1001713_pt1 | contig 26827 bp, 20 predicted proteins | sample eDN5th30CBELigMG_FD_128876 | JGI IMG/M metagenome (GOLD analysis project Ga0182738, IMG submission 128876) | Enriched Miracle-Growth compost microbial communities from Emeryville, California, USA - eDNA 5th pass 30_C BE-Lig MG (version 2)... ...
CTGGAGCCCATCGGCAACATCCCGCCGGCCGAAGCCGAGGAGCGCTACTACGCCATGCTCGACGAGCCAGCCATGGCGGCGTGACTCAAACCAAACAGCCTCCGGCAAACCCGGGGCGGTTCAAAATCCTTATCCCTGGCTGGGTTACGGGGGATCCTTACGGGCGCGCGCGACGAGCCGATCTTCAGCATCGCCGCACACCGTCGTCAAACCGGAGTATCCTACAATTCTGGACGCGCGGTTCCGCTTGCGAGGCTGCAGCGGTAGGTTGACCCGCTTTCGAAACATGGTGAGGCCATGAAAGTCGCGAGAATCGGCTTTGCTGCCGCGATGTTCTTTGTTGCGCATCCGGTGGCGGCGCAAATGGCACCTGATGTCCAGCGTGGGTTCACTCTTGTGAGGACCCATTGCGCCCAGTGCCATTCCATCGACAGGGTCGGGGCGAGCCCTCTTCCGGCCGCACCGCCCTTCCGTGACCTCCACAACCGCTATCCGGTGGAGACGCTCGCAGAAGGATTTGCCGAGGGGATCACGACCGGTCACCCCAGCATGCCCGAGTTCCGTTTTGAACCCGATGAGATCGATAGCCTGATCGCTTTCCTCAAGTCACTGGAGTGACGGAGCACCAACTCATGACCCGCCCCGTTTCGCTCATTCTTTTCCTCGCTCTCGTGCTTGGCGGTGGCCTCCTACTTGGCATCCTTACCGCGCCCGGCGACTGGTATTCAGGCCTTCAGAAGCCATCCTTCAACCCGCCCGATTGGCTGTTCGGACCGGTCTGGACGCTGCTCTATGTTCTCATCGCTATTGCTGGCTGGCGTGTCTGGCAGCGCGACCAGAGCGGCTGGCCGATGAGACTGTGGTGGGCGCAATTGGTGCTGAACTTCCTGTGGACGCCGGTGTTCTTCGCCGCTCATAAGCTCGGCCTCGCGCTCGTTGTCATCCTGCTGATGCTCGCCGTCACCGTCGCGTTCATCGTCACCGCATGGCGCCTGGATCGCGAGGCGGCGTGGCTGTTCCTGCCCTATGCCGCCTGGGTGGCCTTCGCCTCGCTGCTGAACGGCTTGATCTGGGTGTTGAACTGAGGTGGCGGAGATCCGAGCAACCGAAGCAGAGCCGACCCAGCCACGATTGACCGTCGCGGCGGCCTATCGGCGCTTCGCGCCCCACCTGCTCGTCGGCATCGCGCTGCTTGGCCTTGGGCTTGGCGGCTGGTTCTGGTGGCGCGGCGATGGCGGATCATCTCATCTAGCCTGGACGCTTGGGACACTTCCGGTTCTGCTCGCGCTGTTCGGGCAGATCATCACTTCGTTGCGCCGTGGCGATGTCGGGCTCGACGTCGTCGCAGCGCTGTCGATGTCAGCGGCGCTTGTCTTCGGGGAAACACTCGCCGGCAACGTCGTGGCGTTGATGTACTCGGGCGGCCAGTTGCTCGAATACTTCGCCGAAGGACGGGCGCGCCGCGAAATGACGGCCTTGCTCGGGCGCGTAGCCTTCACCGCCATGCGCTATCGCGACCATTCGCTCGAAGAGGTGCCAATCGCCACCCTCCACCAGGGCGACCGGCTGCTGATTAGGCAGGGCGAGGTCGTTCCGGTGGACGGCCATGTCGCCGACGGTGTCGCGGTGCTCGACCTTTCGGCGCTCACCGGCGAATCCATCCCGAAGAGCCTGTCCCGCGGCGGCGAAGTGATGAGCGGCTCCACGCTGGTGGGCGCCGCCTTCGATCTGATCGCGAGCCGGCCCGCTGCTGAAAGCACCTATGCAGGGATCGTTCGCCTTGTGGAGGCCGCGCAGGCAAGTAAGGCGCCGATGGCACGTCTCGCCGATCGTTACGCGATGGGGTTCCTGGCGCTCACGGTTTCGCTGGCAGCTGCCGCATGGCTTCTCAGCGGCGACCCGATACGCGCGTTGGCGGTGCTCGTCGTGGCGACGCCGTGCCCGCTGATCCTGGCCGTTCCCGTTGCGATCATTTCCGGCATTTCCAAGACGGCGAGGTCAGGAGCGCTGGTGAAGGACGGCGCGGCGCTCGAAGGGCTGGCGCATGTCCGAACGGCGATCCTCGACAAGACGGGCACGCTGACACAGGGCCGCCCCACGATCACCGCCATCACTACCGGCGAAGGGTTCACCGAGCATGACGTGCTCGGCGTGGCCGCAAGCCTCGATCAAGCCTCGGCACATGTCATGGCGACATCGCTCATTCAGGCGGCGACCAACGCAGGCCTCACGCTTCTGCCTCCATCGAACATCGTCGAGCTTCCGGGCAAGGGCATAGAAGGCACCGTGGGCGGCCGGCGCGTCGCTATCGGTGGCGACACCTATGTGCGCAATCGGAGCACCAGCGGCCACCATCTGCTCCGCAAATCGGGCCATGAAGATGGCGTGCAGTCCGTGGCGGTTGCTGTGAATGGTATCGTGGCGGGCGTCATCCTGCTTCAGGATCAGTTGCGGGACGACGCGCGCACCACGCTCGACGCGCTCCGGGCGGCCGGCATCGAGCGGATCGTGCTGGCCTCCGGCGACATGGACCATATCGCCCAAAGGGTCGGCCGATCCCTCGGCGTAGACGAGATCCTTGGTGATCTGACGCCGGAAGGCAAGGTGGTCGCGGTCCGTCAGGAAGCGGCGATGCGACCCGTCGTGATGGTGGGCGACGGCGTCAACGATGCGCCGGCGCTTGCCGCCGCCGATGTCGGCGTCGCCATGGGTGCGCGTGGCGCTGCTGCATCATCCGAAGCCGCGAGCGTCGTGCTGCTGGTGGACGAACTCTATCCTCTCGCCGCCGCGCTCAATATTGCACGCAGAACCCGCGCGATCGCCCTTCAAAGCGTGTTCATCGGTTTGGGCCTTTCTGTCGTGGGCATGATCGTCGCGGCATTCGGCTATCTGCCACCCGTGCAGGGCGCACTGCTGCAAGAGGTGATTGACGTCATCGTCATTCTGAATGCCCTTCGCGCACTAAGGTAGTAGTTCGCGTCTCGCGAGTGAGCCCCGTACAATCGGGACGCTACAAAGGCCTCGATCTCAGCGGTGGGGACGCGGCGGACAGGACAGGGTTGGTACCTGGGCTACAGGGCTACAGCACGGCCGGCTAACGTATGGCGGAGAGCAGCGGCACTCGGCGCGCAGACCCCTCTCCTGCGCAGGGTGATCATCGCTAGCGGACGACTAACACGGGGGTTTCAGAACGGGCCAGCACCTCACTCGTCTGGCTGCCCAGAATCCACTGCCGGAAACCGCGATGGCCATGAGAGGCCATTACGATGAGATCAGCCCTTACCTTGGCACTTGTTTGAAGGATAGCATCAGCCGGGTACGTTTCTACGACAAGCTCCGTTTGGCACGTCATGCCCTCCGCGGCCGCCATCCGTGCACAGTCGTCGAGCATTAGTCGCGCGTCCTCGCTTCGCGCCTGCAGCTCCTGTTGCGCCGGGTTGTTGTTGTTCGAAGCCAATCTCCCTGCGCCAAACAGGACGACCACCGGTTCGATCGCTACCACTACTGCCAGCCGTGCCTTGAGATGCGCTGCAAGTTCGAGGCCATGACGAAACGCTTTTCGGCCGAGTGCCGATCCGTCGTTAGCAACGAGAATGCTGGAATACATCATGCTCCTCCAGAGCCGCACCGATTGGGTATGGTCGGTCCGAACCGACAACGGATGTCCGACGTCACCTGAGCGTCAAGAGGTTCCCGCGGCTCAGGATAGTGAGCGTTTCTCACGTTGGATACAGCTGCGTGCTCTCAGGGGTGAACGCACCGGATCCTCGAACTTATGCTCGCTAGACTCAGGCGGCTGGCGTCGCCTGCGCCGCGGGCAAGCCGATGCAGGAATGGCTTCGTCGAAAGCAACCAGCGCATGTACGACGAACTGTCAACGAGACTCTGTTCCGCGAACTTGATTATGCGCACACCGCCAGTTCTGCTCGACCGTCGTCACTCGGGCGTGATCGCAACTTTTAGAACCCCGTCCCGCTGATGAGAGAAGAGGTCGTAGGCCGCGACGATGTCGTCGAGCTTGTAGCGGTGGGTGACCAGCGGCTTCAGATCGACGCGGCCCGACTGGATGACGGCCATCAAACGCCGCATGCGTTCCTTACCGCCGGGACATAGCGTGGTGGTGATCGTGTGGTCGCCGAGGCCGGCAGCGAACGCGTCGAGCGGGATCTTCAGATCGGCCGAGTAGACGCCGAGGCTCGAGAGAGTGCCACCCGGCCGGAGCACGCGGAGCGCGGATTCGAAGGTCGCCTGCGAGCCGAGCGCCTCGATGGCGACATCGACGCCGCGACCATCGGTGATGCGCATGATCTCCTCGACGGGATCCACCTTGGAGAAATCGACGAGGTGGTCGGCGCCGAGCTGGCGCGAGACCGCGAAACGGGCTTCCACCCTGTCGACTGCAATGATCGTGGCGGCGCCACTCAGCTTTGCGCCGACGGTTGCGCATAGTCCGATAGGGCCCTGCGCGAAGATGGCGACGGCATCGCCGATCCTGATCCCGGCGCGTTCCGCCCCGCTGAACCCGGTCGACATGATGTCGGGGCACATCAACACCTCCTCGTCGGTGAGCCCGTCCGGCACGACCGCGAGGTTGGCCATAGCATCGGGAACGCGTAGGTACTCGGCCTGGCAGCCGTCGATGGTGTTGCCGAACTTCCAGCCGCCAATTGCCTTCCAGCCATGCCTGGTCCCGGCACCGTCCTGCGAGCCACACCCGCAGAGGCAGGCATTGCTCCAGCCGCTCGGCGTGATCGCGCCGGCGATGACGCGCTGGCCCTCGCGATATCCGGTCACTGCGGATCCGAGCTTTTCGATCACGCCAACCGGCTCATGACCGATCGTGAGACCCTTGGCGACCGGGTACTCGCCCTTCATGATGTGGACGTCGGTTCCACAGATCGTGGTGGTGGTGACCCGCACGAGTGCGTCGAGTGGACCGATCTCGGGAATCGGCTTCTCATCGAGTGCCATGCGGCCGGGCTCAACAAAAATTGCCACCTTCATCTTCTTGGCCATCGACTTGGCTCCGATCTTCCGAGGTGTGCTCGCAGCTCGTAACATGCTTCTCTGCTCCCGCGCAAAACTCCCGCAGCACACGGCCGCCGCATTCGAGCACGATCGAGAGGAGCCCTCATGTTCCCGCCTAAGATAGGCTCCTGCGCGCGCTGCCAATGCCTGCCGGTCGTCATGCCCAACGCGAGCCCATCATCGTGAGTACGACCGATGTCCACGCGCTCCCGGCTGATGCCGTCCTGAACGCGCTCGGGTCCGGTCCCGAGGGTCTCGCCGACGATGAGGTCGCCAGGCGGCTCGCCGCCCATGGCCGCAACGAGCTGCCGGAGACCAAGGGCCAGCCGCCGTTCGTCCGTTTCCTCGCCCAGTTCAACAACGCCCTCATCTATTTCCTGCTCGCGGGCGCGGTGGCGGCGCTCCTCCTCGGTCACGTCATCGATGCCGGCGTGATCGTCGCGGTCGTCCTCGTCAACGCGGTCGTCGGCTACGTCCAGGAGGGCAAGGCGGAAAACGCTCTCAACGCCATCCGCAACCTCATCTCGCCCCGTGCCAGCGTGACGCGGAACGGCCAGCGGGCGAGCGTGCCGGCTGCCGAGCTGGTCCCCGGCGACATCGTCCATCTCGAGGCGGGCGACCGCGTCCCCGCCGACCTCCGGCTGGTCCGGGCGCGGGGACTCCTCATCGACGAGGCGGTGCTCACGGGAGAATCGGTCGCTGCGGAAAAGCGGGAAGCGCCCGTCGCTGCCGATGCCGCGCTCGGCGACCGCGTCTCCATGGCGTTCTCGGGAACGATGGTGGCGGCGGGCCAGGGACTCGGGACCGTGGTGACCACCGGCCAGCGCACCGAGATCGGCCGGATCAGCACCATGGTCCGGAGCGTCGAGACGCTGACCACTCCGCTGCTCCGCCAGATCAACGATTTCGGCCGCCGGTTCACCTGGGTCGCGGTGACCGGCGCGGTTCTGCTCTTTCTCTTCGCCATATACGTCCGGCACTTCCATTGGGAGGAGGCGCTTCTGGCAGTCGTCGCGCTGGCCGTCGGCGTCGTGCCCGAGAGCCTGCCTGCGGTCGTCACCATCACCCTTGCGATCGGCGTCCGCCGGATGGCGTCGCGGAATGCCGTGATCCGGCAGCTGCCGGCGGTCGAGACCATCGGCGCCACCTCCGTGATCTGCTCGGACAAGACGGGAACGCTGACCCGGAACGAGATGACCGCCCGCCGCGTCGTCACCGCCAGCGCCGAGTTCACCGTGGAGGCCTCGGGCTACGCACCGGACGGCGATCCGCTGTTCGGCGGCGCCCCGGACGCGAACGAGCGCGAGGAGAGCGACGCGCTCGCCCTCGTCCGCACCGGCCTGCTCTGCAACGACGCTCTCCTCCGCAGGGAGAAGGACGCGTGGATCGTGCAGGGCGACCCGATGGAGGGCGCCCTCGTCACCCTCGCCATGCGCGAGGGGCTGGAGCCCGTGAACACACGGCGGGAGTGGGAGCGGATCGACGAGATCCCGTTCGATGCCCAGCATCGCTTCATGGCGACGCTCAACCGTGCCCCCTATGGCGACAACGTCATCCTGCTCAAGGGGGCGCCGGAGCGGCTGCTCGCCATGTGCGCCGTCCAACGGGGCCGGGGCGGCCCGGAGCTTCTCGACCGGCCCTACTGGCACGCTCGCATCGCGGCCGCGGCCGCCTCGGGAGAGCGCGTGCTCGGCTTTGCCACGAAGCACGCGCCCGACGATGCGGCGCGCCTGGACGTCGGCGACCTCGAAGGCGGTCTCGTGTTCCTGGGACTGGTCGGCTTCCTGGATCCGCCGCGCGAGGAGGTCGTGGCGGCCATCGCCGAATGTCATTCGGCCGGCATCGCCGTGAAGATGATCACCGGAGACCACGGCGCCACTGCCGCGGCGATCGCGCGCCAGCTCGGTCTCGGCGACGACCCGGAGGTGGTCACCGGGGCGGATCTGGACGCGATGGACGACGCGGCGCTGCTCGCCGCGGTGCGGCGGGCCTCGGTCTTCGCCCGCACCAACCCGGCGCACAAGCTCCGCATCGTGCGGGCGCTCCAGTCCGAGGGCGCGGTGGTCGCCATGACCGGCGACGGCGTCAACGACGCGCCCGCCCTCAAGCAGGCTGACATCGGCATCGCCATGGGCATGAAGGGCACCGAGGCGGCGAAGGAGGCGTCGCAGATGGTGCTCCTCGACGACAACTTCGCCTCGATCGTCTCGGCCGTGCACGAGGGCCGGACGGTCTACGACAACATTCGGAAGGTGGTCGCCTGGACGCTTCCGACCAACGGCGGCGAGGTGCTGAGCGTCATCGCGGCCATCCTGCTCAACTTCACCATGCCGATGTCGGCGGTCCAGATCCTGTGGATCAATCTCATCCTCACCGTCACGCTCGGGCTCGTCCTCGCCTTCGAGCCGACCGAGCCGGGAGTCATGAAGCGGCCGCCGCGACGCGCCGAAGCCGGGCTGCTGACGCCGTTTCTGGTGTGGAGGATCGCCTTCGTGTCGGTGCTGTTCGCGGTCTTCGCGCTAGCGGTCTTCCTCTATGCGCTCGGGCGCGGACACGACCTCGAGACGGCGCGCACCATGGTCGTCAACACCATCGTCGTCCTCGAGATCTTCTACCTCTTCAACGTCCGATACCTGCACATGACGTCGTACACATGGCGCGGCGTGCTCGGCACGCCTGCGGTGCTGCTGGCGATCGGCGCAGTGGTCGTCGCGCAGTTCGCCTTCACCTACTGGCCCGTCATGCAGCGCCTGTTCGACACCCGTCCGCTCGCGTTCGTCGACGGCATCCTCATCGTGGCGGTGGGCGTGGTGATGATGGCGATCCTCGAGGTCGAGAAGGCCGTGACGCGGCGGCTCGGCCGGCGTGTCGCGCTGCAGGCGAGCGGCAGCGAGGCGAGCGCATGATCAAGTGCTGCCAGCATCGATCATGCGCCGGAGGGGCTATCCGAGGTCCAGGCCGACGATCGCCACGCCGGACTCCTCCGGATGCGGGGCAACCGAGAAGCCGAACTCCCGGCACATCTTGAGCATGGCCGCGTTCTCCTCAAGGACCAGACCCTCGACCCGGCCGATCCGTTCGGCGCGGGCATAGGCGACGATCTCCTGAAGCAGCAGCCAGCCGAGGCCCTTTCCCTGGAGGTCGGTGCGGACCAGCAACGCGTACTCCGCCTTGGACCGGTCCGGGTCCCGTGACAGGCGCCCGACCGCGGCCAGCGCTCCGTCGGCTTCGCGGAGCAGCACGAAAGCCATGTCGCGGTCGTAGTCCAGTTGGGTCAGCCGCCGCAGCATCTCGTCGGGAAACGCCCGGCGGGGCGCGAGGAATCGGAGCCTTATGTCGTTGGCGGAGACCTTGGCGAGGAACGCGGGATAGAGCGCGACGTCGGCGGGCTTGATGGGCCGGATGCGATAGACCCCGTCCGCCATGGCGACTTCTCTCTCCCACTCGGCGGGATAGGGCCGGATCGCGAGCGACGGATTGGGCCCGGGCTCGTCCACCGTCTCGGGATCGATCTCGATGCGGGCGTCGAGCGCGATCACGCCGTCGGCGTCGGCAAGCAGCGGATTGATGTCCACCGAGACGAGGCAGGGAAAGTCGACCACCATCTGCGAGAGCGCGTTGAGCGCGGCGGCGATCGCGGCGCGGTCGGCCGGTTCACGGTCGCGGAAGCCGGCCAGCAGGCGGCCGATCCGGGTCCGCGCGATCAGGTCGTCGGCGAGCACGTCGTCCATCGGCGGGAGCGCCACGGCGGTGTCGTCCATCACCTCGACGGCGACCCCGCCCGCCCCGAACAGGATGACCGGTCCGAAGATCGGATCGATGCTCATGCCGAGAATGAGTTCCTGCGCATGCTTCCGCACGATCATCGGCTGCACCGCATAGCCTTCGATGACCACGCCGGGGGCCTTCTCCTCGACCCGCCTCCGGATCGTCTCGGCGGCCTGCCGCGCGCCGTCCGCGGTGTCGATGCCCAGCACGACCCCGCCGACGTCGGACTTGTGCGAGATCGCCTTCGACAGGAGCTTCACCACCACCGCCGGCGCGGACTCGAGGAGCCGCGTCGCCGCCTCGGCCGCCTCGGCGGGAGAGCGGGCGACATGCGTTCCGGGGACCGGGATGCCATAGGCTGCGAGGACGCTCTTCGCCTCGGGCTCCGTCAGCATCCGCCGGCCCTCGGCCGCCGCCGTCCGGAACACCCCACGGGCGAATTCCCGGTCGCCCGCGACGTCCTCGCTGCGGCTGGCCGGCACGCGCGACAGCGCCTTCTGCGCCCGCGACCAGCCGCCGAGATAGGACAGGGCGCGGGCCGAGTCCGCCGGCGTCTCGAAGCTCGGCACGCCGGCCTCGTGGAGGATGCGCCGCGCGCCCCGCGCGGTATGCTCGCCGAGCCAGCAGGCGAGCATGGGCTTGCCCGCAATCCGGCCATCCTTCGTCAGGGCGGCGACTGCAGCGGCGGCATCGGCCGCGGAGGCGAGGCCGGTCGGACAGTTGAAGACGAGGACCGCATCGACGTTCGGGTCCGCCGCGACCGCGTCCACCGCGCCGCAATAGCGGTCGGGCGGCGCGTCGCCGATGATGTCGACCGGGTTGGCGTGCGACCAGGTCGGCGGCAGCGCCGCGTTCAGCCGCTCCATGGTCGCCGGCGACAGGTCCGCGAGATCGACGTTGCACTCGACGAGCTGGTCGACGGCGAGTACGCCCGCCCCGCCGCCATTGGTGACGATGCCGGCGTTCATTCGCTCCAGCCGCGGGAAATGCGCCGTGATCTCGGCGGCGTCGAACAGCTCGGCCAGTCCGTCGACCCGCAGGATTCCCGCCCGCGCAAGGGCCGCGTCGACGACCCGGTCGGCGCCCGACAGCGCGCCGGTATGGGTCGAGGCCGCCTTCGCCGCGGCCTCGTGGCGCCCGGCCTTGAGCGCGACGACCGGCTTGATCCGGGCCGCCGCCCGCGCCGCCGACATGAACTTCCGGGGCTCGGTGACGGTCTCGAGATACATGACGATCGCCCGCGTTCCGGCGTCGCCGGCGAGGAGGTCCAGCCAGTCGCCGACGTCCACGTCCGCCATGTCGCCGAGGGACACCACGTAGGAGAAGCCGATGTTGTTCTCCTCCGCCCAGTCGATCAGCGACAGCGCGATCGCCCCGGACTGGGACAGGAGCGCGATGCGCCCCGGCCGCGGCGCCATGTGGGCGAAGCTGGCGTTGAGCTTCGCCGGCGGGATCGACAGGCCGACCGTGTTGGGCCCGATGATGCGGAACAGGTAGGGCCGGGCGGCGTCGAGCATGGCCTGCCGCAGCCCGTTGTCCCACGTCAGCCCGGCGGTGATGACCACGGCTACGCGGCACCCCTTCTCGCCGAGTGCCGCGATGATGCCCGGGACGGTCTGCGACGGCGTGACGACGACGCCGAGATCGGGCACGCCGGGGAGAGCCGCCGCATCGCGATAGCAGGGGCGATCCGCCACCCGGTCGTGCTTGGGGTTGACCGGCCAGATGTCCCCTTCGAACCCGCCCGCGACGATGTTGCGGATGACCACACGGCCGACCGAGCCCTCCCGATCCGAGGCGCCGAAGACGGCAACCGACCTGGGTCGAACGACGTTCTCGAGGTTCCGTACGGTCACTTGGCTCTCCCGGCGCTGTTACTCAATGACGTCGTGGGCACTGGCACGCCGTCCTCTCTTCATTGCTCGCGTCCCTCGACCGCAACGCCGTCGACGATGCGGTCGCTCGGGTGGAGGACGACGGCGGCGCCTTCCGCGAGGCCATCGACGATCTCGGCGAAGCGGACGTTGCGGCGCCCGATGGTCACCGGCGTCAACACCGCGGCGCCGTCGACGACGCGAAAGACATGCCATTGGTCGCCGCGACGGAACAGCGCCCCGAGCGGCAGGCGGAGCGCATCCTCGCTCTGCCAGATCGGGACATGGACCATGACGCGGAACTCGTGACCCAACCGTTGCCACAGCTCATAGGGATCGACGATGTCGAAGACGGCGTCGACCCTTTGTTCCTCGATGCCGAGGGCCGAGACCTTGGTATAGGCCGCCGGGTCGATGCGGCGGAGCTTCGCGGTGAGCGTCGGGCCGCCCCAGCCGTCGACCCGCGCCAGGGCGTCGGGCACGATGCCGACCGCATCCGCCGACAGAAGATGCACGATAATCTCGAGATCGCGCGGATTGCCGATCTCGAGCAGCGCACCGCCGGGAAGCACCACCTGCTCGCTCTCGCTGAGCAGCTTGAGGACGGTGCCGTCGGCCGGCGAGAGGACGGTCACGCAGCAGGCCTCGCTGGTGACCTCGACGCTGCCCGGCTCGATCAGGCGGGCCTCGGCGCTGGCCAGCTCGCTCTTCCGCAGATCGAGCGCCGCGCGGACCTCGTTCAGGCCGGCTTCCGCCGTCTCGAGGTCGGCGCTGGCCTTCTCGAAGGCGCGGGCCGAGATCGTGGCACGCGCGGCGAGCTGCTGGGCGCGCTCCAACTCGGAGCGCATCAGGCGCACATTGGTCTCGGCGCTGTCGACCTGGGCCTGCGCCAGCGAGACCGCGGCACGCGCGGCGTCGACCGCGGCCTGCAGCTCGCGGCGCGTCCGCGCGTCATGGAAGGGCGGGTCGGCGGGATGGATCGACGCGACCTGCGTCACATCGCGCTGGACCAGGTCGCCGACATCGACCGGCAGCCGCTCCACCCGGCCGCCGATCGGCGCCGACACGCGGAACACGTCGCGGATGCGCGCAACCCCCTCCTCGTCGATGGTCACTTCCATCGGCCCGCGGTCCACCACCGCCATGTCGACCGACACCGGCTGCGGCATCAAGGCGTAGACCAGGCCGCCGACGACGGCGAGGACGACCACGCCGCCGATGATCCGCTTCAGCCATTTCGACATCATCGGCTCACTCCCGGGTCTTGAGGACGCGCACCAGGTCGAGCCGGTCGACCCGGCGACGGACCATCAGCGCCGACACCAGCGCCGCGCCGACCACGACCAGGCTCGCGATCGCGAAGCTCGAAGGCGCGAAGACGACCGGCACGCGGAATAGGTCGGTGGCGAGGCCGTTGATGACGACGTAGCCGATCAGGACGCCGAGCGCCCAGCCGAGCGGCTGGGCCACGGCGACGATCACGCCGGTCTCGATGAACAGGACGCGCGACACCTCGCCCCGACCAAAGCCGAGGACGCGCAAAGTCGCGAGCTCGCGCGCCCGCTCGGAGAGCTGGATACGAGCGCTGTTGTAGACCACCCCGAAGGCGATGATGACGCTGAGGGTCAGGAACACGCTGAGCATCAGGACGATGTTCTCCTGCATGGTCTCCTGGAAGCGCTCGCGGGCTATGGTCTGAAGGGCGATGGCGGCGACCTCCGGCGTCTCCTTCACCGCCGCATAGAGCTCGTCGAGACGGGCGGGGTCGACGGCGAGATGGGCGCCGATGACGCGCGGGCCGGTTCCCGCCATGCGCGCCAGCGCCTCGATCTCGGCGAACACCATCAGCCCGAGATAGCTCTGGATGACCTGCGTCACCGGAACCTCGACCTCGCGCCGCGCGTCGGTGAGGAACTCGACACGGACGAGATCGCCCACGCCGACATCAAGGAGCGCGGCGACCCGGTCGCCGAGCGCCAGGCCGGACTCGGGAAGGACGACCGGCTCAAGGTCGAGATCGAGGACGCGGCTGAGATCCGAGGCCGGCGGCTTGCCGGTGATGCTGAGCTGCCGCGAGAGGTGGCCGTTGGAGATGCGCGCCGGGAGCGCATGATAGGGCTCCGCGGCGAGAACGCCGGGGAGCCGCCGAACCGAGGCCATCACGCTCTCCGGCCGCGCCGTGGAGAAGACGATGGTGGCGTCCTGCCGGTCGGCACGGAAGAACACCGCGTCGATCATCGAATCGATCGAGGAGAGGGTGCCGAGCCCCATGGCGATGAGCCCGACGGCGAAAGAGACACCGACCGCGGTCAGGCCGGCGCGGACTGGGTGGCGGATCAGGTGGCGGATCGCCATCGTGGGGAGGTGTGAGAAGAGCCGCATGCGCTCGAAGGCGCCGTCGAACAGCCGCCGGTAGGCTGCCGGCGCCGGCGGGTGCATGGCAACGGCAGGCGGCAGGTTGAAGACGGAACGGCTCGCCTGGAACGCGCCGAGCACCGCCGCGGCGACGGTGACGCCCGCAGCGATGAGATACATGTCCGGGTCGGACCGGAAGATCAGGAACGGGAAGCTGTAGAACCGCGCGTACATCACGGTCATGCCGCGGCCGAGCAGCGTACCCGCGACGCTGCCGATCAGAATGCCGGCCGCGGCGATGACCAGGACCAGCTTGAGGTAGTGCCAGACGACCTCGGCCCGGCCGTAGCCGAGCGCCTTGAGGAGGCCGATCTGCTCGCGTTCGAGGGCGATCAGCCGCGACAGGATCATATTGATCAGGAACGCCGAGACGAGGAGAAAGACCGGCGGGATGAACGCCGCCATTCCCCGGAGCTGGGTCAGCTCGCTCTCGATGAAGGCATTGGAGAGCTGGTCCTTCCGCTCTACCGCGCCGATGCCGCCATAGGGCTCGAGCAGCCGGTCGACCTCGTCGATCACCGCCACCGGATTGGTGCCGGGAAGCAGGATGAGGCTGACGGAGTTGAACGCGCCGTCGAGGTCGTAGAGCGCGGCGAGGGTCTCCTCGGGCATCCAGACCACGCCGAAGCGGCGGTTGTCGGGCATCATGTCGCCGGGGCCGATGGCGTACACGTATTCGGGCGAGAGCACGATGCCGACGATGGTGAGGGCGACGCGGGCGCTGCCGAACTGGCCGACGAAGCGCGACCCGATGTTAAAGCCATGCGCATCGGCGAAGTCGGCGTTGACCGCCACCTCGTTGGCGCGCGTCACCTCGGGCAGGCGGCCGTCGCGAAGATAGAGGGCGTTGACGGCCGGATCGTTGCCCGGCGGAAGCGAGACGGCGGTGCCGCTCGCCGGCTCGCGCATCCCCTCGATGTCGAGGAGGAACGCCTCGGTGATCCGCGCCTCGGCGCTGGCGACGCCGTCGATCGCCGCGAGCTGTTCGAGGAGCGAGTTCGGTGCCCGCACCGCCGAGGCGAAGACGTGGCCGAAGCGGTAGCGCTCGTAATAGGCGGCGCGCGTCTCCTCGAGCGAGCGCCAGCTTCCGAGCGACAGCACCAGCGTCGCCACGCCACAGGCCATCACCAGCGCCACGGCGAGCGATTGCGCCCAGAGCCGGACAAGGTCGCGGAGGAGCTTCCGGTCGAGTGCCTTCATCGCCTCACCAGTGGATGTCCGCCGGAGACAGCCGGTCCGTGTTCTCGGTCACTTCGCTGATCTGTCCGTCGGAGAAGCGGAGCACGCGGTTGGCAAGAGCCTGGATCGGCGCATTGTGGGTGATGATCACAGTCGTCGTACCGAGCTCGCGGTTGGTCTGCATCAGCGCCTCGAGGACGAGGACCCCGGTCTTCGAGTCGAGCGCCCCGGTCGGCTCGTCGCAAAGCATGATCTCCGGCCGCTTGGCGACGGCGCGGGCGATCGCGACCCGCTGCTGCTCGCCGCCGGAGAGCTGCGCGGGGAAGTGCGAGATGCGCTCCTTGAGACCGACCAGTTCCAGCGCCTCCTCGGGCCGCATCGGATTGCGCGCGATCTCGGTGACCAGCGCGACGTTCTCCTTGGCGGTGAGACTCGGGATCAGATTGTAGAACTGGAAGACGAAGCCGACATGGTTCCGGCGGTAGAGCGTCAGGCGGCGCTCGCTGTAGCCGGCGAGATCCTCGCCCTTGAACAGCACCGAGCCGCCGGAGGCCGCGTCGAGCCCGCCGAGGATGTTGAGGAGCGTCGACTTGCCGCTGCCCGAGGCACCGAGCAGCACGGCGATCTCCCCCTCGTAGAGCACGGCGTCGACGCCGCGGAGCGCCCGAACCTCGACGTCGCTCGTCCGGTAAACCTTGGTGAGGCCTTCGATCTCGAATAGAACCCGGCTCATCGTCCATCTCTGTGACGTCGGCCGCGTGGCCGACCCGCCGGCGGGCGCTATTCCGCCGAAGGTGCCATCATCCAACCGTCCTGCCCATAGGTCTCTTCGAGCGTATGCAGGACCTGCCTCACGGTTACAGGATGTCGCGCCAGCGCGCTCAGCGAGCCCACGGCCCCCGCGCGGCAATGCGGCGACGCGGGAATGCGGCGGTAGAACAGGTTGACCGCCTCGGCGAGCACGGATGCCGGTTCGTCGACGACAATCGACGCCCCGACGATTGCGATCATTGCGCCGTCGCGCCGCCGCCAAGCCTGGGCGAGGCCGGCGACCTTGCTGCCGGCCACCGCGATGTCGTAGCGGCCCGGACAGAAGGCATCCGGGCACGGTCCGCGTTCTCCCTCGAGACCGAGGCGCGCCAGCAGCCGATCGATCAGCGACGCCATTTCTTCATAGCCACGATCGATGGTGAAGCCCGGCGCAACAGGCCGGCTGATGGCGACCTGCAGCGTCCCCGGCGAGACGGGGCAGACGCGTCCGCCGCCGCGGCGAACCGCGACCGGCCAGCCGGCCTCCGCGCACGCTTTCCTCGCCTCGTCGAAGGACGGTAGGCGGGCGTCCGTCGGCCCCGCGAGCAACGCGCGGGGCGACTGCCAGAGGAGCAGCGACGGACCTCGCGGCGGAGCGGTGCCGAGGAAGTCGTCCTGGCGTCGAAGCGCCTCGTCGGCAGAGGAGAAGACCCTGATGTCGACGGCAGGAGGAAGGCCCCCCGGGGAACTGGCGACCTCACCTCCTTCAAGCGGCATCTATCGTCCCGATCACGGTCCCGGGCCGGATGACGCCGTCCTTCGCGACCGAGCGCGTCAGCACGCCGTCCGCCGGCGCCGCGATCTCGAAGGTCGTCTTCTCGACCATGATCTCGGCGACGACAGTGCCCCGGGTCACGGCGGCTCCATCGGCGTAAAACCAGTTGGAGACGATGCCCTCCGGGATCGCCTCCGCGTCCCACAGCCCCTCGGGGATCACGATGTCCGCCATCGTCCTTCTCTATCCCAGCGTGGCGCGCGCCGTCTCCGCGATGGTATCCGCGTTCGGCAGGACGAAGCGCTCCATCGGACGGCTATAGGGGATCGGAACGTCGGGTATGGCGAGCCGGCGCGGAGGTGCCTTCAGGCAGGAGGGATCGTGCTCGGCGACAGTGGCGATGATCTCCCCGGTGAGGCCGAAGCTCCTGTAGTCCTCGTCGACCACGATCAACCTTCCGGTTTTCGCGACCGAGGCGACGATCGCCTCGCGGTCCAGCGGGACGATGGTCCTGAGATCCAGCACCTCGGCCTCTATCCCTTCCTTGGCAAGCGCGTCCGCCGCCTCGAGCGCACGGTGCACCATCATCGAGAGTGTGACGATGGTCACGTCCTTTCCTTCGCGCACGACCTTCGCCTTGCCGAACGGCACCTCGTAGTCGTCCTCCGGGACGATCGTGGCGGCGGCATCGGGCGACGCCATCCAGGCCAGTCCCTGGAGCCCCTTGTGGAACATGAACATGACCGGATTGTCGTCGCGGATCGCCGCCGTCATCAGGCCCTTGGCGTCGTAGGCATTGGACGGCGCCACCACCTTCAGCCCAGGCAGGTGCGCGAAGGTGGCATGGAGGGTCTGCGAGTGCTGGCCGGCGTCCGAGTAGCCGCCGCCGGTGGCCGTCATGATCACCATCGGCACCTTGCAGTTGGCGCCGGAGAAGTAGGTGTTCTTCGCCGCGAGATTGTAGATCGCGTCCATGCAGACGCCGAAGAAGTCGACGAACATCAGTTCGACCACGGGCCGCATGCCGGCCATGGCGGCGCCGACGCCGGCGCCGATGAAGCCGGTCTCCGAGATCGGCGTGTCGCGGATGCGGGCCTCGCCGAACTCGTCGAGCAGCCCGGCGGTGGCGCCGAAGATGCCGCCATAGATGCCGACGTCCTCGCCCATGACGAAGACCGAGGGGTCGGTGCGCATCTCCTGGGCGATGGCTTCCGAGATCGCGCGTGAGACGGGGAGAATGCGATTGCTGGTCATCGGATGGCTCCTCGTTCCTATGTCACGCGAAGACGGCGGTCAGCGCGTCTTCGGGGGCGGGCTCGGCGGCGGCCCGGGCGAAGGCGATGGCCTCGTCGACCTCGGCCTTGGCGTCCGCCCGCGACTTGTCGGCCTCGGCCGCGGTGAAGGCGCCGTCGGCGATGGCGCCGTCGCGGAGCCGCTTGATCGGGTCCTTGGCCTTCAGCGCGGCCACCTCCCCCTTGGGCCGGTAGAGCTCGGGATCGCCCTGGAAGTGCCCGTAGTAGCGGTAGGTCTCGACCTCGATGAGCGTCGGCCCTTCCCCGCTCCGGGCACGCGCGACGGCCTCCCCGGCCGCCTCGAAGAGCGCGAGCGTATCATTGTCGGCAACGTGCACGCCGGGCATGCCGTACCCGGCCGCTCGGACGCTCGCCCGCGGCACGGACGTGGACTTCCCCTTCGCGACGGAGATGCCCCAGCCGTTGTCCTCGATGACGAAGATCACCGGCAGCTTCCAGAGCGCGGCGAGGTTCAGCGCCTCGTGGAACCCGCCCTGGTTGGCGGCGCCGTCGCCGACATAGGAGACGGCGACCGCGTCGCTGCCGTTCATCTTGGCCGCGAGCGCAGCACCGACGGCCGGGCCCGCGCCCTGGGCGATGATCCCGCTGCAGGCGAAGTTCACCGCGGGGTCGAGAAGGTGCATGTGGCCGCCGCGGCCGCCGGCGAGGCCCGCGGCCTTGCCGAAGATCTCCGCCGTCATCTTCTTCAGGTCGACGCCCTTGGCGATGGCGGCATGATGCGGCCGGTGGGTCGCCGTCACCGTGTCATCGGGCCGCAGGTGGATGCACACGGCGGCGGCGCACGGCTCCTGTCCCGCGGCGAGGTGCATCTCCCCGGGGATCGTGCCGGCACCGATGTCGAACTTCGGCGACTTCCCCTCCATGTAGATGGCCGCCAGCGTGTCCTCGTAGTAGCGGGCCTTCTCCATGACGCCGTACATCCACAGCATCTGATCCTTGGTGGGCATGCGCTCCTCCGACATTCCTTGTTGTCGAGACGCCACAGCAAGGAACGATTTCCGGCTCCGCTCCTTGACCTGGATCAAACCGCCAGAGCTACCGATCGCCGCGGAGCGCGACATAGATCGCTGGGATGACGAGGACGGTCAGCAGCGTCGAGGAGGCGAGGCCGAAGAGCAGCGAGATCGCGAGGCCCTGGAAGATCGGGTCGGCGAGGATCACCGCGGCGCCGATCATCGCCGCGAGCGCGGTGAGCAGGATCGGCTTGAACCGCACCGCGCCCGCCTCGAGCAGCACGTCGCGGAGCGGCCGGCCGGGCATGCGGGCATGACGGATGAAGTCGACGAGCAGGATCGAGTTGCGGACGATGATGCCAGCGAGCGCGATGAAGCCGATCATCGAGGTCGCGGTGAACGGCGCGCCGAACAGCCAGTGGCCGAGCATGATCCCGATGAAGGTGAGCGGGATCGGCGTCAGGATGACGAGCGGCAGCTTGAACGAGCCGAACTGGGCGACGACCAGGATGTAGATGCCGACGATGGCGATCATGAAAGCGCCGCCCATGTCGCGGAACGTCACCCACGTCACCTCCCATTCGCCATCCCAGAGCAGCGTCACGACCGTCTCGTCGTCCGGCTGGCCGTGGAGGGAGACGACCGGCTTCGGCAGGTCGCCCCAGTCCGCCGCGTCGATCGCGCGCCCGACCGCGATCATGCCGTAGACCGGCGCCTCGAAGGCGCCGGCGAGCTCGGCCGTCACCATCTCGGCCGGCCGGCCGTTGTGGCGGAACACCGGGTAGGAGCCGGCGTCGTCCGCGACATGGACGATGTCGCCGAGCTCGACGATGCCGCGCGTGCCGGGGATGGCATTGGCCGGCACCGGGGTCGCCACCGCCCGCTCGTCGAGGACGCGGCTGCCCTTGCCCAGGCCGACGGTGATCGGGATCGGCTGGCGCTCGCCGCCGCGGTGCGAGTAGCCGACGGTGCTCTCGCCGTAGAGGGCGCGGATCGCTTCGTAGACGTCGGCCTGCTCGACGCCATGGTACTCGAGGCTGTCCTGGTCGATGACGATGCGCCGGCGCTCGGGACGGACGCCGAACGAATCGTCGACATCGACCACGAAGGGGACGCTCTCGAAGGCCGCGCGGACCTTCGCCGCCACCGCGCGCCGGGTCCCGGCGTCGGGGCCATAGACCTCGGCGAGCAGCGTCGCCATCACCGGCGGCCCCGGCGGCGGCTCGACCACCTTGACCGCCGTGCCCTCCGGCATGTCGAGCCCCGCGAGGCGCCCGCGGAGGTCGAGGGCGATGTCGTGGCTGGTCCGACCCCGGTCCTCCTTCGGCGAGAGGTTGACCTGGATGTCGCCCTGGTTGGGCAGCGCGCGGAGGAAATAGTGCCGGACGAGGCCGTTGAAGTTGAACGGCGCCGAGGTTCCCGCGTAGGTCTGGAAGGACACGACCTCCGGCACGTCCTCGAGCCGGACGACCGCCGCCTGGAGGACGCGGTCGGTCTCCTCGACCGAGGACCCCTCCGGCAGGTCGACGACGACCTGGAGGTCGGTCTTGTTGTCGAAGGGGAGAAGCTTCACCGTGACGTGCTGGGTGTAGAAGAGGCCGAGCGAGCCGATCGTCAGCACGCCCACCACCGCGATGAACGTCCAGGCTCGCGCCCGGCTCGCGAGGATCGGGCGGGCCACGGCGACATAGAGGTGGCCGAGCACGCCACGGGCGGCCGCGCCGTGGCTGTGCGCCGGCCCGTGCGTCCGGCCGAGGCGGAGCATCAGCCACGGCGTCAGCATCACGGCGACGAAGAAGGAGAACAGCATCGCGGCGGAGGCGATCGCCGGGATCGGGCTCATGTAGGGCCCCATCAGGCCCGAGACGAACAGCATCGGGAGCAGCGCCGCGATGACGGTCAGCGTCGCGATGATGGTCGGGTTGCCGACCTCGGCGACGGCGTCGATCGCCGCCCGCGTCCGCGGCCGTCCGTCGCCCATCGCCCAGTGCCGGGCGATGTTCTCGATGACGACGATGGCGTCGTCGACGAGGATGCCGATCGAGAAGATCAGCGCGAAGAGGCTCACGCGGTTGAGCGTGTAGCCCATGACGTGGGCCGCGAACAGCGTGAGCAGGATCGTCGTCGGGATGACGACGGCGACGACGATCGCCTCGCGCCAGCCGATGGCGACCGCGACCAGGGCGATGATCGACACCGTGGCGAGGCCGAGGTGGAAGAGCAGTTCGTTCGCCTTCTCGTTCGCGGTCTCCCCGTAGTTGCGCGTGACGGTCATGGCCACGTCGGCCGGCACGATGCCGCCGCGGACGGCTTCGAGCCGGTGGACGATCTCCTCGGCGATGACGACGGCATTGGTGCCGGGCCGCTTGGCAACGGCGAGCGACACCGACGGTGCCGCCGTCCAGTCGCCGTCGGTGCGCCGCACCGTGCCGACGCGGGTCTCCGCCGTGTCGGTGACGAGCGACACGGTCGCGACGTCGCGGACATAGACCGGCCGGCCGTCGCGGGTGGTGAGCAGCAGGTTGCCGATCTCCGGCGGCCCCTGCAGCGTCTCGCCGGCGACGAGGTCGATCTGGCGGCCGCCGTCGCGGACGGTGCCGGCGAGGAAGGAGCGGTTGGCGCCCTCGACCTTGGCGGCGAGCTGCGCGAGCGTGACGCCGTAGAGCGACAGGCGCTCCGGGTCCGGCTCGATGCGGATCGCCTCCGGCTGCGCCCCGACGATGTAGGTGGGACCGATGTCGGGAAGCTTGGCGACCTCGACCTGGAGCTCGCGGGCCAGCCGGGTCAGGCCGTTCGCGTCCCAGCGGTCGGCGGCGCCCGGCTCGGGGGCGAGCGCGACGACGACGATGGCGACGTCGTCGATGCCGCGTCCGACGATCAGCGGCTCAGGGATGCCCACCGGGATGCGGTCCATGTTGGCCCGGACCTTGTCGTGGACGCGGAGTACGGCGGCGTCCGAGGAGGTGCCGACGAGGAAGCGCGCCGTCACCAGCACCCGGTCGTCGCTGATCTGGGCGTAGACGTGCTCGACGCCGTCGATGCCCTTGACCAGCGTCTCGAGCGGCTCGGCGACGAGCTTCACCGCGTCCTCGGCGCGGAGCCCGTCGGCCTGGACGTGGATGTCGACCATCGGCACCGAGATCTGCGGCTCTTCCTCGCGCGGCAGCGTCACCAGCGCGACCAGGCCGAGCGCCAGCGAGGCGAGGAGCAGGAGCGGCGTCAGCGGCGAGTTGATGAAGGCGGCGGTCAGGCGCCCGGCTATCCCGAGCTTCATGGCAGCATGACCCGGTCGCCGGCGCGGAGCCCTGAGAGGATCTCGACCCGCGTCGCGCCGTTGGCCTCGAAGCGGGGGCCCTGGATCACGGCGACGTCCATCGGCGGCTCACCCGCGAGCCGCACGTAGTCGACGCCGTGGCGGGTGGCGATCGCCTCGGGCGGCACCGAGAGCACGGTGCGCGTCCCGACCGGGATCCAGACGAGGGTGCGCTCGCCGACGAAGTAGTCGCCGAGGCCGTCGACCTCGACGTCGGCAAGCACCCGGCCCTCGGCGATCTGCGGATAGACCTTCGCCAGTCGTCCGGCGTGACCCGCCCCGCCGGGCCGATCGCCGACATGGACGGTCGATCCCTCCGTGATCTCGGCTGCGTGGCGCTCGGGCAGGGCGAGGCGGAGGAAGTAACCGCCGCCGGCGATCAGCGCGATCTCCTCGCCGGCCATCACCACGGAGCCTTCCGTCACGGGCACGCGGAGGATGCGGCCGCCGGCCGGGGCGAGGACGTCGCCTTCGGCCGACTGGGCGGCGATGACGGCTCGGTCGGCTTCCGCCGCGGCAAGCTGGTTGACGAGCACCTCCACCGCGGTGCGGGCGGCGTCGACCCGCGCCTGGGTCCCCGACCCGGTCTTCAGCAGCTCCTCGGCGCGGGCGAAGTCGGTCTGCGCATTGGCGAGCTCCGAGGAGAGTGCCTGGACGCGCGCATCGGCGGCGCGCTGCTGGATCGCGAGCTTGTCGTCGACGATGGTCGCAACCACCTCGCCCTCGGCCACGTCGCTGCCCTCGTCGATGCGCACGTCGCGGACCGTGCCGGCGATGCGGGCGCGGGCGAGCACCGCGTCGCGGCTCTCGACGGTGCCGAAGACCGCCTTGGTCTCGTCGATCGTGACCGGCGCGACCGCGAACTCCGCCGCTGGCGCGGCTGTGGCGAGGAAGAGCGCGGCGAGGCCGGGCAGGACGCGGATCGGGGTCATCGTGGCTTCTGCCTCTAGCGGAAGGCGGCGCCCGGCCTGACGCCCGCCTTCCTGAGGGCGATCGCGGCGGGGCAGAAGCCGGTGAAGGCGGACTGGAGGAGGTTGAGGCCGACGAAGCCAGTGAGCAGCAGCCACCACGGCGAGACGAGGTGCGCCGCCACGACGGACAGGAGCACCAGCGTTCCGGCGAAGGCGAGCACGGCGCGGTCGATGGTCATTGAGCGGTTCTCCGTTGGATTTCGGGGCTTGCAGCTATTCGTCGGGCTCGATCCGGAGCTCCTTGAGCTTCCGAATGCCGAGCATGTCGAGGACGAGGTTCTCGTAGAAGGTGTCCGCCTTGCCCTGCCGGACCTTGCGGAGGAAGTACTTCTCGAAGCCGACCTTGGCGGTGTGCACCCAGCGGCCCGACGACGACCAGTTGACGTTCCGCGGCGGGATCTGGGGCTGCGCGACGAAGGCGATGCCCTCGTCGCCGAAGTCCGCGAGGCAGACCGCGTTCCAGGTGGCGACCGCCCGCGGCGCCTCGCCGTGAAGCAGCGCGGCGATGTTCTCCGCCGTCGCGGCCACCATGGATTCGATCATGAATCCGGTCTTGGGCACGCCCACCGGCAGCGGCGTCTTGCCCACCGGCGGAATCGCCACCGCGACCCCGATGCCGAAGACGTTCGGATAGGCCGGATTCCGCTGGTGCTTGTCGATGACGACGAAGCCGCGCGGGTTGACCAGGCCGTCGATGCCGTGGATCGCCTTCACGCCGCGGAAGGCGGGGAGCATCATCGAGAACGCGAAGGGCAGCGCATGCGCGGCCTTCGGGCTACCGGCCTCGTCGACCTCGGTGAGGTGCATCGTGCCCGGCTCGACCCGGTCGACCTTCGCGTTGGTGATCCACTTGATGTGCCGCTCGCGCATCGCGCTTTCGAGCAGGCTCTTGGTGTCGCCGACGCCGTCGAGGCCGAGGTGGCCGATATAGGGCTCCGACGTCGCGAAGGTCATCGGCACCCGGTCGCGCACCTTGGCGCGGCGGAGGGCGGTATCGAGGATGAAGGCGAACTCGTAGGCGGGGCCGTAGCACGAGGCGCCCTGGACGGCGCCGACGACCACCGGGCCGGGCTGCCGGACCAGCGCCTCGACCGCCGTCCGCGCCTTCTCCGCGTCGTCGACCTGGCAGATCGACTGCGTGTGGCCCGCCGGCCCGAGCCCCGGGATCTCGTCGAAGGCGAGGTCGGGACCGGTGGCGATGACGAGGTAGTCGTAGTCGAGGAAGGAATCGTCATTGAGCTCGATCCGGTTGTCCGCCGGATGCACGCGGCGGGCGCCCTCCGGACGGAGCGCGATGCCGCGCCGGGCGAAGATCGTCCCGAGGTCGACGGAGATGTCCTCGCGATCGCGCCAGCCGACGGCGACCCAGGGATTCGACGGCACGAACGAATAGGTCGAGCCCAGGTTGACGACCGTCACGCTGTCGTCCGGGCCGAGCTTCTCCTTCATCTCGTAGGCCATGATGACGCCGCCGAGGCCGGCGCCGAGAACGACGATATGCGACATGGGTCTCCCTCCTTGCAGGGCTTGCCGAGGCCCGGCTCCGGCCCTCGCTGCTCGTCTCCGGGCGGCGCAGGCCCTTGTCTCCGGCGCGTTTGCCGCCATAGTCCAATCGGACGGCTTGCAGATAACATTCAAGTCTCATAATTTCAAGATTATGAATGTAAAGGACATGATTCCGGCGGCCGCCGACGCGGCGGAGCTGATGCGGAGCCTCTCGCATCCGCAGCGGCTGCTCGTGCTCTGCGCTCTCGGCAGCGACGAGAAGTCGGTCGCCGAGCTCCGCGAGGAACTCGGCGTGGAGCAGGTGCCGATGTCGCAGCAGCTCATGCGGCTCAGGGCAGACGGACTGGTGGAGGCGCGCCGCGAGGGGACGAGCGTCTACTACCGGATTGCCCGCCCCGACGTGCTCGGCGTCATCGAGGCGCTGCAGACGCTCTATTGCCGACCCTAAGCGTCGACTTGAAATTCCCAATCCCTGCTGACTGTGCCGAGGATGTGCTTGCCGCCGGCATTGCCGCGGCAACCAGTGGTACTGGTGACCATCTCGTGGGCCGACCCAACGACTTTGTCGTCATGGGACAGAGAGTGAACCATGAGGTTTCGACCAGCCGCCCGCAATTCCGGCTAGACAGCCCACAGCGCCTCCATACCGCGGAACGCGGCGTACGAACCGCGGCAAACCGGAAACGATCCAATGCCTTCTCTGTTTCTTCAGGATCAGCACAGCGCTCATGTGTGGCACGGCGTTGTACCTCAAGTTCCTGGTCCGGGGAGCGCACAAAACGGGGTAGTGGCACCCGCCGGTTCTCCAAGCCAGAGAGCGTTAGACCTGAGTTTCACTCCCTCTACCACCAGAATATCTTTAAAATCAAAGACTTATCTGGGCGACGACCGCTCTAATGGCCCGAGTTGGCGTTGCATCCGACTACAAGGGATTACCAAGCATTTCCGCCAATCTCGAAATGATCGGCGGTGACTCCGTGCAACACGGATGCAACGTGGCGTTCGGTTGATGTTCCCCACGTCCTGGGAACGTTGGCGACGCGGATCACCGGGGGTGAGCTCGGCATCGATTTCAAGGGACCGGAGGATATGCCGGCGCTCCGAAAGGCGGCACGGTCCTGGTACTTGCAGAACCTCGTCGGCGGCGCCGCGACGATGCCGGACGGTCGAAAGGTCCAGTTCAACAGACGAGGGTTGCGAGAGAGCACCCACGGCCGCAAGGGTGACCTACTCCTGCGAAGCGTGCCGGCGATTGCCGCCATCATCGAGCGCGGCACAGTGGTGCGTGTCGAACCCGGCAATCGTCCGCACGTCGCCGAACGGATTGTCATGGCGGCGCCTGTAGAATGGGGGGGGGACCGTCCGCAATCTGGCTGTCTCGATCCACAAGACGGCAGACGGGCGCTACCAGTACGATCTGTCGTTCGAGAGGGATGGCGGCGGCGCTGGCGGTCCGGGGGACAGTGTACCCGGCGGGCTCACGACCCAAGGGCCGAGGAGGTCGGCAGAAGAAAGCACCGCCAGCGCAAGCGCCAACATAAGCAACGGAGGTCCGGCGATCAACGGCGAAAGCCGCCCCGGGGCCCGGAGGATAGCGTCCGATGCGGGCAGGGGCCCGGGGGTCGGTGTTCCCGGAGGTGCATCCCAACGCGCCCTCGAGGAAGGGAATATAGGCCCGAGAGCCCGGCGATCAACGACAGCGGCAGCAAGCCCTCGCTGGCCTTGCCGGACGGCGTCGGCCTGCGCCACGGGACGAAGGAGCGGCGCTGCCGCCCCTTCCGTCCCTGGCCGATGTCCGCGTCGCGCGCCTGCCGGCTACGTGCCGTCCGCGTTCTCCGCCACGCGATCGAGGCGCTCGATCTCGGCAAGGATCAGGGCGCAGGCAAGGACGAGCTCGGCCCGGCGATCGGCCGGAGTCATGCCCTCGTCGCCGAACGGCGCGGCCTGGATCGTGGTGGCCGCGAGCTGTCGCCGAAGGTCCTCGTCGGCCGCGTAGTAGGCCGCGGCACGAGCCAGTTCTCCCGGGTCGCGCGACCGGTCCTGATGCTCAAAGGAAAGGCCGTACTCCGCCGCCTGCCTGAACCGCTCGGCGAGAACGTCGCGCGCGGCGCGAGTTGCGTATTCGTCCATGCAAACTCCCCGATCTGCCACCGGTCTCCCCGTGGGGCCGGGAGAATATTTGCTGGCCTTGGCGAAGAAAAGCCCGCGAAGATATGGCCCGATCCTCCCTCCTGTCAATCAGGACGGGCCGCCGCTCCGGGCCGTCCGGCGCGCGCGGACTGCCCCGACGTCGCGGCCGAGGAAGACGTCGAGGACGGTGCGGATCGCCGCGATCGCGGCGGGGTGGCCGCTGCTTTCCCCAGCGGCGACGAGCCGGCGCGCATAGCCGGAGCCCCCACGGGGCGAAGCTCGGCATGTGAGGCGCCGCGAACGGCCACGCGATCAGCCAAGCCCCGGGAGATGCGGCGGGAACGGCATTCTTGTCGCGGGTACCCCGTCCACGGCGAGAATGCCGTCCGGACCCGCCTCGCGTCCCGCCCCGGGCGGGGACGGACGGCCTACTTCTTCTTCTTGTTCGCCTCGAGCCAGTCGTCGGCGAGGGCCATCGCGGTCCGCCGCTCGTTCTCGGTGGCGATGGAAAGCGCACGCTCCTGCATGTCGAACACCCAGGCGTCCGAGCTCTTGGCGCGCTCGCGGGCGATGGTCAGGTACATGAGGCCGAGGACCGACTGGCGCGGGACGCCGTCGCCCTCGAAGAGAAGGTGCCCGAGCAGCGCCTGCCCGCCGACATTGCCCTTGTCGGCGGCGAGCTTCGCCCAGCGCGCCGCCTGAAGCGGGTCGCGCTCGCCGCCCTCGCCGTCATAGTACATGCGCGCCAGGTTCACCTGCGCCTCCGAATCCCCGAAATAGGAGGCGGCGTACGCATAGATCTGGCGCGCGCGGGCCGGGTCCTGCTTGACGTCGGTGTCGGGGATGCCCTCC
>Ga0182738_1001717_pt1 | contig 26782 bp, 28 predicted proteins | sample eDN5th30CBELigMG_FD_128876 | JGI IMG/M metagenome (GOLD analysis project Ga0182738, IMG submission 128876) | Enriched Miracle-Growth compost microbial communities from Emeryville, California, USA - eDNA 5th pass 30_C BE-Lig MG (version 2)... ...
CTGACGCTGGTGGTGCTGGAGATCGTGCTCGGCATCGACAACCTGATCTTCATCTCCATCCTCACCAACAAGCTGCCGAAGGAGCAGCAGGTGCCGGCGCGGCGCCTCGGCATCTCGGCGGCGCTCGTCATGCGGCTGATCCTTTTGGCGACGATCTCGATCATCGTCCAGCTCACCACGCCGGTCTTCACCGCCTTCGGCCACGGCTTCTCGTGGCGCGACATGATCCTCATCGCCGGCGGCCTGTTCCTGGTCTGGAAGGCGACCAAGGAAATCCACCATACCGTCGATCCCGCCGAGCACGACGACCCCACGCTGGCAAAAACACTGCAGCTGACTTTGGCCGGCGCGATCTTCCAGATCCTGCTGCTCGACCTCGTCTTCTCGATCGATTCCATCATCACGGCTGTCGGCATGACCGACGAGATCGCCATCATGTACATCGCCGTCATCGTCGCGGTGTCGGTGATGATGCTGGCGGCGACGCCGCTCGCCAATTTCATCGAGAGGAACCCGACCATCGTCATGCTGGCGCTCGGCTTCCTGCTGATGATCGGCATGACGCTGATCGCCGACGGCTTCGGCTACCATGTGCCGAAGGGCTACATCTACGCCGCCATGGGCTTCTCCGCCCTGGTCGAAGGCCTCAACATGCTGGCGCGCAACCGCAAGGCGAAGCGCGGCCGGCCCTGAAGCCGGGACTGCCGTCAGCGGGGCTTCCAGCCCTCCACCAGCATGTCGGGGTGACGATCCTCGACAAGCCGCAGGTTGAGGCCGTGCTCCAGCCAGGCCTTGGCCCCTGCGATGACGAGCGAGAAGCCATCGGTGCTATCGACCAGTTGCTGCACCTGCTTGTCGGGCTCGCCGGTGAAGCCGTGGTTGCGGATATCGACGAAGGTCGCGCCGTCGGCCCGCGGCACGAACAGCCATTCGACGATGCTGGCATGTTCGGTGCCGGCATCCCAGTCGATGACGATCCTGTGGCCGGGCACCAACTCCTTGACGTCGATCGTGGAGGAGACTCCATACATGCCCCAGGTCCAGATAACCTGGCGGCCGGCATCCAGCCGGTCGCTGCCGGCGGAGAACCAGAATTTCGAGGTGATGGCGGGATCGATGAAGGCCTCGTAGCAATCCAGCGCCGGCCGGCGGATCAGCATGGCGGCACGGGCGACGAGCGGCTGCGTGACTTCCATTTTCTCCTCCGATCTTTCCACTTCAGGGCAGGTTGATCTGCCACGACACGCCGAAGCGGTCGTTCACCCAGGCAAAGCGGCGGCTGAAGCCGTAATTGTCGAGCGGCATGAGGGTTCCGCCGCCTTCGCCCAGTGTCGCGTCGAGCCGCTCCTGCTCGGTCTCGGACGCGCAGTCGACGAACAGCGAAAGCGCCGGCGTGAAGGTGAAGGCGTGGTGGACCGGGCTGTCGAAGGCCATGACCTTCAGCCCGGCGATCTCGGCGCGCGCCATGCTGACGCTGCCTTCCTTGCCCGGCCCTTTCGCATCGTAGCGCTGCAGGTCGAGGATGCGGCTGCCGGGAACGGTCTCGCAATAGAAGGTCAGCGCCTCCTCGGCCCTGCCTTCGAACATCAGGAACGGTGTCGCCGTCGTCATGCATATCCTCCCTCAGATCGGGTCCGGAATCCTCAGAGATTGTCCGGGGTCGCCTTCTCGCCCTTCATCTCCGAGCGGTAGTAGCCGTCGCGCAGGTTGATGCCGTATTCGACATAGGCCTTCATGCAGGACAGCATCTGCGACCAGCCCTCGCAGTTCATGTAGGAGTTCTTGCGGCCGGTCTCGTCCTCGTGCCAGCCGGTTTCGGCGATGGTGACGAAGGTGCCGCCGTCGTCCAGCGCCTCGAACTTCATCTCGATGCGGGTCTTGTAGGGCGGCTTGGCATCATGAGCGTCCCAGCGCAGCACGATGCGCTCGTTCTGCACCACCTCGTCGACCTCGACCGGCACCTCGCCCCACCATGTCACCGTCGTGCCGGCGACCAGCGGCGCGCTGGCGCCCTTGATGGTGGTGAAGTAGCCGGAAAGCTTCTTCGGATTGACGACGGCGTCGAACACCTCCGCCGCCGGCCTGCCGATGCGGCCGGAAACCCTGATCCCGATGGACATATCCACAGCCTCCCAGCTTGATCGCGGTGATCGTATGTTATAAAAATATAACATGTCAAGCGAAGCGCAGGACGACCATGTTTTCAAGGCCTTGGCGCATCCGCGCCGGCGCCTGATGCTGGACGAGCTGAAGGACGGGCCGAAGACCACCGGCGCGCTGTGCGAGATCTTTTCCGACATGGACCGCTGCACGGTCATGCAGCATCTCAAGGTGCTGGAAGGGGCGGGGTTGGTGGTGGCCAAGCGCGAGGGGCGCGAGCGCTGGAACCATCTCGACGCGCTGCCGATCAAGCGCATCCACGACCGCTGGATCGGCGAATACGCAACGCATGCCATGAGCATCCTCGACCGGCTGAAGGCCGACCTGGACGACTGACCGACAAGTCGTCTCCGGCGGCGGGGCGCGATGGCCGCCGCACGTGCGTGACGGCCGCGACTGGACGTTTTGAGCCGATTTATTTATAAGCCCGTCATTCCCAGCATCGGATCGCATGAAGAATCCGCTGCCCAACCAACATACCAGGCTGTTTTATCTGCGCCCTCGCGGACGCTCGGCGGCTTGGTAGCCGCGAACAGACCATAGGGGTTTCATGGCCGGCCATTCACAGTTCAAGAACATCATGCACCGCAAGGGTCGCCAGGATGCGATGCGGTCGAAGCTTTTCTCCAAGCTGGCGCGCGAGATCACCGTCGCTGCCAAGCTCGGCTCCCCCGACCCGGCGATGAACCCGCGCCTCAGGCTCGCCGTGCAGGCGGCCAAGGCCGAATCCATGCCGAAGGACAACATCCAGCGCGCCATCAACAAGGCTTCCGGCGGCGACGCCGAGAACTACGAGGAAGTGCGCTACGAGGGCTACGGCCCCGGCGGCGTGGCGCTGATCGTCGAGGTGCTGACCGACAACCGCAACCGCTCCGCCTCCAACGTCCGCGCCGCCTTCACCAAGGCCGGCGGGGCGCTCGGCGAAACCGGCTCGGTGTCCTTCATGTGGGACCGCGTCGGCGAGATCTATTATCCGGCCTCGGCCGGCGATGCCGACAAGGTGATGGAAGCGGCGATCGAAGCCGGCGCGGACGACGTCGAGAGCGACGAGGAAGGCCACACCATCTATTGCGCCTTCGACGCCATTGGCGATACCTCCAAGGCGCTGGAAGCGGCACTCGGCGAAGCCGAGACAGTAAAGGCGATCTGGAAGCCGCAGAACAACGTGCCCGTCGACGAGGAGCGCGCGCAGTCGCTGATGAAGCTGGTCGCCACGCTGGAAGACGACGACGACGTGCAGAACGTCTACGCGAACTTCGAAGTGGACGAGGCGACGCTGGCGAAACTCTCAGCCGCCTGAGTCCCGTCCGTGGCCGAAGACAAGCCGCGTATCGTCATCACCTACTGCACGCAGTGCCAGTGGCTGCTGCGTGCCGGCTGGATGGCGCAGGAACTGTTGTCCACCTTCGGTGCCGACCTCGGCGAGGTGGCGCTGGTGCCCGGCACCGGCGGCATCTTCACGGTCGAATGTAACGGCGAGCTGATCTGGGAGCGCAAGCGCGACGGCGGCTTTCCCGATGCCGCCGAACTGAAGCGCCGCGTGCGCGATCGGGTGTGGCCCGAGCGCGAGCTGGGGCATTCGGATAAGAACGGCTGAGGTGCGGTAAGCGCGGCTGTTCGCTGCTCAATTTATCACGCGAGCAGAAGGGCCGTCGCATAAGGCGCGTGGCCCCCTCTCCGTCGCCGCTTCGCCCTTTGCTTGTCTCCGAGCCGCCTTACTCCGCCACCGGCGTCCAGATCACCTCCTCGATACGCGCCGCGCCCGTCGCCAGCATGACCAGCCGGTCGAAGCCGAGCGCGATGCCGCTGGCTTCAGGCATGACGGCAAGCGCGGCCAGGAAATCGTCGTCGATCGGATAGCGCTCGCCGTAGATGCGCCCCTTTTCGTCCATTTCGAGGCCAAAACGCCGGCGCTGCTCGGCGGCGTCGGTCAGCTCGCCGAAACCGTTGGCGAGTTCGACGCCGCAGCAATAAAGCTCGAAGCGCTCGGCGACGCGCGGATCGCGGGCGCTCGGCCGGGCAAGCGCGGCCTCCGAAACCGGATATTCGCACAGCACAGTCGCGCGGCCCTGCCCCAGATTCGGCTCGACGCGCTCGACCATGACGCGGCTGAACAGGTCGGCCCAGCTGTCGTCCGGCGCGCTGCGGATGCCGGCACCGTCAAGCGCCGCGCGCAGCGCGGCGCCATCGGTCGAACCGTCGGCGGAAACGGTCGCCAGAAGGTCGATGCCGGCGTGGCGCGAAAAGGCTTCCGCCACCGTCAGCCGTTCCGGCTCGGCGAAGGGATCGGCCTCGCGGTTGCGGAAGGCGAAGCGCTTTGTGCCGGCGCGCTCGGCGGCGAGCTTCAGGAAGGCGGCGCAGTCCGCCATCAGGCTCTCATAGGTCTCGCCTGCGCGATACCATTCGACCATGGTGAATTCGGGATGGTGCAGCGGCCCGCGCTCGCGGTTGCGCCACACCGGCCCGAAGGAGAACAGGCGCTTCTCGCCGGCCGCCAGCAGCTTCTTGCAGGCGAATTCCGGCGAGGTGTGGAGGTAGAGCGGCTTTCGCGCGCCGTCCGTCGCGATCGCCTCGGTGGCGAAGGCGGCGAGATGCGCCTCGTTGCCGGGCGAGATCTGCAAGCCGGCCGTCGTCACTTCGACGAAATCGCGTTCGGCGAACCAGCCGCGCAGGGCGGCGGCGATACGGTTGCGCGCCATCAGGCGGGGACGGCGGTCGGCATGGACATGCGGGGTCCACCAGGGGGAAGCTTCGGTCATCGGCATCCGGAATCTGCGGGGAAGACTGGCGATAGGCTTTAAGATGCGCTAAGGGCCTGCGCAACAACGAACGCTTCGGGACATTTCATGGTCAAGGTCATTGCCAGCTCGCTCCGCAAGGGCAACGTCGTCGACAAGGACGGCAAGCTCTATGTCATCCTGTTCGCCGAGAACATCCATCCCGGCAAGGGCACGCCGGTGACGCAACTCGACATGCGCCGCATCTCCGACGGCGTGAAGGTGTCGGAGCGCTACCGCACCACCGAGCAGGTGGAGCGCGCGCATGTCGAGGATCGCGAGCACACTTTCCTCTATAGCGACGCCGAAGGCTTCCACTTCATGAACCCGGAGACCTACGACCAGATCACCGTCGCCGAGGACGTGATCGGCGACGCCGCGCCCTATCTGCAGGAGGAGATGACGGTGTCGCTGTCCGTCCACGAGGGCGTCGGCATCGCCATCGTGCTGCCGCAGCGCGCCGTCTTCGAGGTGGTCGAGACCGAACCGGTGACCAAGGGCCAGACGGCCTCGTCGTCCTACAAGCCGGCCGTCCTGTCGAACGGCGTCAAGACCGCGGTGCCGCCGCACATTTCCGCCGGCACGCGCGTCGTGGTGATGACCGCCGACGGCTCCTATGTCGAGCGCGCCAAGGACTGAGCCGCCCTCTATTGCCGCGCCATGGCGAAGCAGGCCAGCGCGGCGAGGCCGGCAAGTGTGCGGACGTGGTTCCACGGCACCCATTCCGCAAGATAGCGTGACCAGACCTGCGCATCGCCGGGCGCGGCCGCCAGCGCGTCGTTGAGCGGCACGTTGAAGACGGCGGTGACGCCGAATATCCCGACCACATAAAAGAGACTGCCGGCGAGCAGCCACGCCGATCCCGGCTGGCTCCAATCGAATACGGACCTGGCGCCAAGCGCCAGCGCGACAACCGTCATGCCCATGAAGACGGTCAGGAACACCGGATTCAGGATCACGACATTGACGGCGTTCATCGCCGCCGCGCCCTGCCCATCCGGCAGGCGGGCGAGCGCGGCCATCACCGCCGTCGAGAAGGCGAAGAAAAGACCGGCCATCAGCCCGCTGCCGAGGATGGCGACCAGGGTGAGGGTGGCGAACAGCGGTGCGAGCACGGTGCGTCCTTTCACAATATGAGCAATGTTCATATTTGATAAACGTGATAAACTCTCATATTCTGGAAGTCAAGCGGCGAGGCTCCCATGGAAGACAGCGACGTCAACGCGCATCTGCCGGCGCAGGCAAAAGCAGAGGTACGCCGGCTGCCAAGCCAGCAACGCAGCCGCGAACGCGTCGAGCGGATGCTGGCCGCGGCTTCCGAGCTGATCGCCGAGCAGGGCAGCGACGCGCTGAAGATGCGGGACGTGGCGGAGCGCGCCGGCGTGCCGATCGGTTCGCTCTACCAGTTCTTCCCGGACAAGAGTGCCGTCATCCGCGCGCTGGCGGAGCGCATCACCACGGGAGCCCGCGCCTGCATTGCCGAGGCGCTGGCGCCGGTACACACCGCCGATGAGCTGCGGAAAGCCTTTTGCGACCTCGTCGACACCTACTATGCGCTTTTCCTGGCCGAGCCGGTCATGCGCGACGTCTGGTCGGGGACGCAGGCCGACAGGACGCTGCGGACGCTGGAACTGGCCGACAGCCGCGCCAGTGCGGCACTTCTGGTCGAGGCGCTGCTTGCAGCCCAGCCCGGCCGCGACCGCGAGGCCGCCGGGCAGACGGCGTTCTTCGTCTGGCAACTCGGCGAGGCGGCGGTGCGGCTGGCCGTCTCCGTCGGCCGGCGGGAGGGAGACGCGATGGTCGAAACCTACAAGCGCATGGCACTGCGCGAACTGCTGGGCGACTGAGACAGGCAGAAGGCGGCAGTGCCGCCAACAAAAAACCCGCCGTGAGGCGGGTTTTCCGTGTCCGAAGTCCGGTCCGGCTCAGATGCCGAGATTGGCGAACTTGTTCTTGAACTTGGTGACGCGGCCGCCGCGGTCGAGCAGGGTCTGCTGGCCGCCGGTCCAGGCCGGATGCGTCGAGGGGTCGATGTCGAGGTTCAGCGTGTCGCCTTCCTTGCCCCAGGTCGAGCGCGTCTCGTACTCGGTGCCGTTGGTCATGACGACCTTGATGACGTGGTAGTCGGGATGGATATCGGCCTTCATCGGTTCTGTCCTGCTGGCACGGCGGCGACGGCCTGCGTCGATCTCGCCTCTTTCTAAAACTCGAAGCCGCAGCTATGGAAAGCCACGGCTTCAAAACGGTCAGCCGGCCTATACATCAGGCGGATTTGAATCACAATCCCGTTTGGGACCACCAGTCAGGAAAAGGATCGATGGCGCAAACCGGCGCAAACGACCGCAGGCGTTCGCTCGGACCGCTTCGCCGCCTAGGCCCCTATATCGGCCGCTACAGGGGCCTCGTCGCGGGCGCCGCCGTCTCGCTGGTGCTGGCCGCCGTCACCACGCTGGCGCTGCCGGTCGCCGTGCGCCGCATGATCGACCACGGCTTTTCCGCCTCCGATTCCGTCTTTATCGCCAGCTACTTCTCCATGCTGGTGGCGATGGCGGCGGCGCTGGCATTGGCTTCGGCCGGCCGCTACTATTTCGTCATCACGCTCGGCGAGCGCGTCGTCGCCGACCTGCGCCGCGACGTCTTCTCGCATGTGACGACGCTGTCGCCCGCCTTCTTCGACGCCGCGCGCTCCGGCGAGATCGTCTCGCGGCTCGCCGCCGACACCACGCAGATCAAGTCGGCCGTCGGCGCCACCGCCTCGGTGGCGCTGCGCAACATCATCCTCGGCCTCGGCGCCGTCGCCATGATGGTCGTCACCAGCCCGAAGCTCTCGGGGCTGGTGCTGGCCGCGATCCCGGTGATCGTGCTGCCGCTGGTCGCCTTCGGCCGTTCCGTGCGCCGCAAGTCGCGGCAGGCGCAGGACACGCTGGCCGACGCCACCGCCTATGCCAGCGAGCAGATCGGCGCCGTGCGCACGCTCCAGGCCTTCACCAACGAGACGCTGGTCGTCGGCCGTTTCGCCGCCGCTGTCGAGGCTGCCTTCGCCGCCGCCAAGTCCTCCGTGCTGGCGCGTGCGGTACTCACCTTCTTCGCCATCTTCCTGATCTTCTCCTCGGTCGTGGCGGTGCTGTGGTTCGGCTCGCGCGACGTTTTGTCGGGTGCGCTGTCGCCGGGCACGCTCGGCCAGTTCCTGCTCTATTCGGTGTTCGCCGCCGGCGCGCTCGGCGCACTGTCGGAAGTGTGGGGCGAGCTCAGCCAGGCCGCCGGTGCGGCCGAGCGGCTGACCGAAATCCTCGACGAACGTCCGGCCATCACCACGCCCGCCGATCCGCAGAAGCTGCCCGACGCAGCGCAGGGCGCCGTCGCCTTCGACGACGTCTCCTTTTCCTATCCCGCGCGGCCCGACCGGGCGGCGGTTCACGGCCTGACCTTCGCGGTCAGGCCCGGCGAGACGGTGGCCATCGTCGGCCCGTCGGGTGCGGGCAAAAGCACGATCTTCTCGCTGCTGCTGCGCTTCTACGATCCGGAGACGGGCACGGTGCGCGTCGACGGCGTCGACGTGCGCGCGGCCGATCCGCACGATCTGCGCCGGCGCATGGCCATCGTGCCGCAGGACGTGACCATCTTCGCCGCCAGCGTGCGCGATAACATCGGCTTCGGCCGGCCCGGCGCCTCGGATGCCGAGATCGCGGCCGCGGCGACGGCCGCGCTCGCCGACGAGTTCATCGCCCGGCTGCCGGACGGCTACGCCACCGAGGTCGGCGAACGCGGCGTCACGCTTTCGGGTGGCCAGCGCCAGCGCATCGCGATTGCCCGCGCCATCCTGCGCGACGCGCCGATCCTGTTGCTTGACGAGGCGACCTCGGCGCTCGACGCCGCCAGCGAAACGCTGGTGCAGGAGGCGCTGGAACATCTCATGCGGGGCCGCACGACGCTTGTCATCGCCCATCGGCTGGCGACGGTGCTGAAAGCCGACCGCATCCTCGTCATCGAGGACGGCCGCATCGTCGAGGAAGGCACGCACAAGAGCCTGGTCGCCAAAGGCGGCACCTATGCCACGCTCGCCCGGCTTCAGTTCGAAAGCGGCGCCGACGCCTTCGACCGCGCGGCGGAATAAAGCATGTCTCCCGAAAGCGAGACCCGGTTTCGAGACAAAGACATGCGTAAAATCAAGACTCTAAAGCGTGCGGAGCGAATCTGAAGGATCGCGACACGCTTTAGAACCTACCCCAGAAGATTGCGTGCCGTGCGCATGAAGATCCGCGCGCCGAGCGGAATGAGATCGTCCGGAAAGTCGTAGTCGGGATTGTGCAAAGCGGGATGCCGCTCACCGGCGCCGAGGAAGAACATCGCCGAAGGCGCGGCCCTCCCAAAAATGCCGAAATCCTCCGAGGCGCGCATGGGCAGCGCCTCCTCGCTATGCGCGACGCCTTCCTCGTCCAGCGCGGCGCGTAAATGATCGACCGCCGACGGCGCGTTCATGCTGGCGACGAAGATCTCGTGGTAGTCGACGGCGAAGGTGAGCCCTTGCTCGGAAGCGATGCGTCCCACCAGCGCCTCGGCGGCAGCGACGAGGCCCGCCATGCGCTCGTCGAGCCGCGTGCGCAGCGTCGCCCAGACCTCTGCGCGGCCGGGCGCGACGCCGAACACCGCTTCGCCCATTTCGGCATGGGTGACGGTGACCATGCCGAAATCGTCGTCGCTGAAGGCGCCGCCGCCGAGCTTGGCCAGCGCCGGCATCAACTGGCTCACAGCCAGCATCGGCGACGTGCCGGTCTCCGGCATCGAGGAATGCGCGGTCTTGCCCTCCAGCACGATGCGCATGCCGCGCGAGGCGCAGTTCACCACGCCGGGCTTCAGCCTGACCTCGCCGAAGGGGATGCCGGGCAGGTTGTGCAGGGAGAAGGAGAAATCCGGCGCTATGGTCGCGAAGCGCGGGTCCGCGACAACGCCGGCGGCGCCGTCGCCCGTCTCCTCCGCCGGCTGGAACATCAGCACCACGCGCCCGCTTGCCGGACGCTGCCGCCCGAACTGCCGGCCGAGGGCTGCGAGGATTGCGGTGTGTCCGTCATGGCCGCACATATGCGACTTGCCGGGCACCTGCGAGGCGTGCGGCACGCCCGACAGTTCCTCGATCGGCAGGGCGTCGAGCTCGGAGCGGAACAGCACCGTCGAGCCCGGCCTGCCGCTGTCGTAGATCGCAGCGACGCCATGGCCGCCGAGCCCGGTCAGCACCGCGTCCGGCTTGGTGTCGGCGAGGAAGGCGACCACCTCGCCGGCGGTCTTCTCCTCCTCGTTGGAAATCTCCGGCTGCCGGTGCAGCTTGCGCCGCCAGGCGACGAGTTCGATCAGGTCCTGGTTGGTCAGGGACAAGGCGGCCTCCACATCGGGTCCATGGTCGGCAACCATCCTGCCCCATGTCAACGGCCGAAAGATGCAGCCGCCGGAAATCGACCGTCCAGCGGCGGCGTCACCTCACAGGAAGGTCGCGATCTCGGCGAGCGGCTTCTTCTCCATCGCATGCGCGGGAATGGTCGCGCCGTCCTTCGGATAGCCGACCACCATCAGGATGTAGGGCTTGTCGTGTGGATCGCGGCCGCAGATCTCGTTCAGGAAGCTCATCGGGTTCGGCGTATGCGTGAGCGCGACGAGCCCGGCGCGATGGATGGCCGCGACCAGCAGGCCGGTGGCGATCGAGACCGATTCCGGCACGTAGTAATTCTTGCGCTTGACGCCGTCGGCAGAGCGGCTGCGGCGCTCGCCGAAGATGCAGATCAGCCAGGGCGCCTCTTCCAGGAAGGGTTTGTCGGCATCGGTGCCGAGCGGCGCCAGAGCCTGCAGCCATTCCTCGCCGGCGCGGCCTTCGTAGAAGGCGCGCTCCTCGATCTCGGCGGCCTCGCGGATGCGCTTCTTGATGCCGGGATCGCCGATGACGGCGAAATGCCAGGGCTGGTGGTTGGCGCCGTTCGGCGCGGTGCCGGCGGCCAGGATGCAGGTCTCGATGATGTCGCGCGGCACCGGCCGGGTGGAGAAATCGCGCACTGTATGGCGGGCCCGCATCTCGGCATAGAACGCCTCGGCATTGGCGCGCATCTCTTCAAGCGGAAGCTCGCGGTAGTCCGGCAGCGGCACGGGCCGGTAGCTGGTGGTGACGTCCATGGTGTATCTCCAAGATTGTCGGACAATCCTGTCAGACAATAAGCGAGGGCGCAAGCCTCACCCGGCGAAATGGCTGTCCGGCAACTGCTGGACCAGTTTTCGCGACCCATCGACATGCGCCCGCATGGCCTCCTCGGCCGCCGCGGCATCGCCCGCAAGAATAGCCTCGACGATACGCCTATGCTCGGCATGGCTGTCGAACACCTGCCGGCGATCGACCAGCATGCGGAATTGCAGCCAGTAGATGGAATTGGACAGCCGGGTCAGCGTTTCCGACAGGAGGGGATTGTCGGCGACTTCGGCGAACAGCGCGTGGAAGGCGGCGTTGGCGGTCGAGAAGGCCGGCATGTCGTTGTCGGCGACGGCGCGGTCCATTTCGGCCAGCAGGGCGAGCAGCCGCTCGGGCGCCGCCTTCAACGCAGGCAGGGACAGCCGCACGGCCAGCGCCTCCAGCGCGCCGCGCACGGCGAACAGATTGTCGATCTCGCGCCGCGAAAGGATGCGGACGGTGACGCCGCGATTGGGTTCGGAGGCGAGCAGCCCATCGGCCGTCAGGCGCCGGAAGGCCTCGCGCACCGACGAGCGCGACACGCCGTGGCGGGCGGCGAATTCGGTTTCCGTCAGGCGCTGGCCCGGCGCCAGCCGGCCATCGCGCACGGCCTCGGTGACCGCCTCGGCGATCCTGTGGACGGTGGAGATGCTGTCAGGCTCGCTCACGAGGCGAAATTCCGGCACTGGCGACGGCACGACCCTATCACGATCTGCCGTAGCGCTGCTTGAGATGGCGGATGAAATGCCCCGCTTCCAGCTTCTCCCCGGTGGCCCGCTCGATCAGTTCCGGCGTCGACCAGCGCGATCCCTGCGACCAGATCTTTTCGCGACGCCAGGCGTTGATCGCCGTCAGGTCGCCGGCCTCGAGGTCGGCGTCGGCGGACGGATGGTCCTTCACCAGCGCCGCCCATTGCTGCGCCGCCATCATGGCGCCGAGCGTATAGGACGGGAAATAGCCGAAGGCGCCGCCCGGCCAGTGGACGTCCTGCATTGGCCCGTCCGTCGGGTTGTCGATGGTGGAAAGGCCGAGATAGGCGCGCATCCTGGCGTCCCACGCCTCGGGGATATCGGCCACCTCCAGACGGCCGGCGACGATATCCTGTTCCAGCTCGAAGCGCAGGATGACATGCAGCGGATAGGTCACCTCGTCGGCGTCGACGCGGATCAGGCCGCGCTCGACATGATGGACATGCGGCAGGATGTCGTCCAGCGTCCAGGCTTCGCCGAGATGCTTTTCGACCACCGGCAGCGCCCAGCGCCAGAATGCCGGGTTGCGGCCCACCTGCTTTTCCACGAACAGGCTCTGGCTTTCATGCACGGCCATGCCCCGCGCCTTGCCGAGCGGCCAGTGCGACCACTCTTTCGGCAGGTTCTGTTCGTAGAGCGCGTGGCCGCTTTCGTGCAGCACGCCCATCAGCGCCGACAGGAATTCGCCGGTGCGGTAGCGCGTGGTGATGCGCACGTCGGTCGGCACGCCGCCGCAGAACGGATGATGCGAAACCGACAAGCTGCCGTGGGTCAGGTCGAAGCCGACCGCCGCCATCATGGCGAGCCCGAGTTCCCGCTGCTTTTCGACCGGGTAGCTGCCGGACAGCTCCTTCAATGGGCGCTTCGCCAGCCGCTCCTCCTGCACGGCGAGCGCCTCGGGGACGAAATCCTTCAAGAACGTCTTCAACTCGGCAAAGACCGGCGTGATTTCGGCGGCGCGGTTGCCGGGATCATACTGCTCCATCAGCGCGTCGTAGGGTTCGAGGCCAAGCGCATCGGCGCGCATCGCCGCTTCCTCGCGCACCAGCGTCACCACGCCCTCGAGCGCCGGCAGGAAGCCCGCCCAGTCGTTCTTCGCCCTGAGATCCCGCCACAAATGCTCGCAGCGCAGCCGCGCCGCCGTCTGGCGCTCGACGAATTCGGCGGGCAGGCAGACGAGGTTGGTGTGCTGGCGCTTGAATTCGCGCAGGGCAGCAGCTTGGTCGTCGTTCAGGGCCTCGCTCTCGGCCGCCGCCATCCAGTCGGCGATTTCGGGCGCCGTCGCCTGCCGATGGTACAGACCGGCGAGCGAGGCGAGCGCCTCGGCGCGCTTTTCGCCGCCGCCGACGGCCATATGCGTCGCCTCGTCGGCGCCGAGGATGGCGATCGCATGCTCCAGCGCCTCCAGCCTGTGGCCGAGTTCGTCGAGTTTCCGGAAAGACATCGCGGGCTCCTGTTCGAGAAGCCCGGAAGGGAGCGCGATTCGGTGCCGGCCGCAAGCCCGCCCGGTTCTGGACGGACTGCGGAGCGGACAAAAGAGGGGCGGGCCGAGGCCCGCCGCAGCACGATTTCATGATCGGTTGGGATCAGCCGTTCGGATAGTGGCCGCCGTCGGCGCCGTCGCCGATGTTGAAGCCGCTGCCTGTATCGACGAGCAGTCGCTGGTCGACATTATCCAGCCGCCGCAGCAGCTGATGATAGCGTGCCATCGGGATTCGGCCGTGATCCGCGGCCGCGACGCGCCGGGCCATGGAGGCGACATTGTTTGCCCGCATCTCGAGCTTGCGGGCCTGGCTGGCGGTGATTTCATGGCCTTGCCGGGCGTCGGCGATGCCATGCTCGACGCCCTGCGTCTGGTTGAGCACCGCCGACAGCCGTGGCCCCTGCATGGAGGTCGGGGGCAGGTCGAGTTCGTCGAGGGCGCCCGAACGGGCATAGGCTGCCCCGAGCGGCAGGGCTGCGAGAAGGGAAGCGATGAAGATGGTCTTGGGAGTGAAAGAGCGCATGGCCGCGTCTCCTTGGTGAGAGGACGGCTCGCCGCCGTCCATCGCATGTGCGAACCGTCCGGTTCCGTCGTGTCGCGATACCCCCGACGATCGCCGGCAGTTCCCGGTCCGCGCATGCAGGCTAGCGCCGCACGAGCGCGCCGCTTAGTTAAAAAAAGATAATTCTGTCCGCCCTTGCCGGCACGGGGCGGCGCTCTAGCGCATGTCTCCGGAAGATTTCAGCGAGCGTGCCGCCCGCCGCCGCGGAACGGCTTCAGTATTCGCCCAGCAGCGCCCCGAGCGCGGCGGCTTCGCGGTCCGGACGCCGCCAGCCGAGCCGGGCCTCGATACGCCGCGCGCTTTGCTTGACCAGCGCCACCAGGTCCGGGTCCTTCTGCCTGACCTTCACGTCCGGCACCACGATGGAGACCGTGGCCCGGCAGGCGCCCTGCGAATCGCGGATGGGCGCCGCGATGCAGGCCACCGAAAAATCGGACTCGCCGGCCTGGATCGACAGACCCTGCTCGAGCGCGGCGGCGGCGCTGTGGGCGAGCCGCTGCCTGTCGGTCTCGGCGCGACCTGTCGGCGAAGCGGTGGCAGAACGGCCGAACACCTCCAGCCGCTCCGCTTCGGGCAGATGGCCGACCAAAAGCCGGCCCGACGCCGTCCAGTTCAGCGGCGTGCGCGTGCCGACGCGGGAGGTGACCTGGAAATGGTCCGAGCCCTCCTCCATGGCGAGCACGACCATATGGTCGCCGTCGCGGCCGCAGATCTGCACCGTCTCGCCCGAATTGCGCGCCAGTTCGTGCATCTCCTGCACGGCGACGTCGAGCAGGTCCAGCGACCGGGCATAGGTCAGCCCGTAGTGGTAGAGCCGCGGCCCGAGCCAGAGCAGTCCGCCGTCCTTGCGGTCGAGCATCTCCTTGTCGACCAGGTCGTCGACGATGACGTAGATGGTCGACAGCGGCGCGCCGACGGCGCGGGCGATCTCGTAGGCGGTTGCCGGCCGGCCCTCGCTCTGCAGGTGGTCGAGGATCTGCAGCGCTCGGTCGATGCCGCTGGTGCGCGAACGGCGCGGCGTCCGCGACGCCTCGGCTCCGCCCGCTTCAGGATCGGCTTCTGTGGTCGACATGGTTATCCCGGCCTTTTCACCACGCAATAGTAGAACGCAGGGCGCACGCGCAACAGGCGCTCAATCCGGCCATCTGAGGATTGCGGCCTCGCGCGCCAGCAGGCGCTCTCCGAAGGGCGTGGCGATGATCGTGTTCGACTGCCGGGCGCTCTCCAGCTCCTCGGCGAGCCGCTTCGCAACAGTGAATTCCTCTTCGCCGTGCAGGTTGCACGGATCGAGGAAGAAATAGCCGTGCTCCACCTCGTGGTCGCGCACGATCACCGGCGGATCGCCGGCGGCCAGCCGGTCGGCGAGGTCCCAGGCGGTGATGTTGGCCGCCTCCGGATCGACCGCGACCTTGAGCCGGTCGAGCGGATTGTTCGTCGGGTCGGGAACGATCGTGGCGGTGACGCCGGGTCGCCCGTCCAGCACGTCCACCCAGGCGTCGAGCGCGCGGCGCTCGCGGGCGCGGATGCCTTCGTGGTCGCGGCTCTTCCAGGCCTGCAGCGCCGCCAGCGCGCCGACGATGCCCTCCTTGCCGACCTTCATGCCGCGACCGATGCCGCGGTTCTGCAGATAGGTGTCGCGCACCCTCTCTTTCGCCCCCGCCACGATGCCGGAGGTCGGCCCGCCCAGAAACTTGTGGCCGGAATAAAGAACGAGATCCGCACCGTCGGCGAGGAAGCCGGTCAGGTCGTATTCCGAGGCGGCGTCGACGATCACCGGCACGCCGCGCGCATGGCAGATGTCGCAGAATATCTTCAGCGGGATCTGCGCGTAGTCGACGACGTGATGCGACACGACATAAACCGCCGCCGCCGTGCGCTCGGTGACGGCGCCGGCAAGCTGGTAGGCATAGGCGCTGGTTGCCTGACCGACCGGCACGACCTTGGCACCGGCCAGCCGGATCGCCTGTTCCACCGGCGCGCCGTAGCTGACCATATGGCCGGACTGGATGATGACCTCGTCTTTCAATCCCGTGGCGTCGGGCAGGCGCTCGATCGCCGCGAGGTCCGGCCCGGTCATGCAGGCGGCGACGGCCAGCGTGATGCCGGCCGAGCAGGAGGCGGTGACGAAGCCGGCCTCAGCGCCGGTCAGCTCGGCGATCACGGCGCTGGCGCGGCGGTGAAGGTCGCCCATCTCGACGAATTCGGAAAGGATTGCCGAAACCGCCTCGACGGCGTCCGGTACCACGATGGAGGCGCCGAGTGCCGTCATCGTGCCGGAAACGTTGATGACCGGCCTGAGCTTCAGGCTGGCGCGGATGTCGATCTGTTTTGTGTCGGTGGATTTGTCCATGATTGTCCTCGATTTAAATACCGCTGGCGATGACCCTCAGTCGATCGCCACGACGGCTTCGATCTCGACGGTGATCTGTCCCGGAAGCGAGCCCTGGCCGATGGCCGAGCGGGCATGCATGCCGGCCGGCCCGAACACCGCGACCAGAAGATCCGAGCAGCCGTTGATGACGGCCGGATGGTCGGCGAAATCTGGCGCGGCGTTGACCATGCCGAACACCTTCACCACCTGCCGCACCCGCGCGAGGTCGCCGAGCGCTGCGTGCATGACGGCGATCAGGTTGATGCCGGTCAGCCGTGCATGGGCATAGGCTTCTTCGACGGTGACGCCGGCGCCGACCTTGCCGGTGTGCTGGCTGCCGTCCGCCTCGATCGGCCCCTGGCCGGACAGGAACAGCAGCTTCCCCTCCTGCACATGGGTGACGAAGTTGGCGATCGGCGGCGGCGCCGCGGGAAGCGTGATCCCGAGCGCCTCAAGGCGCTCATAGGGCGTCTCTTGCGGACGCTTCGGTGCCGAGAAATTCATTTAAGGCTCCAGTCAGGCTCTTTCGTCGTGGCGGATGCAGGCCACATGGTGCCCGTCGCCGATCTCGACGACGGGTGGAACGGTCTCGGCGCAGGCGGCGATCGCTTCCGGGCAGCGGGTACGGAAGACGCAGCCGGACGGCGGCGCGATCGGGCTCGGAATGTCGCCCGTCAGCGCCACATGCGTGCGCCGGCGCGTCGGGTCGGGCACCGGCGCGGTGGCGAGCAGCGCCTTGGTGTAGGGGTGGCGCGGCGCGGCATAGACCAGCTTGCTCGGGCCGCGCTCCATGACGCGGCCGAGATAGAGCACCACCACCTCGTCGCACAGATATTCGACTACCGAGAGGTCGTGGGCGATGAACAGCAGCGTCAGCCCCAGCTTCTTCTGCAATTCGCCGAGCAGGTTCAGCACCTGCGCCTGCACCGACACGTCGAGGGCTGAAACCGGCTCGTCGGCAACAACGAATTCCGGCTCGACGGCGAGCGCACGCGCAATGCCGATGCGCTGGCGCTGGCCGCCGGAGAACTCGTGCGGATAGCGCGTGGCGTGGTCGGGCGACAGGCCGACCAACGTCAGCAATTCGGCGACACGCTCCCTGCGCGCCTTGCCGCGCGGGAAGCCGCAGGCGTCGAGCGCCTCGCCGAGGATGGCCGCCACGCGCAGGCGCGGGTTGAGGCTGGAGAACGGATCCTGGAAGACGATCTGGAGCTTTCGGCGGTAGGCCCGCATTTCGGCGGCCGACAGCGAAAACAGGTCGACGCCGTCGAACAGCGCGTTGCCGGATGTCGGCTCGATCAGCCGCAGGATGGCGCGCCCGGCCGTGGTCTTGCCCGACCCGCTCTCGCCGACAAGGCCGACCGTGGAACCGCGCTTCACCTCGAAGCTGACGTCTTCGACGGCATGCACGATGCGGCCGTTGCGAGCCGGGAAATGCTTGGTCAGGCCCTGCACGACGAGCAGCGGCTTCGTCTCGGTGCGGCGGTCGATCTCGATGACGGCGCTCACAGCTCCGCGCTCCTGATGCAGCGGGAGAAACCGTCGCTGCCGGCCGGCATCAGCGGCGGCACTGCTGCCTTGCAGGGCGGAATGGCGAAGTCGCAGCGCGGCTCGAAGGCGCAACCCGGCGGCAGCGCCGTGATCGGCGGCACCGAGCCCGGAATGGAATAGAGCGCGCGGCGCTCGCCGGCGGCGTCGATGTCGCGTCCGGCGTTCGGCGTGCAGGCGAGCAGCCCCTTCGTATAGGGATGGCGCTGATGTGCGAACAGGTCGTTGACCGGCGCCTGCTCGACGACGCGGCCGGCATACATGACCACGACATTGTGGGCGATCTCGGCGACGACGCCGAGATTGTGGGTGATGAACAGGATCGACATGCCGAATTGCTGTTGCAGCCGGCGCAACAGGTCCAAAATCTGAGCCTGGATGGTGACGTCGAGCGCCGTCGTCGGCTCGTCGGCGATCAGCAGCGAGGGATTGCAGGCCAGCGCCATGGCGATCATGACGCGCTGGCGCATGCCTCCCGACATCTGGTGCGGATAGTCGTCGAGGCGCGAGGCGGCGTCCGGAATCTCGACATGTTTGAGCATCTCGAGCGCGCGCCTGCGCTTCTCCTCGCGGCTGACCTTATCGTGCAGCGCGATCATCTCGCCGATCTGGTCGCCGACGGTGTAGAGCGGGTTGAGGCTGGTCATCGGCTCTTGGAAGATCATGGCGATCTCGCGGCCGCGAATCTTGCGGAAATCGGCCGGGCCGAAGGCGGCGAGGTCGTGCACTTTCTCGGCGCGGTCGCGAAACAGGATCCGACCGCCTTCGATCCTGCCCGGACGCGACAGCAGTCCCATGACCGACAGGCTGGTGACCGACTTGCCCGAGCCGCTTTCGCCGACCACGGCCAGCGTCTCGCCGCGCTTCAGGTCGAAGGTCACGCCGTCGACCGCCTTGGCGGTGACGCGCCGGGTGACGAACCAGGTCTTCAGGTCCCGGACGGACAGGATCGTGTCGGCGGGCAGCGCTTCGCTCATGACTTCCATCCGCAATGCGGACAGACATGGCCCTCGCCGGCCGTGCCTTCGGCCGGCACATGGCGATGCGCGGCAACCGCCTCGGCACCGAGGATGGCATGGCGCGGCTCGAACAGGCGGTGCAGCGTCGAGGTGGCGCCTTGCGAATCCTTCACCGTCACTTCGGCGTCGACGAGGTCGAACAGCGTGAACTCGGCCGGCTTGCCCTTCTCCAGCAATTTCTCGGCCGGCAGCGAGATTGCCCGACGCGGCGCGACGGTGGAAGCCGCCACCACGTCCTCGAACGCCATGCCGAGCGACAGAAGCTTCGACATGGTGGTCGCCATGTCCCACACCGACGTGTCCATCGAGCGGTTGTGCAGGTCGGTCGAGATCGTCTTCGGCGGCAGGCCGCGCGAAAGGGCCGCCTTGGCGACGTCGAAGGAGAAGGAGGCGCCGCCATGGCCGACGTCGAGCACGATGCCGCGCGCCGCCGCGTCCTCGGCGAGACGATAAAGGTCCTCGTCTTCAAGGATAGAGCCGCCGGCCTTGCCGTTGAAGCAGTGGGTGACGATGTCGCCTTCCGAAAGCAGCGGCAGGATGTCGTCGTAGAGCGGCGGCGGCTCGCCGACATGCACCATGATCGGCAGCTTCAGGATGCGGCTGAACTTCTTCGCCAGCCGGACCGGAGTGAGGTCCCAGCCGCCGGTGATGACGTGGCTTGCCCGCACCTTGAGGCCGATGATGACATCGCGGTTGGCCTCGACGGTGGCGATGGTGCGGTCGATATCGATCGAGCGCATGTCGATCAGCTCGGAGACGCGGTTGCAGGCGACCAGCCCGATCGATCCGATGTTCAGGAAGGCGTAGATATTCTCCTTCGCCGGCTCGATGACGTATTCGCGAAAGCCGTGGAAATTCGCCTCGCCGGCCGAACCCGCATCGACCATGGTGGTGACGCCGCGCGAGGCGCCGCACTGTTCGGGACGCAGCGAGATGTCGGTGCCGCCGTACCAGACATGCACATGCAGGTCGGTCCAGCCCGGCGACATGTAGGCACCGTTCGCCTCGATCACCTTCACCTCGTCGCCGGCAGCGATCATCGAGCCGGTCTCGGCGATGCGGCCATCCCGGCCGACCAGCACGTCCAGTTTTTCAGGCAGGCCGGAACCGAAGCCGACAGGTTTTGCCCCGCGGATTAGCAGCGGGCGTTCTGCTTGCGGAAAGCGATTGGCGAACATCAGATATCCTTTGCCAGACGGGGATCGAGCAGGTCGCGCAGGCTGTCGCCGACCAGTTGCAGCGCCAGCACCGTGATGACGATGGCGGCGCCCGGAAACATCATGATCCAGCCGGCCTGGTCCATATATTGCCGGCCGACGGCGATCATCGTGCCCCAGGTCGGGATGTCGGGCGAGATGCCGACGCCGAGGAAGGAGAGACCCGCCTCCGCCAGGATGGCGTTGGCGAAGATGAAGGTGCCCTGCACCAGGATCGGCGAGGCGACGTTGCGCAGCACGTGCCGCACCAGGATCACCGGCGTCGGCACGCCGAGCGCGCGGGCCGCCTCGACATAGGGCAGTTCGCGGATCACCAGCGTCGAGGCCCGCACCACGCGCGCCAGCCGCGGCGCATAGACGATGCCCAGCGCCATGACGACGTTGACGGCGGTGGGGCCGAGCGCCGCCACCAGCGCGATGGCGAGCAAGATGTCGGGGAAGGCCATCATGGCGTCGACAAGCCGAGACACCGGCGTGTCGAGCTTCTTGAAGAAGCCCGCCGTCAGCCCCAGCACGATGCCGACGATCGAGGAGAAGACGACGACGGCGAACGCCACCGACAGCGAGGTGCGCGCGGCGTAGAGCATGCGGGAAAAAACGTCGCGGCCGAGATCGTCGGTGCCGAACAGATGTTGCAGCGTCGGCGGCTCCAGCCGGTGCGCGACGGACAATTTCGCCGGCGCATAGGGCGCGATCCATGGGGCCAGCAGGGCGGCCAGCGCGATCAGCACCAGCACGATAAGGCCGACGCCCGAGGTCGGCCGCCCCATCAGCCGTGCGACGAGGCCGGGTTCGCTTTGCAGGGGTGCGGAGACGGCGGCCATCAGTAGCGAACCCTCGGATCGATGGCAAGATAGAGCATGTCGATGGCGAAGTTCACCAGCACGTAGAGGCCGGCGATGACCAGCAGCGCCCCCTGGATGACGGGATAGTCGCGCCGCAGCACCGCCGACACCACCAGCGAACCGACGCCCGGCAGGCCGAACACCGTCTCCGTCACCACCGCGCCGGAGATCAGCAGCGCCGCTGTCAGGCCGATGACGGTGAGGATCGGGATCAGTGCATTCTTCAATGCATGCTTGAGCACGACGCGCCACTCGCTCATGCCCTTGGAGCGGGCGGTTCGCACATAGTCGTCGTTCAGCACGTCGAGCATGGAAGCGCGCGCGAAGCGGGTTATCAGCGCCGACGAGACGAGGCCGAGCGCCAGCGCCGGCAGGACGAGGTGGTTCAGCCGCTCGAGGAAGGAGGCGCCCGGCCCGCCATAGCCGGACGTGTCGAACCAGCCGAGTTTGACGGCGAAGAACTGGATGAACAGCAGGCCGAGCCAGAAGCTCGGCACGCTGGCGGCGAACATGGCCAGCGTCGTCGCCGCCTGGTCGAAGGCGGAGCCGCGCTTGTAGGCCGAAAGGATGCCGACCGGCAGCGCGATCACCGTGGCGATCAGCAACGAGAAGACGGTGAGGAAGAAGGTCGGCTCGGCGCGCTGGGCGAGCGCCGTTGTCACCGGCTGGTTGAGGAAGATCGACTGGCCGAAATCGCCCTGCACGACGCCCAGCACATAGCGACCAAACTGCACGACCATCGGCTGGTCGAGACCGAGCCTCGACCGAAGCGCCGCGACGTCGGCGGCGGTAGCATCGGGGCCCAGCATGACGGCCGCCGGGTCGCCCGGCGTGACGCGCACGATGACAAAGACGATGGTGACGACCAGCGCCATCACCGCGATCATGCCGAACAGCCTGTTGAGAATGGAGCGCAGCATCGGCTCACGATCCTTGCATCGTCGCTGGGACCATGCCGGGCGCCGGCACTTTTCGGCGCCCGGCAACCTCTCCCGCGAAAGTGCGGGAGAGGCGGGAGGAACGGCTTATTTCTCCAGCCAGGCGTTCCAGAAGAACGGCCACGGCGCCGGCGTCACGCCCTCGAGGTTCGGCGCCTGCGCAGCGAGCGCGTTGAAGTCGCCGACCTTGTAGATGGGCGCCTCGTCGTAGATCACCTTCTGCACATCCTCATAGAGCTTGGCGCGCTTGGCCGGGTCGGACTCGGCGTTGAAGGCTTCGACCGCCTTGTGCTTGGCGTCGGTCGCCCACCAGCCGGGCGTCGTGTCCGACATGAAGCCGTTGAGCGACGGCTCGGGCAGGAACGGGCTGTGGGTGATGTAGATGTCCCACAGCTTCGGGTCCTGGCGGTTCTTGGTCAGCGTCGCCCATTCGACGACGTCGAGCTTCACCTTGAAGCCGGCCTGTTCGAGATAGGCCTGCGCCACCTGCGCCATCTTGTAGTGGAACTCGTACTGGCGGCTGGTGAGGATGCGCAGCGGCTTCGAGCCGTCGTAGCCGGCTTCCTTGAGAAGCGCCGCGGCGGCCTCGGTGTCGCCGTCGGGCTTGTAGGCTTCGGTGCCGACCGTGTTGTGCCAGGCGAAGCCCTCTGGATACATCGAACCGTCGACGGTGAAGAAGTCGGTCGAGCCGAAGGCGGCCGTCAGCATGTCGTTCGGCGCGAGCGCCGTCTGGATGGCCTTGCGGATGCGGATGTCCGAATTCAGGCCTTCCTTGGTGTTCATTACGAAGACCGGCCAGCCGAACGGCTTCAGGATCACCGGCTTGGTCTTGCCGCCGGAAATCTTGTCGTAGGCTTCCACCGGCAGCGCGTCCGCATAGGCGAACTGGCCGGCCACCGCGCCCTCGACGCGGGTGTTGGGATCGGGCACCGGAACGAAGCGGATCTCGTCGAGATACTGCTTGCGCGCGCCGCCGTAGAAGTTCGGCTCGCCGTCGCGCGTCTTGTAGCCGTCGAAGCGGGCGAGTTGGATGAACTGGTCGGGCTTGCGGTCCTTCAACAGGTAGGGGCCGGTGCCGACGAACTTGGTCAGCGGGTCCTCGCCGGCGTTTTCCGACGGAATGATGATGGCAGCCGCGTTGTTGAAGGCGAGCAGCGACAGAAGCGGCGCATAGGGCTTCTTCAGCGTGATCTTGATTGTGTTGGCATCCGGCGCCTCGATGCCGGCGATCACTTCCGCCGCCTGCTTGCCGCGCGTGGCGATCTTCTCCCATCGCTCCAGCGAGGCGACGACGTCGGCCGAATCCATGTCGGAGCCGTCGTGGAACTTGATGCCGGTCCGGAGCGGGATGGTGTAGGTCAGCCCGTCCGCCGAAATCTGCGGCATGTCGGCGGCCAGCAGCGGCGTGACGCTCCAGTCCTTGCCGAAGGTGTAGAGCGTCTCGAAGATGTGCTGGGTGACGATGCCGACGAGGTCGGCGGTCGAGGCCATCGGATCGAGCGTCGGCGGCTCGCCGACGGTCGCCACGTCGATCACCCCGCCCTTGACCGGGTCGGCCCAGGCTCCGTGTGCCGCAGGCAGCACCATCGCCGCAACCAGAGCAGCGACATTCACCAGACGTCCCATATCCGTCTCCTTGTTCCCTTATTATGGAATATATGCTTTATTTGTGTATGACTATCCCATCGTGTTTCCGTTTCGTCAAGCCGAGATGGAAGGCGGCCCGTCACCGTAATCCACTCAGAGCCACCCCCAAACGCGAAAACGCCCGGTCGAGCCGGGCGTTTCCTTTGTCGATGAGAGAGGGCGTTCTACTTGGTGTAGACCGGCTCCGGCTCCGGTTGGTAGGCCACCTGCGGCGCAGCACAGCCCGTGTTGCCGCCGAACTGATAGCGCAGGCCGCCGCGCACTTCGTGGTTGTCGATGCCGCGGTCGAAGCCGGGACCGGCACTCGAGATGTCCCACTCGAACATGCGGCCGCCCTGGATGTGGCTGTAGCGGTAGCCGGCGTCGAAAATGAGGTTGTCGGTCAGGCAGTAGGACGCGCCGGCCATCAGGGCGTAGGCGAAACGCCAGTTGGACGCGCCCGGATTGCGCTCGGGCGTATTGGGGTCGTAGACCTCGTCCCACTTCACCTTCGCACCGCCGATACCGGCGCCGATATAGGGCGTGATGCCGTGATAGGTGCCGAGGTCGACATAGGCATTGGCGAGCAGCAGCAGCGCGCTCATCTTCGACTTCTCGGTTGATTCCGAGACGAAGTCGGACGTACGGCCGTCGAAATTCGACTTGAACAGGTAGTCGGCGGTCAGATCGGTGCGGAAGTGCTCGCTGACCTTGTAGCCGACGCCGCCGCCGAAGGAGAAGCCGCCCTTGAGCTTGCCCCAGTCGAACGACTTGCTGCCCGGCACGATGACGCAATTGCAGTTGTCGAAGCCGTAGGTCATGTAGTCGATGCCGCGCAGTTCCGACTTGCGGTAGGCGAGGTCGCCGCGGATATACCAGCCGCCGAAATCCACCGGCTCGTAGGCCGGCGTCACCACCGGCGCCTCTTCGACCGGCGGCTCGTAAAGATCGGCCGCGAACGCAGGCACCGTCAGCCCGGCGACCGCGCCGGCCAGCAGCAGTTTCCTTGTCAGGTAAAACATCCTTGCCACCCTAGGAGACGTCGGAAGATCGGTTCCCGAACGCGATTGACTTCGGATGTGGATAATGAATTGCAAAGGTTAAAAGGCATTTAACCCTGCCGATTAACCAAGAATGACAAACATTCGAAGGTTTCGCGCCGCTTCCGGCGGCTGTCGTTACGCTGGGCACGCACGAAAAAGCCCGCCGGCCGGCGGGCTTCTCAGGAAGGGAAATGAACGGATCAGGCGGCGCTGCGGGTCTCTGAAATGATCCCGATGAGGTCGTCCACGACCGCCTCGACCAGTCCCGAATCGTCGCCTTCCGCCATGACGCGGATCAGCGGCTCGGTGCCGGAGGGGCGGATGACCAGGCGGCCGGTGTTGCCGAGGCGGCTGCGCGCATCCTCGATCGCCGCCTTCACCGGCTCCTCCTCCAGCGGCTTGCCGCAGGAGACGCGCACGTTCTTGAGCACCTGCGGAACGGGCTCGAAGGTCCGCGACAGCTCGCTGACCGGCTTGTTTTGCCGCTTGACGCAGGCAAGCACCTGCAGCGCCGAGACCAGGCCGTCGCCGGTGGTGGAGAAATCGGACAGAACGATGTGGCCGGACTGCTCGCCGCCGACGTTCAGCCCGTGCGCGCGCATGTGCTCGACGACGTAGCGGTCGCCGACCTTGGTGCGGTGAAGCTCCAGGTTGAGGCCGGACAGGAACCGCTCGAGGCCGAGGTTGGACATGATCGTCGAGACGACGCCGCCGCCGGCCAGCCGGCCGCTCTGGTGCCATGCCTGGGCGATCATCGCCATGATCTGGTCGCCGTCGACGATCTCGCCCTGCTCGTCGACGATGACCACGCGGTCGGCGTCGCCGTCGAGCGCGATGCCGATGTCGGCGCGCACCTCGTGCACCTTCTTCTGCAGGCCCGCCGGGTGGGTGGAGCCGCATTCCTTGTTGATGTTGAAGCCGTTGGGCTCGACGTTGATGGCGACCACGTCCGCGCCCAGTTCCCAGAGTGCGGCGGGCGCCACCTTGTAGGCCGCCCCGTTGGCGCAGTCGACGACGATGCGCAGGCCCGACAGCGACATGGAGCGCGGCAGCGTGCGCTTGGCGAACTCGATATAGCGGTCATGCACGCCATCGACGCGCTTGGCGCGCCCGAGCGCGTCGGAATCGGCGAGCGCCATCTCGACATCGGTGTCGAGCATGGATTCGATGCGCTCCTCGATCTCGTCGGAAAGCTTGTAGCCGTCAGGACCGAACAGCTTGATCCCGTTGTCGTAATAAGGATTGTGCGAGGCCGAGATCATGACGCCCATGTCCGCGCGCAGCGAACGCACCAGCATGGCGACGCCCGGCGTCGGGACGGGACCGAGCAGGAAGACATCCATGCCGGCCGCGCACAGGCCCGCCACCAGCGCGTTCTCGATCATGTAGCCGGACAGGCGCGTATCCTTGCCCAGCACGACGCGGTGGCGATGGCTGCCCCGCTGGAAGGAAAGGCCGGCGGCCATGCCGACCCGCATGGCGATTTCCGCGTTCATCGGAAACTTGTTGGCGCGCCCCCGGATGCCGTCGGTGCCGAAATAACGTCCAGACATGGACTTGACCCCTAAATGGTTTGCCCGCGGCACCACATGCCACAACTGCCCCACGCGCGGGTATCACAATATATGATCTTCTGTCACCAATCCTTATGAAAGAGTTGTTTCGCCAAAATTATGTCGAAAAATGCGAGAGCTATTCAGTCCGTGCAGGGACCGTGCATGTCGGGGCTGGTGCGCTACCCCGTCGGGCGGTATGTCTTGCGGGACTGTTGGCGGGCGGCTTTAACGGAGAGACCTATGTTCATCCATCGATTGGCCACATTGACGGGTCTCGCCGTCGTGGCGTTGTTCCTGGCCTCGCCGGCCAGCGCGCTCACCATGGCGGAGTGCAGCGCCAAGTATAACGCCGCCAAGGACGCCGGCACGCTGTCCGGCCAGACCTGGAACCAGTTCCGCAAGGCGGAGTGCGGCTCGGACGCGGCCGCCACCGACAGCAAGCCCGCCAAGAAGACCAAGACTTCGGCGAGCAACGACAGCAAAGCCAAGAAGACGAAGAAGTCCTCCGACGCGGCGAGCAACGACGACGCCAAGGGCCTGACGATGGCCGAGTGCAGCGCCAAGTACCAGGCAGCGAAGGATGCCGGCACGCTGAACGGCATGAAGTGGAACGACTTCCGCAAGAGCGAATGCGCCGCCGGCGCCACCGCCGCCGCTGCCAAGCCGGCGAAGAAGACGACCAA
>Ga0182738_1001718_pt1 | contig 26767 bp, 27 predicted proteins | sample eDN5th30CBELigMG_FD_128876 | JGI IMG/M metagenome (GOLD analysis project Ga0182738, IMG submission 128876) | Enriched Miracle-Growth compost microbial communities from Emeryville, California, USA - eDNA 5th pass 30_C BE-Lig MG (version 2)... ...
CCTTAACATCCAATTTAACTGCCTGCAATCTTAGAATAATCGAAGGATTCAAAGAGTGGCTCAGATAGAATTTTATTTACCTTTTAACTGAAATTGCATTACAACGATCGTTAACAAGTAAATAGAATTTTCAAGATTATTACTAAAATACAAAAGGGCTTTATCTGAATTCTTAAGTCTGGAAATTCATAAATATTTTTCATCTCAGGCCATCTCAACTTCAGGTTTTCTTCAACTTTCAAGTTTAATTATTGAAGCTTGAAATTTGCCAGACATCATTCGAGAGCATTTTTCCCACTTTCAAACATTTTAAATCCTAAAATACCTGGCTTCACTAACTTTCTCAAATCCAGCGGAAGATTTTGAACCAGGTTGAGTTAAGCCTTCAGAGACTTAAAGGACATATCTTTAGAAAAAATAACAACAAGCAGTAATTTACAAATTTTTGGTAAAAGGAAATTTTTCAAAGTTTTCACTTCAAAAAAGTAAAAAGGTTGATCCAAAATTTTTCTTCGATTTTTTCTCATCTCTCAATGAGAACAAAAAATGAGATAAATCTTTTTGCCAGAAAAATTGCAAGTCATACCATAAATCCAATATTTTTTCTTATTCGTGGAAAATTGAAAGTGCAAGCCAATCTTTTATTCAAAAAGTGACCTTTCTTCCTCTTCCCAAAAATTTTCAAGGACCAAAAATTCTATTCTTTAACAATCCAGTTTTTCTAGAGAATCTTTTCATTTTTTGCTCTCAGTAATTTTTTGGAGTTATCTCTATTTGATAAATTTTTGGATCAGAACGAATTTGAAAGTCTAAAAGCAATTTTTTTGGAAATAAAATGACAAAAATATTTTCTAAAAAAAATAATCTTTTTGAGAAATACTCCTTTTCTGTTTGTTTGACCTTGAAAGTGAAGTATCCTCTGATTCTTGTTCAAGCTCCTTTGAAAGATACTAGAGTTTTTCAAGAATCATTTTCATCCAGTTGAGAAGAGATTCTTTAAAAAATTAATTTAGTTTTTTCAGTTTCGAGTCAACAATCCACAAAACATCTCAAGATGGAACTTTTAGACCACTGGAGAAACAAAAATTTTTTCATTTTCAAGAATAAGAAAAAGTCAAAAATTTTTTCTCTTCAAGTTCAATGAAATCAAAATAGAAATGTTGTTGAAAGTAGATATATAATATATCTATTCAAGCAGAAATTCATTCTGATTCTGATGTTTTTTTTTTGAGAAAGATGAACTCAAGGTTGGAAAACAAAGGAAAAAATAAATTGGTTGATTTTTTTGATTGGTAGTTTTCAGACTCAGAAAAAAGTTTCGATTTTTTTTTCTTTCCAGAAACAAATTTTCAAGTTCTGGACTCAAGTGCAAAATTGAAAGATTTTGCCATTATTTTGATGAGAAGCGCTCCAATTCCAATAAAAAGCGAACTTTTCTGAAATTATTCGGAATAGCAAGTCCAAAAATGCCAAATATTTTCACTGCTCTTTATCTGGTTAGGATTATTTTTTGTTCAATTTTTTTTTTCAACTTCCTCAATTACAGGACCTTGTCATCCTTGTTGGAATAATAAGTGGTCTGAGTGCTGAGTGGAAAAATTACAATTACTAAAATGCCTTTTCTTACGATAATGCTAATATTTGATTCGATTTGAGAAATCTCTGCAGAAAAATTTTGTCAAATGATATTTACTGAATTTCGTCATCAGTTATTCAATTTCAACTTTTTTCTTGGATTCGGGCAATTTTCAGAATCCAATTGCCAATAATTAAATCCAAGTATACTGGCCTTCGACTCCTCAGTACTTTGCCATCTCTTTTTTTCCGAAAATACATGCAACACAGCAAACATAGCAAATTCACATTTTTCCTCTTTTTACATCATTGGGAGCTTAAAATAAGAACACAGAAAAGTTTTTGCAATTTTAATGAGTTTATGCGCAAAAAACCATATCCTTCAATATTGAATACTATCCTCAAAAATTAAATGCTGAGCTTATTTTAGCTCCAATAGGTTTAATTTACGTTAGACCATCGTGGTAACCTGAGAAGAACACCAAAGAGAATCGCTTGCCAAAGAATGATTTTTCACTTGCACGAATCTCTTTGAGAAAGGTCCAAGAACAGAAAAAGAGTAAAGGCCTTATCTATGTCTCCCAGAGATAACCAATCTCATCCTTACAATTCAACCTTGAAATCCTATCCTACGGGAAAGAGGGAAACAAGATTAGTTAGGGAGGTTTTTAGATGATAATAGGCATAACTCTCATTTTGGAGCCTGAAGGATTTTTTAATGAAAAATCACTCTGTTTTGAGGGAATTTCGAGTTTTTCAGTTTCATATTGATTGACTTGCCAATCAATCCAGCGATTATTTTAGAAACTTTTTCCTTAGATATTTCCTGTATACCTTTTAGTTATTTTTTTAATCAAAGTCTTGTGTAAAATTTGCCTATAACAACATGAGCCAAACTGCTGCCAACAGAATCCCAGATCTAAAAACCAAAGACGTCGATACCACTCAAGCCTCCGACTTTAACTCGGCTACCAACTCTACGAAAGAATCACCAGGCGTTGAAACCGATTTTATCACCATTCCTGGCGACAATCAATCAACCATCAATACAGATGGTGCTGATGAGGTAAATTCCCAAGAAAACCCTCATTTATAACCTTCTAGTACACTTCAGAAGACATCAAGCAGCTCGAGGATATTGGACAGAGACTCTCTAACCAAACTGTCACCAGAATTGACTTTAGAACAGAGCTAAAAAACGCTCAAGAAGCAATGCAAAAAATACAGAACGGAGGTCTTCCATTATCTATCAAAACTAAAATGACAGAATCTATCATGTAATCAACGCTCTTTCAAACTTCTCATTTTTTAGGGAGGCGTTAAAAACAAAAATTAATTGCATCAGAGAATCAAATGCACTCTTAAAGGAGAAAACGTCTCAGCTAGCAGATACCAGAAGCCAGAAACCAGACCAGCAGGGAACCGACGACACCAATACCTTGAATAAAGAATCCACAGAATCTTCCTCTACACAAGGTAAAAGAAAGCTTTGAACCTTTGTGTAACATATTTTTATAGCCAGCCTCACAGCAGATAAACACGATAAATTAAATGAAAAACAAGGTATAGAAAAATCCGCCGATATCGCTGCAATTTCTCAAGCTATCCAACAAACCACAAAAGAAGTCCTTGAATTAGAAGAAACAATTGCAAACTTGAAGCAGAAAAGAAATGAACTTATCGGCCCTCTCGAAGACCTCCAAGATGATGTTGCTGATATGCAAGCTCTCATCAAGGTAATTATTTTCCCTCACAAAATTTTTACTCACTCTTTCTCCAGGCAAAAAAGAACGATTTGGATAGAAAGACCAGATATATTGAGGAGATGAAACTCAAAATTTCTCAAAATAGCAGTAAAAAATCTGTTGTCGGAAGATCTGCTGGAAGTATGACGCATAGAAAAACAAATAGCGAAATGGGTCCTTTCACCCTTCGACTTGGATTCAATAATAATAACGTTGGTGAACATCCTGTTGACATCAGTACATCTCGTGTTAATACCAGCGTTTTCCAAGAAATGTCCTCGAAATTGGGACAGGTCTTTGGCAAGGTTGGCAAAGTGCTTGGCGTGAAAAAAGAGAATGGAGTCCCTGAGCAAATACTCACAACAGACTTTTTAAGAGAGTTGGATATGCAAAGTGCACCCCAAAGCCTGAATAACTCTCGAGTGCAGTGTAACCAGAATCAAAGCTATACATCCTCAAATTTCTCAAAGCCTCACCATGGCAGAAATTTGAGTATCAACAATTTCGTGTATAAATAAAAAAAAGTTGAGAGAGAAAAAAAAGTTTTCTCCACAGGGTTTCGAATATTTTTTAATATGTATGCATGCGTATGTTTCAAGTCCGACTTTCACTCCCATGTTTTTTAATGTCTCCTTTATGTACTCAAATTTTATCAACGTCTGACTGAAATTTGTTACTCTCTATGTTTTCTCATAAACTTGTTGTACAAAAATAGTATAAGAAAAAATATGCTTAAACAACTAAAAGCAAATGAATTAGCCGATTGTGACTCCTTTTCCTGTAAATTGTTGGAATTCTCTTTGTTGGCTTTGGTTTTGGTTTGCTCCACCACCGCTTTGTTCTATATTTATATTAGTTTTCCGAGATCAAAACAACAAGTCTTACCAAATCGTTGTGGAGGTCTGTATTGAGGTAATTCTGTTCCACCTCCTTGAATACCACCACCCATCATTTCGAGAGTTATTGCTTTAAATTCTCTATATGCATGAAATGCAAAATATAATGATGCAGTGTATAAGAAAAAGCTGAGATATTCAATTGATGGAAGAAAAGCGCTTCCTGTCTTGTAATGCGAATTATAAAATAATGATTCCGAATTCTGGATAGCCACACCAACAACAGCTAGCAATTGGATTGCGCTTACTCCATTGAAGAAACCATACATGATAATATTGCAGTGATTTAAATAAGTATATGCCTGGTAAACGATCCAACAAGCAATAAGATCACTCAATCCCGAGCCAAAACCTCCAGAAAACATCTTTAAAATCCCAAATGTCAATTGGGCATACATAAAATACTGAAGGATTTTCACCAATTCCCTCCCCTTCTCCGTTGGAGGGATAATTGCAGGCATTGAACTTCCAAACATCTTTTTTGATTACTAAAATTTTTCTCTCTTTATTTTTATTTATTCATTCATTCTGAAACTATTTTCTCAAAACCAGATTTCACAATACAAGAAAGAAAATATTATGATTACAACAATTCAGATTCAATATTACAGAGAAGATGTCTTGAAAAAGATCACATACAAACCAACAAACAGACAATCATATTAAGATCCATTTTTTTGGATTAAAACTGGGGGGATATTATTGACTCTGAAGGCGTCAAATTTATATCCAAAATTATCAAAGAGAAAAGGACTTGGCATATTTCCTGTGGTCAATGATGGAACCAAAACATTTGCCAATAGAGGGTCTCTGTTTAATGAAAGAAGACCATTTAATGTATCGATTGATTTTGATGATCCTTTCTCTTCTGATTTTGTCCTTTTGACCTTCTTTTTTCTTATCTTTATGCAATTCCGAATCATTCCATAATCATCCTTTATCGTCTGCTGTTTACTATCGTCAACAGGCTCAGTCAAAAATCTTTCACTTTGTTTTTGAGACCTGATATCCATACGAGGCTTTGTTTTTCCTTTGAGAGTCCTGGTAGATATATTTTCAAGTTTATTTTGCTTCAATTGCTTTATTGGCTCCACTTCAGGCAACGTTATCAAATTTGGCTTAAACTTTGAATATGTATTTAATAAATGACTTCGACTTGTTGAACTGGGCAAAAAGTTTGCTGAAAATCCTTCACTTTCTGGTCGTTCTGTCTGGACTCTTGTTGATGCAGAATTAAATCCAAATTGACTTCTTGTTGCCAGTGGCGTAATACTCTCTTTTGAAGAAAAAGTTAACTCTCCTGATTTCAAAGAAAAAGGTACTTCTTGTTCCACTACTCATTTCGATTAATCTTGACATTTTAATTGGCTTGCTTGGAATATGATGTTCCATAGTAAACTCATTAAAATCATTTGGAGTTTTGGCACTGCTTATCACAACTGACTTTTGTTTTTCAACTAAAAATATTTTCTATTAAAAAAACTCATTTCAGATCATTTACGCATATTTATTTTTGAGATAATTTTTGAATGTTTAATCATCTTTTTTAATTCTTCTTGTACAAGAGTTCTTGTAGGATTTCGGATTGCAGACATATAATTCTGTTTTTTGTCGCTATCTTCATTCATTTCTTTGCAAGCGTCTGGATCAAAATTCTTTATGCGCTGTCTTTCCCTTTCAAAGTATTCCTCTTCTGTGATTCTCTGCGCTGTTTTTGATCTCTCAAGTGTCACTGGATTTTTCACCATTTGAACTCTTCCAAAGTTGTCTTTTGCAGTTGACACCCTTTCTTTATGTGGCAGAATTCTCGTTGTAATCTCCTCAAGCTTTATTTTCAAATGAGCAGTGTCCATTTTCTCTTGAGTATCCTTGCCTCCCATCATACTGTCTCCAACTCTGGCATTATCATAGGACGAAGATTCCTCATGAATCTTCTTGACTCTCATACTATTTTGTTCTGTCAAAATTTTGGATTTTGACGCGTTATTCGATTCTTTATGGTTTTCCAGCACTCCGCTCTTTTTCACTATAATTTTTGGAATTCTATATTTGCCATGTTGTTTTAACGACAGTCTATTATTATTATTCGATGTCAACCCTTGATTAAACTTTGTTAGAAGATGAGGATTAAAGATATGACGATACCACTTTCATTTGTTTTCTGTAATAATAAACACAATCCCAAATAAAGTTCAATGATTTTATCAACTTTTTGCGTCATATTTTGGATTGCCATTTCTTCCAATTTAAATGCTTGATTTATTGCTTGATTCACTTTTGAAATAAAAATAATTTCTCATATCAAAAATACCATTTTCTTCCAGAATACTCGAAGAATTAAACTTGACTAAATATCTTTCAATCTCAGCTTCTGTTAAAAATAATGCTATGAAAGCACTTCTTTTTAGAATATCAATGAAATTATTAGATTTTTCATTGGATCCAGGAAAAACATTTAGGAATATTCTCTTCACTTCATCTAAATTCAAAATCTTTGCTGCTTCCATTTTAATATCACTCATAAAACTTTTATCTTCTTTTGGTGTCAGACCACCTCCACTTTCTCTACCAAGCTTTTTATTGCCACCATCCATTTGAGAAAGCAACTCATCTGTCATTCTGGCAATCTCATCTGGCACGTAGCCTTCGCCTTTTTCATTGGCTGAATTAATCAGCGTTGCAAATCGATGAGCATTCTCCCGAATTGTGCAAAAAACCCTGATGATAAAGGCTCTGATTTCTGACACCAAGAAGTTGAATTTTTCATCAGATACTTTTTTGACTTCAAGAATATCTTTGGCTTGACTTAGAGTTGTAATTTCAACGCCTTGACTAAATATTCCTGAATTTAACGCAAATCCTACATCATCTTGATCTTCTTTTTTTGCTTCCTCCTCTAAAATGCCATCTAAATTAGTCTTATTATTTTGAAGTATTTCCAAACTTCGAGCCTTTGCAACTTTCTAATAATGAGAAGTATTTAGTGTTAATTCTCAATGGTCAAGGATTACTTGATTCTCTAGATCTTCAAATTTATTTCTTAAACTATTCTCTTTTATTCTCAATTCAGAATAAACTTTGAGGACTAAATCTGTCAATTCCTTTGGACCTGCCATATGATTCTCATAAAACTTGTTTATTTGGTTCAAAAAGTATTTGCTATCCTTCTTGACTATTTTATCGGCATAGTTTTCACTCTCTAATTTAGTTGGGCTTGGAGTCTCTTTTCTCGGCTTCTCTCTCCTGGTCGTTGGAGAACCTCTCGAAGACTCTTTTGTTTTTGACTTTTGACTGTCATTTCTCATCAAAGTACTGCTGTTATTATTGAGTAAAAGACCCGACTCTGATACGCTCCCATTCCTCATATCTGATACAAATCTAGAGATAAAACAGTCAATCAAAACTCTTCTTGAAACCTTACCTTTCAACACAATCAAGGACTTCGATGCAAGAGACAACGTCTTTGGTAAGTTCTTTTTTGTCTGCCATATGCTCATACTCCATTTCAAGCTTGGCAAGCTGAAGTTCATACTTTTTTAACGCCGCTTTATCCTCTTCTAGGGACAACATGACTTTGGATAATTCTTCATGCATATCAGTGGTATTTTTATTTGTTTTATCTTTATATTCTTGCTGAGTACTTTTATACTCCGATTCTTTGTTCAGTATTTCTGTAAACGTCTTTTTACTTTCATTCACATGGTAGAGTGTGGCTGCCTATGCTCACTTATCAGAATTTCATGAAAATTTTATCCAAATTACGCAACGATTTTTGGCAATAAATTCCATATTTCTTAAATCTGCAAATCGTTTTCCAGCATGATGGGTCGTATATTCCATATCCTTTACTCTTCTTTTCAATATCATCTAACAGGACTTTTTATATCAATTGAAAACTTATATACATTATTTTTCTGAAATTCCTTGAGTCTATCATTGACACCAGTTGCTATTTCTTCTTCTTGTTCATCTAATAATTGAAGGTTGAGGAGAGTATCTTTCAGTTGTTCAATTTTTTCTGCTAGATTTTCTGCCTCAACTACAGTGCGAAAATCCCCATTTCCACTTGTTGTTCGAGTTGGGTGGAAGCCAGGAGGTAAATAACTATCTTCCAGTTTCGACATAAGTTTTGACCTGTACAGCGTTGAAGAAAAGAAATCAGCATCTTCAGCTTGCCATCTTACTTGGCTAATAGCTTCATTCAATTTGTCAAGAGTGCTCTTCTTCTTCAAGTTGGCAGAGATCAATCCATCTACATATGCTCGAAGCTATTTAAACAGCTTTAAAATGGGAAAATATCATTTTTTTTTCAAACCTTAACTTCATTGGCTTTCGAACCATCATCAGCTTCAGAAAATAATTCCTTTTTATGTTTCTCATATTCGGCCCTAATATCATTCTTTTTAATTTTCATTGCCGCTTCATATTTCAAAATCCGCTCATCTTCCTCCTTGGTGGAAACTTTGTGAGATATTGTCACGGATTTCTGAGACTTGCTTTTTTCCACTCGCGACATCTGTAAGTATAACTTAAATCTATTATAGGCCAATAAAAAGCTTTAATCAAGTAATTTTTGGAGAAGTAATTGAGGAAATTCCTCAACATCCCCATTTTTTCCTCTCTGAGAATTGACGCTTTCTTCCTTTCGTCTTTTTGTTGTGAGAAAATTTCTTCTTCTTTTCAAAACTTTGTGGAAAAAATTTTTTGCTTTTTAATTTTTCCCGACTCTCTGTCCTCCATGAAATACTCAAAATCTTCTCAACTTGGATTTTCACTCACACATAGAGAGAGTTTCATTTTTTTAATGTTATTATTTCCATCTCGGGAAGAGATTTTAATAATAAATTTCGAGCAATTATTTTTTTGGAGACGAGATAATGATATTAAAGTTAATATTGTAAAATAGGTTTCTCCGAAGGGCAACTCGTCTTCCCCAAAGAGATTTTTTCCTTCAGAGTCTTCATAGAATAGCTTCCGCATTTGAGTCTTCTTGTTCTTCGTGTTCTCGTCCTTTTTCTAACTTATTTTTAAGCTTAAAAATAAATTCGCACCAACCTCTAATTTATTTTAACTGCTCATGATCTCAGATATTGAAATTCCTTTCACCAAAGTCTTGCGCCCTTCCATGCAAGAGTTTTCAAATTTTGAAGAATTCGTTGAGGGCCTTGACAACGATAAAGCTCTTCAAGAATATGGAATGTTGAAGGTCTTTATTGATTTATCTCATTTTCGAATAATATAAAAGATTATTCCTCCTGCAAAATGGAAGGCTAGAAAAGAAAGTATCCCCTCAGCCTTCGACTCTTTGACGGTGAGCCACCCTATTGAACAGAATGCTCAGGGCCATTCAGGTGTGCCGACTTAGATAATTTTTGCTCATTTAATAGGCGTTTATGAACTGTTATTAATTCAAAAAAAATCCATGAAGCTAAACGACTACAAGAAAAAGGTCGAACGTTTTGACAACATCACAGACGGAAAGAGTGTCGAAGAAGTCGAAGAAATGGTATTTATTTCCTAAAAATATTTTCAAATATTTAACTGCATCTGCAAGTTTTGGAAAAATCTCGCTTTCAGCCCACCTTTGTATGGTGCAGATATTGGTGGAACTACTCTTTTTGATGATGGAGTCTCCTGGAATCTTAATAAGCTTCCAGGAATTCTTCAGTAACTAAAGCAGAATTCAAAAACAGAGTGTTTTAATTTCATATAGAGACGGCCTCCTAGAGCCAATTGACGGAGTTAACAACCCTTATTTGTACATCGGCGCTTGGAAGACCCTATTCGGATGGCACAAGGAAGACTTGGATCTCAATGCAGTCAATTTTAATCATTATGGAAAACCGAAGTTCGTTTATATGTTAATTTTGTAAATCTAACCAACTGAAAGGTTATGGTATTGTCTTCCAGTTTCAGAAAGTCACAAACTTGAAGAATTCGCACGAAGTGAATTCCCTGAATCCTTCAAACGCTGCAAAGAATTCATCCGTCACAAAAATATCATGATTAGCCCTTATATATTGAAGCAAAAATACCCCGATATCAAAATTCACAAGTAAATAAATATTTGGTCGAGTCTGTTCTATCAAATTCTATCTAGGGTTATTCAATATCCTGGTGAGTTTATCGTCACGTACGGAGGAGCCTACCATGCTGGCTTTAACTGGGGCTTCAATATTGCTGAGGCTGTCAATTTCGCCACAACCAAATGGCTCAAAATTGTCCCAGATGTTCATGTCTGCAAGTGTGTCAATGACAGTGTTAAAATGCAATACAAAGAATTCTTTAAAGTTTTACTTGAAAGTAAATTTTCTGAGAGTGAAAACTGAAAATAATTTTTTTGCAAAAGAAACTAAATATGGAAAAAATCCACACATCAGAAAAATTTTGTCTGAACATGGAGTTTCCAAAGATAAAAAAGGAGTCATCACTATGGAAGAAGAGGAGGGAGAAGAAGAGACCGCTGAAGAAAAGAAAACTGCTTCAAAGAGACAAAGATCCTCTCCTAAAAAGAGAGAAGCCTCCTCCAAAAGAGCTTCTAAATCAATGGTAGTTGAAGAAGAAAAAGAAAGATCAAAAAGTAAAAGACCAACAGCATTCAAAAAAGACAAAGAACAAGCCATCACCAAAAGAAATGCCAAAAGTAAATTTCACTTTCTCAAGTTTCCTAACCATGATTTAGTTCCATTGGCCAAAATAAAACTCAAGAGCACTAAAAAACAAGAAGAAGATAAAATAGAGCAGAGGGTTTCTAGTAGGTCAAAGAAGATTAGAAAATTAGAAGAAGATTTTTATGTTACTGATTGGAGAGGGATCAGAAAAACCAAAAGAGGCGAAGAGCCTATTAAAAAACAAGAAAATCATAAACCTATTACAAAAACATCCAAAAACTCTCAAATCATTGAAAATTGGGTTCAATGTGATAACTGCAATAAATGGAGAATCCTTAAAACCAATGATCGTACCGAATTTCTCCATTTTACTTTTCTAATCCCTGACCTAGCAAATACAATGAGTCAATTGTTAAATAAAAAGAAGTTGTCATGTTCAAATCTACCAGGCAGAAGCTGCAGTGAACCAGAAGATAAACAAGTAATAGCATAATATTCATTCATACCTTTCTTCTTCTTCACATTCGAGCAAGCACATATACTATTGTATCATAACTCTTTATATAAAATTGACCTTTATGCTATAGTATCTATCTGAAAAGCAGTCAAAAGGCCAATTCATTCGCTCAATCAATCATAAATGCTCTCTATTAATAAGTTAATCAAATTTTCTTTTTCCCCTTCTTTTTACAGTATGTCTCTTATCCATCTTTAAATCAGTATCTATGTATGCACTTTATTTCCCCTCTATAATCACAAGAAAGGATCCTTTGATATCCTGGTCAGATTAGAATTCCCGCAAATAGTTTTTTTTCTCAAAACGAAATATTCCCAGTGATTCAACTTGGTTTTTTCAACCTCATCATTGGCTACGACGAGATTTTCCTGAGGTTTTGATCACAGTGTAACTCTCAGGGTATTACAAAGAAATCCATGATTTTCTAGATTTAATTTATTTGAAAGTTGAGAGAAAGAACACAGTAATAAATTTCTTTTAAATCAAATTCTCAATCTTTGATATATATATACATACAAAATGAAGAAACTTGACGGTAACTTGCTGACTTTGCTTTTGTAAATTGTTTAGACCTTGTTTTTAAAAATCTTCATGGCCTCAGGGATGAAGATGATCAGGTTAAGCACAAACACGACAATAAATCCCTCGACAACTTTTCTTCTGGTTTGAATATAAACAATCATTTTTTCTAAAATGCTAGACCCTCAACAACAACAACAGCAAATGATGTATAACTACTATAACAACAATTACGCTACTAATATGGCTTCGCAACAATATGGCAATCAAGGGGGCATGAACCAGGCCTTTATGCAGAACATGCAATATCAACAAGGAGCGAACCAAGCCAATATGGGCGGTATGGGAAATCAAAATGCTTATAGAGTGCAGCAGATGAACCAATACTCACAAGGAAATTGGAACAATGCTGCCCAAAATCAAATGCAAGCTGGAAATAAAATCCCAAATATCCTCCATCCTTCTCAAAATCCTAATTTCGCTCAAATGAATCCTATGATGCAAAAACAGTACCTTCAAATGTATCAAATGGCTCAATTGCAAATGCAACAAATGAAACAAGCTCAAAATGCCTTTCCTAACCAAGGCTCCTTTCAAAATCAACAAAATACTGGAAATATCCAGAATCCTCAACAGCAATATTATCAACAAAGCGGTGGAATGGGCTTAAATCAGGGCATAAATCCTTCCTATGGAAATCAAGCAAAACAACCTTCCCAAGGGTTCAACAATTTCGGCTCCTTTACCAGCAACCAAAATGCCAATGCACAATTTGATGATGATTTCGCTGATTTCCAAACCAGTGGTAACTCAAATCAAAGAAACCAAGTTGACGACTTTGACGACTTTCAAGGTGCCCCGGTAACAGCACCAGGAAAAGGTAATCATTTATTTTAACCAACAATTTCACCCATTAGGTGGCCAACAACAATTTGATGAAGGTTTTGATGATTTCCAAGATGCTTCGATCACAACTGCACCACAAAGTACTGCTAACGAGCCCAAGAACTGGGATATTCTAGATGACTTTGTCGAAAAGAAACCTCCCACTCAACCTCAAGCTGCTCAAAATCCTGCCCCACAACAAATGTATGGAAATGTACAAAATCTCAACGCACAGCAGGCTCAATACCTCCAAAATCAAGCCGTGTACCAAAATAATATGTTTGCCCAACAACAGAACTTTGGCGGAGTCCCAGCGCAACAAAATACCAATGCCAATGATAATGATGACTTTGAAGATTTTGAAGAAGCTAAGCCTTCACAAGTCACCAAACCAAAATCTCCTACCAAAGAAGACTTGATGTTTGGAGCTTTAGAATCGAAAGCCATCAAGCATATGGGACTTGAGAATATTATTAGCCACCCTACCCCCACTCCAGTTGATGACTTTGGAGATTTTGGAGCTTTTAGCACAACAAACACTGTTAATTTACCACAAACTCAAAACCAAGACTTGGGAGGTGATGATTTCCAAGACTTTGAAGATGCTGGACCCACAAAGCCCCATCATCAAGAAATTGTCAATAACCCTCCTCCTCAAGAGCATAAAAAACTCACTATCTATGATATTGATCTTGCAGGTAAGAAAACATTTCCTTCAAATTCCACAATAATTCCCTCTAGAATTTGGTATAACAGAAACAACACAAGGACCACATCTCACTGAACCTATAAAAGAACAGAGTTTACCTGAACCCCCAAAACAACAGCATCACGAAGATTTTGGAGATTTTGTTGAGGTTAATGAAGAAAAACCTTCTCAATCATTTGGATTGGGAGCACCAAATGAACTCAATTTTGGGGAGAACAACAATGAAACTGAAAAGAGGGCTGATGCTTCTGGCTGGGGATTTGACAACCCAGCTGAACCTACAGCAAATGTTGACCATAATGACTTTGGTGATTTTGAGGAGCCTCAAATTGCTGGTCCTCAAACAAACCAACCTGCAGCAGATGCGTTTGATGATTTCCAAGAAGTAGCTGCAACAAATCAAAAAGAAATTGGAAAGTCCTGGGAGCATATTGATTTCCCTCCGGTTGAGTCTCAGCCCAAAGAAACACAAGATGGCGGCGATTTCAGAGACTTTGAAGAACATGTCAGTGCTCCAGTCCAACAACCACAAACCCAAGTCAAAGCAGATGAAGAATTTGGCGACTTTGATTTTCCAGTCACTGCTGCACCAAAACAAGATACACTCTTTGAAGACTTTACCGGTACCCCTGCTCCTCCAAGCCATACGCAAAATATAGCAACTGAAGAAAAGCCAAACGCTTTTGATGATTTTGAAGAATTCTCTAGTCCAACCGGCCAACCTGAAAATCCAAAGGTTGAAGTTCAAGAGGTGAAAAAGGTTGAGGAAGAACATGACGAATTCGGAGATTTTGGAGAACAAGAACCCCAAACAGAAGCTGAACCTGAACAAAAAATGCAAATTGAAGAAATTCCCACGACGACGAGTAACCCCAAGCAACAAGTTGAAAAGAAACTTTCAGTCTATGATATGGATTGGGCAGGTAATACAGATTCATTAGTATTCATTATTCATATCCAACATTTTAGAATTTGGAATTGAGGAAAAGAATCAAAATGCACCACCACCCATGCAATTTCATTTTGGAGGATTTGAAGGTAAAAGCGGCCAAGATGAGAAGAAAACTCCAGTTTCTGGCGGACAAGCTCTCAGTAAATCTGATTCTTATGATCTTAGTCTCATCCTATATTCAAGCTGACTTGTACAGTCTATATGGAAATACTAATGTAACCACACCAGTTGCTGCTGAACAGGGTGAAGACCCTTTTGCTGGAGCCCAAGGGGCCGTTATTCAAGAAGAAAAGCAAGAAGATCAAGATGATTTTGATGATTTTGGTGAGTCAAATTATTCATTCAAGATTATTAATGTGTTCAAAGAAAAGCCAAAACCTGCTGCTGATCCTCAACATGAAAATGATGGGTTTGATGATTTCGAAGCAGCTCCTAATAAAGATGATGACGCATTTGATTTTGGCAACCAAAACCAAAATCAAAATCAAGATCAGGATCAAGGAAATGATGATTTTGCAGATTTTGCAGACTTTGAGGCCGCTCCTCAAGAAAGTAAAACTCAAAATCAGGCGTTTGAAGACCCATTCTTCTTCCATCAGCAAGAACCCCAACAACCTAAGGAAGAAAATCTCTTTGGTGATTTCTCTGCTGAACCAACAAAAATCCAAGAAGTTCATCATAATGACGATTTTGGAGGCTTCGAGCATGGTTCCCAGGATGAGGCTCATCATCAGGAGGTCTTTTCTGATTTTCAAGAGCCCAAACAAGCCAACCCAGTTGAAGAGCAACACGAAGATGATGGCTTTGACGATTTTGCAGATGCGGGGCTTGATAACAAGAAGCAAGCCGAAGTTGAGACTCCTGTCAAATCTCTGAGCCATATTGGAGGAGCTGGCTTATATCATGATAACAGCGATTATGGCTCTCTTTCTGAAGTCCAACATCACCAACAAACTTCTGCTCAGAACAATCCCGTAGAAGCTCACGATTTCGACTTTAAAAAGAAAACAAGTCCAACCAGAGAAGATGCTCTTGGAAAAAGAGTCCACGATGATTTCGGATCATTTAATGACGCAGACAATGCAGATAATCAATCTCGAGAGGCTCCTGAGCCAGATCATCATCATCATAAGGATGAATCTATTTTCCATAGAGCTGAGAGCTCTGATTATACACCACAGAATAAAAAAGACGAATCAGCTGAAAATGATGATTTTGGAGATTTTGTCGGAAGCAAGCAAGACTTGCCAAAGGAGGAGGCTGAAGCTGAGCGCGTTCCTCCATCTCCACCCAGAGAAAGCTTTAATTATACCCTGGAATCAGTGCTGGATGAGTATGGGATTAAAGCTGGTCAAGAAAACTACGCAGAAAAAGAAGAGAAAAACTCCTTGGAAGAAGAAATCGAAAAGAGAATTGAAGAAATCACACAGGAATTTGAAGAAAAGCTAGTCAAATCCACCCTGATGAGAGCCGCCGTCAAAAAAGAGAAATTCAAACTCAATAGTGAAATGGTTGAGGAACTCGCTCAAGAGCTCAAGTCTCTCCAAAAATACAAGGAAGCCATCCTCATAGAAGGGCAAACCAAGATCATTGCAGAAATCAAGGAGTTGAATCAAACAAAAGCAAGACTCATTGATGAGGACGAACTTGAAGAAGCTGTTAAGTACAAAGATTTAGTCAAAAATAAAGAAAAAGAACAAATTCCCAAACAAAAATTCGAAGAATTCCTCAGTTATTATGACAATGCTGAAAGAAAAGACTACAGACTTGCTCTTTTGGGAGAACTGAGAGCTGCTAACGTCCCAAATAAATATGTAGATTTTTTTAATCATTATTCATTAAAAATCTCTCTAGATCAACTATTTCTACATCAGATTCCTTGGAAGAACAATTCTTCCCCCAAAGGAAGTTCTAGCTGAAGAAACTACTGTTGAAAATCAACCTGAAGACCTTGCTGAACCTGCCCAAGCTGCTACCACTGAAGTTCAAGAAGAACAACCTGTCATTGTCCAAGAAGACAATGAAGTTGAAGCTAATGAAAATAAAGATGAAATTAAAGCTGATGCTGAAGAGCAACAGCCTCTTGAAGCTGAAAAAGAAGATGCTCAAGTCGAGAAAGTAGAAACTGGAAACCAACAAGAAGAAGGGCATGTTGAAGAGGCTGAGTCATATGGAAAGAAAGAAGAGCAGAACGAGCAAGTTGACGAAAAACCTTCTAAAGAAGAACCAGAAGAGGCTCAAAAACCAGAAGAAGATGAGTTTAAATTTGAGGAGGCAGAGGCAGAGGATAAAAAGGATGAATCTCAAAAGGTCCAGAAACCAGAAGCAAATGACGAACCTGAAACCCAGCCAGAGAAAGCTGTCCAAGACGCCAATAAAGAGGATGAAGCCCCAAAACAACAAGAAGATGAATTTGGAGATTTTGGTGAGTTAGAAGAACCTGCTCAAAAACAAGATGATGAAGAAAAGGTTGAGAAGAAAGTTGAAGAAAATCAAGAAGAGAAGGAGGAAAATAACCAAACTGATGATCAACCTGAGAACAAACAACAAGAAGAAGGAGAACAAGGTGATGATGGATTTGGAGCTTTTGATCAGCCTGAAGTCTCTAAAAAATCGGAAGAAGATGATTTCAAATTTGAAGAAGGAGAAGAGAAAGAGAAAGAAGAAGGGGAAGAGAGCAAGCCTCAAGAAGAACAAGGTGATGATGGTTTTGGAGACTTTGATGACAAACCTCACGTCACAGAGAAGCAAGAAGATAATGATTTCAAATTTGAAGAAGGAGAAGAGAAAGAGAGCAAGCCTCAAGAAGAACAAGGGGATGACGGTTTTGGAGATTTTGATGACAAGCCTCAGGTTGCTAAAAAACCTGAAGATGATGATAACGACTTCAAATTTGATGAGGCAAAAGACGATAAGAATGATGAGTTTGGCGATTTTGACCAACCTCAAGTCGCAGAGAAGCAAGAAGACAATGATTTCAAATTCGAAGAAGGAGAAGAGAAAGAGGAAGGAAAAGAGAGCAAGCCTCACGAAGAACAAGGGGATGACGGTTTTGGAGACTTTGATGACAAGCCTCAGGTTGTTAAAAAACTTGAAGATGATAATGACGACTTCAAGTTCGATGATGAAGAAGAAAAACATGAAGAAGAAGAAGAAGTAAGTAAGCCTCAAGAAGATGATGATGGATTTGGGGATTTTGACGACCAACCTCAAGCTGACAAAAAACCAGAAGATAAAGATGATTTTAAATTTGATGACAAAGAAGAAAAGGATGAGTTTGAAGACTTTAAGAAGCCAGAAGAGGTTCAAGATGATGGATTTGGAGATTTTGATCAACCTGTCGAAGCGAAACAACCTGAAATTGTTCACGAAGAAGAAGATGAACTGAACTTGGAAGATATTCAAACTGAAGAAGTTCCCTTCACTCTTAAGGGCCTTGAAGAGCAAAAAAGAAGAATCACCCAATGGAGCTTGTAAGAATTTTATTTTATCTAATCTTCTTATCATACAAAATAGGATGGTGAAAGTTATGTTTGCAGAAAATATTAATTTCAATCATAATGTCAGAAAAATACTCAAACAAATCATCTATGAGATCTATAAATTCAACAAAATGACCACAGCGATCCTTCAAGAGAAAAATAAAGACGCTGCAAGAGCTATTTTATCAAGCCAAAAATTCGAAAATTACGTTGCTGGTATCCATATGATTCTCTTGCAAAAAATTAAAAACTTCCCTTTAGGCGTTCAAACTCTTCAATCATTCTGTAGTGAACTCCAAAGAGCTTTCCAATTCATTGAACTTGGAAATAAATGGTTCAATAAATACTATAAAGCCATCCAAGACTTAACTCAGAAAGTTGACAGATTGAAAAATCAAATTAGAGAAGAATTTAATAAAGAATTCCCACCTCAAGAAATTAACCAAGGAAACAGTAAACCTGCCGAATGGCTTGGAGAGGTTCAAAAACTCGATAAGGAGGCTCTTCGTCATATTTGCCATCTTTCTCTTAGATTAAATGATAGTCAGTTGACCGAGCACTCTGGAAATTATTATTTCTTGCCTTACTTGAATTTCCTGTTGAATATTGAGTAAAAAGTTTATCATGTATTCCAATCTTTGAGTTTGTTCGTAAATATTTATTCCGTATTTTTCAATCAAACTCTTTTGAAAAGTTTAAATATAACTTTTGGATTTCAAAACTCAAAGAAATTCTTTTAATAACCGTTAGTTTATGAAATTGCACAAAACTTTCTTTGCGAAAGAAACTGTCAAATTAATCCAAACCTACATTTAAATCAAACTGCTTTTATTTTTATGTCATCCAACTTTATGGTAAGAAAGCTACCTCTGCTCAAGTCCATATCATTTCTTAGGAAAGTTTTGAATTTCAAGTGCAAAAGGATTCAGAATTCTTGAAAAATCTTGATAGTCTATGTAAATTAATTGAAGAAAGAGTGGCAGTCGAAGATCAACACATAAAAAATGTCGAAAAGATCACTTGCAAGCTCGAACAACTCAAATTTGAAGGGTAAAATAGCTTCCAAATATTAAATATTCAATTAGCCTCAGAGATATTTTAGATCTTGTCAAAAACATCTGTCTGGGCCAAAGGAAACAGCTAAATGGAGCAAAAAACCATGTTTCGTTCGTCAAAGGAGAGATTCTGGAGATCCTCAAAAAATCTGTCAAGGGACAAACAACACAAAATAAATCGTTTAGATCCAATCAAAAAACCCTCAACGAAGAGTTTCTCCAAACTCTTGACAAATTCAACAAATCGAGAGAAGAGTATGTTTCTCATACAAAGGATTTCGATTTGGTTGCTCTTGAAACTGAAATATCAGCCTTAAACCAAAAAATTGATTATGAAAAGAAAATTGAGGCCAGAGAAAAGTAAATTACAAAAAATATTTTTTTCATATGTCTAGGTGTATAAAACTTCAAAAAGCAACAGAAACTAAAAAAGAAACGTTTTTCCTTCACAGTTTTCAGTACAATGATTTCTTGGATAATCTTGAAAAAGAATCAGTACTGACTTCCAAATTATTCTTGGTTTACTGAGTGATATACTAGGAAATATTAAATAAAAGTTTATCTGAGCATAGAGAGGAATCACTTCGTGTCATCAAGAAAGCTTTGACTGTTTTCTTGGATTTCGAAAAGACTGCCGTTTCAGAGTTTACCCAAAAAATTGAACCTTTATACCCTCAAATCAACAATCTCAATATGACCCGTCCAGGGCAAAACCTCAGAATTATCACATCAATTTCAGCAGTATTCTTTGAAAAGTCGATTTTTCCGATTTCATTTCCACTTTAGAATACAAAAGTCCACCAGTCGATTGAACGCTCAACCTTTTTGAAAGAAGGATTAAAAGAAATACAAGAACTAAATTGCTCAAGTGAAAAAGAAGAAGAAACAATTTCAGCTTTTAGACAATACTTCCAAAATTTTATCAAATCAAATCCTCAATCTCAACTTAATTTTGATGAGCTTTCCCCCTTAACAGCCATCAAAGAAAACCTGAGCTTTGTTGCCAATACCATCCACAAAGCCTGGCAAGGAGAAAGTTTAGATCAGCAGGATACTGAAAAGGTATTCTCTATTCATCAAATTTTGTTTATATTCTCACTTTTAGATGAAAGATTTGATGAATGAAAAATTATTCAGAAATATATTTGTAATTTGTCTTCAACAATATAGACTAGCAGGTCAGTTCACTCTCAATTTTGCTGGATTTGAAAATATCAAAGATATGCTCTGGACCTTCCTTGAAAAGGTAGAATCAAATTCTTCTTTATTTTTATCCTTTCAAAGTGCTTCATTGAAAAAGATACTCTCAATGCCTACAAAATAATCATCCTTTCCCAAACATTCTGGAGAAGCTTAGTGCTTTCTACTGGAAAAGAAACTGAGAAAATCTACTTGCAATCAACAATTAAGGCAATGGAAATCTGGAAAGACCTTGAGTTTTGGCAAGCTGCTATTTTTACTTCTCTTTATAAGGAGCTTTTGTTCAAAAATTCAGCTCGAAATCAAGCTGATGAGCATAAAAATGACTCTGCAGAAAACCAAAACCTCATTGTAACTGGGCTGCTCATGAGTTTCATCCATGTCATGAATGATTTTGGGGTCGAAATGAAATCCATTCTCACTATAATTAAACAATTCAATCAATATTATAACTTGGGAGAAATCATAATAAAAGAGCTAGAGGTATTTCCACTTGACTCTTGTGTTTTCTAATCCAAATATTTTAGAGTATTGTAGATCATCTCAGTCTTGGGGGAAAAAGCCCTCCCAAAAGTCTCATAGAATCCAAAGTAATTCGCTTTTCTCAATGTTTATTCACCCAATCAATATATTAGATCAGCAACAGTGTCAAGAAAGGCAAACTAGAATCAATCAAAAATCTATTTAACAAGAAAAACAATGCAAATGGACCCAGAACTATAATAGAAACTCAAACCAAATTAATTGAAGGAAAAACCAAGTAATCACACTGACTCTTTTGTGATTTAATTGCAATTTACTTTCTCCCTTCTTTAGTAAATACAGGAGGTTGTATTCTATCTCTAAAAACTATTTTGTATTTATTGACAATTTTGTTTCTATTTAAATCTTCTAAAAAACAGTTGATGATATCAATTTACAAAATAAAATATCACAAGGAAAAGGGTTTTCTGAATATTTGATATAAAAATTCATCTGAATCTCTGATTTCAGTGATACTCCAAAACTTTTTTGTGATTTTGATTTCAAAATTTCTGAAAATTTTTTCCCTCAAAAATTGACATTTCTGACTTGAATTCCAATAGTTTTTTTCTGAAAATTCTCAGATCAACTTTCATATCTCTTGAACAAATTTTTCTCCAAATAATTTTGGGTTTTGAGAGATTGTTGCATGAATTGAAGAAAAAATGATAAAAAATTTTTTCCAAATAGAAATTTGAGCAAGAAGGCATTTTTTTTTTAAATGACCTTTTCAAAGCTTTTTGCATAAAAATTTTGGAAATGACTTTTCAAATATTCTCTCTTTGGAAGAAAAGACTGGCCAAGAAACGTCAAACTTGATCATCAAGTTTTAACAGTTATCTCATTACAATCTTCCAACATCAAAGGAGCACATTTAAGTCAGAAAATTCAGTCATCTCAAGGAAAAAATGTCTCACTGAGATGGTAAAATGCACCTCTTTCATAAAAAATTTTTTTGGCTTGTTAAGCCATAGTGCAATCGATCTGAGACCACAAAAATAATTTCTCAATCAAGTTTCTTTTTTAAATGAGCGAAAGCAAAACTTTCAATTTAATAAACTGAGATACAGTAAATCTCTTGAACTCTCAATTACTTGACCGCAAGTGTCCTGAGCTCTTTATAGATTTGTTTCTATCTGATTTATTTTATATTTGACAAATAAATTTCCTGCTCATTCCAAATGAAAATCAGATTTACTTTGAAATTCATCTATTTTACAGGATTCTCGATAAGAAATAACTATCTTTATTTACAACAAATCTGAAATCTTTTACTTCTGATGGGGAAAAAGCAATTTACTTCATGAGAAATTCAAACTTTTTGCAGATTAAGAAGTGTTTTTAAATTAATTACTGACAATCTAAATCACTTTTGGCTCAAAATAAATTATATGCATTGTAGATTACGCGAAATCTCATCACTCAATAAATCTACAAGCAAAAAACTCAAAATTGTATTTTAAATAATATTCTCAATTTAGTCTTTTAGAGAGGTTTTTAAAGTGTTTGTTCTTCCCAATTCGACTGTCATTGTGGCAGAAGTGTTTAGAGAAGAGCTACTATTTTCGTTCGAATACTTTGCTGGCTCATCAAGTAAATCTTCATCAAAGAAGGTTCCTCTCAAAACATAATCCTCATCTTCTGTAAACACATTTTTCTTGAGGAAATTATCACTTATCCAAAACTATTCACATTGAAAATTCTTTGAAAAATAAATCAATCATACTTGAAAAGTGTTCCCAATAATGGGAGTGACGACTGTCACAACCATTAATTTAACGGTGGGCATCCCTTTCAGCCTATTTGTTTATTAAAAGACTTTCCTCTACAATGCCCCTACCCTGAAAACAATACAGCAGTCAATCCAGTGAGAGGACTTTCAAGAACCGATTGCATTCCTGCTAATATTACTTTTGCCTATTCAATAGTCAAGACCCTGAAGACTGAGAATGTCTACAATCAAGCCGATAACTAGCCAGATAACTAACTGAATAATCCAAGCCCAAATGTCAATAAAAATCAGTCTTGGCTTCTCATCGCATGTCACAGGATCAAGATTCGGAACAATTTTAAAGTAGTTTCCCGACTTCAGTTTCTATTCATTTTAATTCGCTCTGGATTGTATCAAGAAGATCTTCCTACATTTAACTGGTATCGGTCAAAGCCTTTTTCTATCGCCACAAGCAGCATGCAAGAGATTAAAACACCAAGGGTTGTGTCGAAAATAATCGTCACAAAGTACCTATGACTCATTGGTAAATCGCCTCCAAACATGTTTCTACCATGCACAGGAATCTCCTGAAACTTTCTCTTCTTTTTTCGCAAGCCAGATGGCGAGGATTAAATTCAAAGTATGAGCTACACCCGCTGAACACATTTGCTTTGATGTATCCTATTCTCATTAGAAGTACTTTTTATGAGAGCTTACAAGAAGCCAAATCTTCCAAGATCGTTTTGGTCTCTCTTTCTGGCGTTTGACTATAAAAATTTCTAGATATTTGTCAAATAGCCTTTCAACCTAAAAGCGTGCCAAATGACAACACAGCAAGAGCAGTCTGAAGGATAATTCCTTCATCACCAAGCAGTTCACAGTCACTTTGAGTATCCAAGTTCATAGAGTGAAAATAATATAATTAAAAATTTATCATGCATATAAACTATTTCAACTTCTGAGAATCTGATTAGATTTTGTTGTTTCATTCTTGCATGTTTTTTGAAACCTCTCTTGGTATTTTCAAGATGAAAAGACACATTTCAATTGAACAATTTTCTCCTAACTAGAAATCTGAGAATATTCTCTCAAGGCAAGCAGGCAGGCAGGCTCTAGTATGAATTAATTTCATCTCCTGCTCTCGAAAATTTTTTTCTGGAACCGACTGAATTCAATAAAAAATATGTATATATATTTGAATTTTTTTAGGGAAATAAGTCGAATAAATTTTTAATCAGAAATAAAGAATTTCATGTTGAAGTTTTTGAATTAATTTTAATTCTTTTTTAGTTTAATTTCCTTTTTACTTTTTTCATTACTTTTTGATTAATTAATTTGTGAATTAGTTTTTCATGAGAAATAGTAATTTCTCTTTTATTTTTGTAAAATTATTTCCTCTTCAAAAAAAAGAGAGAAATTATTAATATTTTGAAATCCCCAAGAAATACCCAGGATTTTATTAATGAATAGAGGTCTGTCAAGTTTATTGACAGAAAAGAAATTCCATTTTTGAAACATGTTGTCGAAGCGTAAAAACTGCAACCCAATTGACTTTTGAGCATTTTGATTAATTTTGTGTTTATTATATTCAAATTCAATTTTTCCTGTCATGTATGATTGTTTAAATTTCATACACATCATCATCAATGTTCAAATCTAAGATGGAAAATCCATCAAAAAGAAACAGCGCAATGAGTGACCTCGAGAAAAAAAAAAGCCCCTTTCGAAAAGGGAAAAATTGTTTAGTTTTAGCTATTTCAAAATTTTTAAACTAGCTTTTCTTGGATTTTCTCAATAGTTCTGAATTCCAACGAATTAATTCACTCTTCTTCACATTTTTTGAACAAGCACACATCTTCAGGAGAACAAAAAACTGAAATGAAAAAACCAACACAGATTATTCATCAAATAATTTTTAAAGATTAAAGAATTGACATAAAATTTTCCTTAATCCAGCTTGCCTATCGTAAATTTAATAGACAGAAAAATTATACGATGAATTTCAGTCAATATCAGAAAATAAGGCATAAGAAAAATTTCCTGATCGACTCTACTGTATTATATTATAAATTTTCAACCCATCCCATCTCTCTGAAATGAAACTCAGACAAGGGCCTTTTAATAATTCTTATCAAGCAAACTTCAATCACCTCTGTCGGTTATCTAAAGGAGAAAAGAAAGACGTTTGCTTCGTTCGATGATCTGGAGGAAATGAAAATTGAGAGAGAGAAAAAATTGTTTTGGAAAAAAGATTGGTTTGATCAGATTGATCATCTTATGAGAAATTGTAAAACGTATTTAAGTCGGTTGTGTGCATTGCTCAGTTAAGAATCTATTTAATTTCAGAATTTTCTCAATTTTTTTAATCATAACCGAGCTTAAAATCTTATGAGAGCCTTAAAAAGAGGTCTTTTTGGAACTGGTTTGCTCTTTGCTGGAGCTTATGGAGGCTTGTGCTATTCATTCCCCGAAGTCCGCGAGAATCCAGAAGAGCTTTTAGGCGCTGCACAAAGAAGTTCTCGCTTTGTTTGGGCCGCTGCTCGTCTCGCTTATCTCTATAAATATGTAATTTATTCTCTTTTTCAAAGGAGAACTCATTTGAATAGAGTAGCTTAAAGGATCATGATAGAGATGAGCTTGGCGCAACCATTCTTTACAACTGCCTTCATAAAAATGGTGGTCTTGCTATTAAACTTGGTCAGGCAATTGGAACGGTAAAATTCTTTCAATATTCTTTTCTTGGATATTCCGAGATAATCTTGATGAAATCCAAATTCCAGAGAGAAACATGGTTCCTTACCATTTATAAATAGAGCCAAGGTCTCATTCCTCAAGAATATATCGATAAAATGTCTGGGTTCTATCAAAAAGCCAGAGAGAGCAGTTTTGAAGATGTCAAGTTGCAAATTGAAGAGGCATCTGGAAAGAAACTTGAAGATTTATTCTTAGAATTTGAACCTGCCCCAGTCAGCGCAGCATCAATCGCCCAAGTGCATATTGCTCGCCTCAAAAATGGACAAAAAGTCGCTGTCAAGGTATAAAAAAATTACAGCTCTAACTCACATTCTTTAAAAGGTACAACACCGGTGGTTGAAGGAACAATGCTATGGAGATTTAAAACTTGTCAATTTACTCACTAAATGTGCTGAAATTGTCTTTCCAGGATTCAAATACAAGTGGTATGGAGAAGAACTTGGCAAAATGCTTCCCAGAGAGCTCGATTTTAGAGGTGAAGCAAAGAATGCTGACAAAACCAGAGAATTATTCAAAAGCAATCCCAGCATTCAAGTAATCATTGTTTTATCACTCGCCTCTCTTAACCCCTCAATCAAGGTTCCTCAAGTCTATCATCCTTATTCCAGCGACAAAGTTCTAATCATGGAGTATGTTGAAGGCGTGGCAATCACTAAAGTCAAAGAAATTCAGGATATGGGAATAAATCTCAGAGATGTTTCTCAGCTCTTGAACCACTGCTTCTCTCAGCAAATCTTTGAATTTGGCCATGTTCATGGCGATCCTCACCCAGGAAACTTGTTTATTACTCCACAAAAAGACGCTTCAGGCAAAATCAAGCCAATCTTGACCCTTTTAGATCATGGACTTTATCAAGAACTCAGTGATGATGTCAAACTTCATTACTCCTATCTCTGGAAAGGTATTTTTGAAGCTTTTTATTTTCAAATAAGAATGATTTCCTTCAAAGGTATTTTGACAAGAGATGAAAAGTTGATCCAAGAGGCTGCAACTAAGCTTGGAGTTGGCAAATTCTACCAATTGCTTGCACTCATGGTCTCCAGAAAAGAATATAAAGATATTATGGATGGCAAAGAAGCTGATTATAATAAAAGATTGAGATTACCAAATAAAGAGGAGCAACAGGAAATGGTCAAACAGCTTAATTCAGATATTGTCAAGCAAATTACTATCCTTTTCGATGAAATGAATAAGTAAAAATCATTTTTCTCATATAAAAGTCTAATCAATTCTTCTTCTATAGGGATATTCTTTTATTATTTAAAGTCAACGATTTTATCAGAGCCATCACTCAAAGATTGGGAACACCTATTAAACAATATGAAATCATGGCTCAATATTGTTTTGATGCCGTTGAACAAAAAGAAATTGTCCAACAAAAACCAGGCTTTACAAAAAGATTTGCCTTCTGGCTACAAAGATCAACCACTTTGCTCGCCTTTAGAATCTACGGATTTTATGATTCTCTTGTCGCATTCTTTAGACCACCCGTCATTCCAGAAGAGCAATTCATCGCACTCCAATAATATGTTTATATAGTTTTTTTTTTTTTTTTTTCGTTCATTCACACAATTCGACTGACTGTTATTATCTCTTTAGAATTTTTATTTTTACATTTTTTAATCATAAAAAAA
>Ga0182738_1001719_pt1 | contig 26757 bp, 24 predicted proteins | sample eDN5th30CBELigMG_FD_128876 | JGI IMG/M metagenome (GOLD analysis project Ga0182738, IMG submission 128876) | Enriched Miracle-Growth compost microbial communities from Emeryville, California, USA - eDNA 5th pass 30_C BE-Lig MG (version 2)... ...
GAGCCCGTAAACAAGAAAAACAGCAAGGGACCGTAACAGACAGAATTAGCTTCCTCTGCAAAAGACTACCAAACAAAACATACAGTCAAATTCCATTAATGAATCACCACCTCATTCCATAAAAATCATCCATGTATATCGAAAAATAACTGGAAATTTACAATCATTTACCATTCTTTAAAATAGATTCAACGATTTATTAACAAAAGAACCATATACTAAATTTGTAAATAGCCCAGAAAGATAAAACTTTGAGGTGAAAAAAATGCAGGCTAACAGGAGTATCCATATTTTAAAAGAGATATCAATTGTACAAGCAAATAAACTTACGTCATCAAAAAAAGTTTCCTCTTATCCATTTTTTAAAAGAATGATGGATCTCTTTATAGCAAGTATAGGTATTGTGATTTCACTCCCATTCATTCTATTGTTTGCTATTCTTATTCGAGTAGATTCCCCTGGTTCACCCTTCTATATTCAAAAAAGGGTCGGAAAGAATGGGAAATGCTTTCGTTTAATTAAATTGCGCTCGATGAGAAATGATGCAGAAAAAGATGGCGAAAAATGGGCGGAAGTAAATGATCCAAGAATTACAAAAGTCGGGACATTTATAAGAAAAACGCGAATTGATGAATTACCCCAACTATTTTCTGTATTAAAAGGCGATATGTCCATAATTGGACCAAGACCAGAAAGGCCGTCTTTTACAGCGAAATTTAGTGAAGAGATTGATGGGTTTTCCAATAGGCTTCTTGTGAAACCTGGGTTGACAGGTCTTGCACAAGTGAATGGCGGATATGATATTTCGCCAGAGGAAAAGCTCAAGTACGATCTTCAATATATTAATAATGTGACGTTTACTTTAGAGATAATCATTTTGTTAAAAACAATAAAGGTTGTCTTAACAGGAGAAGGTGCTAGGTAATTGGACTCCATTAAAAGCAAAATTAACAGTGGAGCAAAATGGACTAGTATAGCGACGTTAGTCATTACTCTATTACAGATTGGGCAGTTTGTAATACTAGGTAATGTAATGAGTGCAAGGGAATTTGGCATGATAGGCATGTTGACAACCATCATTATTTTTGCACAGATTTTTGTCGAACTTGGACTAGGGGCAGCTGTTATTCAAAAGCATCATGCAACAAATAGACAGTTGTCCACTTTATTTTGGATCAATATTCTTTTGGGGATTTTAATCTGTATTGTTATGCAGGCTGCTAGTCCTATTATTGCAGATTACTTTCAAACGAACGAGCTAGAGGGAAAAATACGCCTGTTATCTATTGTTTTCTTGATTGCTCCAATCGGCCAGCAATCCCAGTATCTAATGCAGCGCGACTTATCCTTTCAGCTATTAGGAAAAATAGAGACGATAGCAACTATTTTAAGCTTTGGGCTCTTAATTGGTTTGATTGTTTTCACGAAACAAGACCCAATAAATGCGTATGTAATATCGCAGATTTGTCTCTATTCCTTGAAAGGAGTTCTTTTTTTTATTTGTTATCTTCCAAAGTGGAAACCAAGCTTTGTTTTAGATATGAAAGACTGTAAAGAATTCTTTTCTTTTGGGATATATCAGCTTTTATCTCGTCTCGTAAATCGTCTAGGTAGCAATGTAGATATGATTTTAATTGGGAGATTTATTGGAATGGAGGCATTAGGAATATATAGCTTGGTCTATCAAATAGTGACCATTCCTGTTCTTAAATTAAATCCCATCATAACAAGAGTTGCATTTCCAGTGTTTTCGAAAGATAAAAATAATAATCAGGCGTTAGAAACTGGTTATCTGTACATGACCAAATTATTGGCGCTTGTTTCTTTTCCCCTGCTACTCGGGCTTTATTCTGTTGCAGATATAGTTATTCCTCTATTTTTTGGTGAGCAATGGGGAGAAGCCATTCCAATTTTGCAAATTATGATTATTGTCGGGATCCTAAGAGTCCTTATGAACCCAAATGGCAGCATCATTTTAGCCAAGGGAAAGGCGAATATTTCATTTTATTGGGATTCAGGAGTATTAGTTTGCTACAGTTTAGCATTGTTAGCAGCAGTTCAAAGTGAGCAACTGGAAATGGTGGCATGGACATATGTAGCTGTAAGCATACTGAATTTTATAGGTGGAAGAATTTTATTAACTAGAATGATTGGCCTTCAACTAAAAAGATATATCAAAGTGTTGCTGTTGCCATTTATTCTTGCAGGAGTGAGTAGTGTGATCGCTTTTGTATTGAAAAACCAAATGATTTCGCTACACAATAATTTGGTTTGGACGCTAATATGGTCTGTGTTGATAAGTGGGATCAGCTACTTCTTGTTATTCCTTGTAACAAAAAAGCTAGAGCTTAGAGGAGAGTATCAATAATCGCAGATAAACCTATAGAAAGAGGGTTACGTATCATGAAGGTATTGTGGATAACCAGTGTTTACCCAAGTGAGGAGAACCCTGGAATTGGGGTGTTTCATGAAACACAGGTAAGAGCACTAACTTCTTTAGGAGTAGAAGTAACGGTTATTAATCCTATTCCCTTAAATACATCCATTATTAGAGTATGGAAGAAAAAGTATCGAAAAAAGAATCTCCCCTATTTAGAAAAGCGGAATGGTGTGAAGGTATACAGACCAGTGTATAGAGCAACTCCGGGTCAACTTCGTTGGTTTCAGCCGGACAAACGGATTGCAAGAAGCATTCTTAACACCTTGAAGAAAGAAAATCTCCATTTCGATTTTATCCATGCTCACTTTGCAATGCCCTCTGGAGGTGCTGCCAGAATAATTGCTGCTGAATGTCAGAAGCCATGGCTTTTAACACTGCATGGGAGTGATGTTCATATTTATCCTTCTTTCAGTCGAAGTGCAGAACGAATTTTTCAAAAAACGGTTAAATCTGCAGATGAAGTAATCGCCGTAGGGAAGCACCTTGCGATAGCAGCAGAGCGAAAAACAGGTAGGGAATGTACTCCGTTGCCAATAGGGATTGATTTAACGACATTCAAGATAACGGACACCTCGATATGGAAAGCAAAGCGTAAAGGGGAGTTAACATTACCGAAGAGTAAAAAAATCATTCTGTATATTGGACGCCTGGTGAAAGAAAAGGGGATTTTTGAATTAGCAAACGCATTGCCTTTTCTTCCAGCAGAATATGTAGTTGTTTATGTGGGTGATGGACCGGAAAAGGAAAGACTACAAAGGCAGGAAATGTACAATGAACGATTGTTTTTAGTGGGGCAAATTCCTAATGATAAAGTGCGAGAATATATACTTGCAAGCGATATTTTTATTTTACCGTCCTATTCGGAGGGGTTGCCTACCGTTGTAATAGAGGCGATGGCTTTAAAAATCCCAATTATTTGTACGAATGTAGGTGGGATACCAGATTTATTTGGTAAATATTCTAATCTATTAATCCAACCTAAATCGGTACAAGATATCGTAACAAGAGTAAAAGAGTTAATGGCTAATCCGATTTTCTATGAAGAGGTAATAGAAGAATTATCCCAGCACGTCCATGCAAATTACTCTGTAGTTGATAATGCTAAAAAACTAATAGAGAAATATGAAGGATTAACAAATAAGTCGACAAATTCTACTTATGAAATAAATCACATTTGGGAGGAAGCAAAATGACCAAGGTTCTAGTTACAGGTGGAGCAGGTTTTATTGGATCACATATTGTAGAAGCTCTATTAGAAGAAGGATATGAAGTAGTCGTTATCGATAATTTTTCATCAGGGAAGTTTGATCATATTAAAGGTTTGCCTGTTAAAATTTATCCCATTGATATAACCGATCCAAGAGTAATCGATCTTATTGTCGACTTACATCCTTCCTTTATTATTCACCAGGCTGCCCAAGTAAGTGTGGCAGAATCGGTTCATGATATATTGCATGATGAAAATGTAAATGTAAAAGGATCTTTGCATGTGATTCAAGCAGCTATTCGTGCCTCTGTGGAGAAAATATTATTTGCTTCCTCTGCAGCTGTATACGGAAACCCTATGGCGCTTCCTGTTACGATAGATCATCCAACCTTACCAGAATCCCCTTACGGATTGACTAAATTAACTGTCGAAAAATATCTAAAGCTAGCACATAAATTTTATGGCTTATCCTATGGGATTCTAAGATATAGCAATGTTTTTGGACCAAGGCAGGATGGCAAAGGAGAAGGCGGAGTTATTTCTATTTTTGCTGATCGTATTCTTGAAAATGAGGCGCCAATCATTTACGGTTCTGGAGAACAGACTCGAGACTTTATCTATGTAAAAGATGTAGCATATGCAAATGTACAGGCATTAAAGCAACAAGAAAATGTTTGTTTAAATATTTCCTCAAATAATCGAATTTCTATCAATCAGCTTTGGGAAAAGATGGGGAAAATTAGCGGTTTTTCCTTTAATCCAATATATAAAGCAGAAAGAGCTGGAGATATTTTACATAGCATTCTTTGTAATGAGGAGACAATGGCACAATTGGAATGGATGCCTCGAACCAATTTAGAAAATGGATTGAGAGAAACCCTTTTCTCATCAAAAAAAGTTTTACAAAAGTAAGCGTAGAATAGGGAGGAAGGATTGTAGAAGTTTGGGAAATAATCGTACAGTAAGCAAAACAATAGGATTTACAGTCTTATTTATCGGTTGTCTTACCGTTTTATATGTGACAACGATGTATAAATTAACCTGGATACTTCCTATTGTAAGCATATGGATTTCTATACAATTAGGCGTTTATTTAAAATCAGTCATGACACTTGACCAATTATTCCGAAAGGTTATGTATGCCTTGCTGCTCTCTACCTTTCTTAACCAGTCTGTCATTAGTGTAAATGTTGGTGCCTTTTCTCTTTTTTTGTACAGAATATTGCTATTATTGGCAATTATTATGTACGTGTGCACTGCTTTATACAATAAAAGGCTGGCGGTGGACTTTAATCGTAGTGGTCTGTCCTATATATGGTTATTTTTTGGTGGGTGGTTACTTTATGGAATTTTATCTGTTCTTTGGTCCATCTCGATTATGGCATCCATTAAATATCTGTCCTTATTGATGATGGGGATAGCATTCGTTTATTTAGCAAGTATGACATTTAAAACAAGGCTGCAATTGAAGTTCTTTTTGGCGGGCTGGCTTGGAATGACTGTTGTATTAGTTGGAATAGGCTTTGTGAATTATTTTTTCGCAATTCAAATGCCAAGTTCAGGGCTGTATGGAGCTTCTGTTCATAAACTGACCTACCCTACAGCTGTTTTTTTTAACCAGAATGATTTTGCTGTTTATCTGGGAATTTCCTTTTTCTTTTTCTTAGCTGTAGCAAAAAATGCTAAAAGAACCATGCTGAAAGGATCAACATTTCTTCTAAGTGTAATGGTCCTTATGCTTCTATATTTAACGGAATCACGTGCTGCCATGCTTGCGGTAGCAGGAGGAGGGTTAGTCTATCTATTCTTATTGATACCGAAAAGATGGAAAAAGTTAATTCTGCTAACTCTTTTTGGATTATTTGTATTAGGGAGTCTCTTGTTTGCCAACAGAGGGATTGCCAAAGTTCATTTACTTATGGACTCAGCAGGAGAATATGGATTTGATGAAGTGCTGCCATCAAACCTGGCAAGAATCAATCTTTTAAGGAACACCTTCTATTATTTACTAGATTCATATGGATTTGGTATCGGGGCGGGGAATATCCCTTATTATTTGGAGCATGAAAGCTACTTTCCAACTGGAAACGTCTATCAAGTGCATAATTGGTTTGCAGAAATTGCAGGGAATTTTGGTTTAGTTATTCTACTTGGTTATTTATTTGTGTGGATCTATGCATTTATAGGGTTCTATCGAATCTATCAAAGAACTAACAGCAGTACAGATAAAATGCTGTTAGAAGCATCCATGATTGGAATGGTCTCTTTCCTCATTTCTAGTATTAGTCCAAGTTCAGTGATGAATTTATATTTCCATTGGGTGTTTCTAGGATTTATTTTATCTACATTATCTGTTTATAAAAATAAAAAGCTAGAATCTTAACTTTCATAGCGGAAAGGGAGAGTTCGTTCGTGAAGTTCGGTTTATCACTTTTTACAGCCAGAGTGAAAAGATACATTTTGCCCTTATTAGTATTAAGCCTCCTTCTCGGAGCAATTGGATGGTTTGCACCAGCAGGGAAAGAAATTACAGATGTAAAAGCAGAGGCAACGATTTTACTTGGAAATTATGAAAATGAGTATTTGAACAATAGTGAAGTAATCGCGTCCTTATTAAGAAATGAAACGACTTTTAAAGAATATTTACCAGATGTTGAGATTGATAGAGAGCAACTCCGTATTTCTACCGATGCATCGACAAAAATAAGCTTTGCTTTGACTGCATTAAATGAGGGAGAAGCATTGGATTCATTATCAGAATTAGTAACAGCTTTTTTAGAAATGGATCAGCGATATTACAAAGAAAAGGATGGAATTATTTCAGAAAGCATTAATCAGCTTCAGGAAAAGAAAGTTTCAGAAGACTTGGTAGTAGATCAAGAACGATTTTTATACGAGCTAAAAACGAAACAGTTAACGCTTCAGCCAGCGATGCTAGTGAAGGATGTTATGGCAATTAAGACAGATAACAGAGTAGTTTCTCAACAAGATCGGGCGCTTTTAGGGGTTATGATTGGAATCATGCTCAGTTGTTTATGGATAATCTATCCGGTGTTTATAAAATCTGAAACGGATTTAAAGAGGTGAATGTAGAATGGCTCCATCTGTATCCATTATTATGCCTTCATATAATTGTAAAGAATATATATCTTATAGCATCGAATCTGTCAGAGAACAAACTTACACGGATTGGGAACTATTAATTGTTGATGATCATTCAACGGACGGAACGGTTGATTTATTAAAGGAATGGGAAAAGGCAGATGGACGCATTCGTATTTTTTACCAGACGGTGAATGAAGGAGCTGCTGTTGCCAGAAACATAGCACTAGCTCATGCCCGTGGAAGATACATCGCTTTTTTAGACAGTGATGATAGATGGAAAAAAGACAAGCTTGAAGCACAGTTAGCCTATATGATGGATAACAAATATGCTTTTACCTTTACTGCCTATGAGTGGATTGATCAAAAAGGAGAGTATTTAAATAAATATATTCGTGCTCCTATGCGAGTTGACTATCAAACGATGCTAAAAAATACAATTGTCGGTTGCCTTACTGTACTAATTGATCGTGACCAAGTGGGAGATTTCCGTATGCCTAATATCCGCACTCGGCAAGACTTGGCAACCTGGCTAATGATTTTAAAAAGAGGATTCCGTGCGTTTGGCTTAAATGAAATACTAGCAGAATACAGGGTGGGAAATGAATCTATCTCCAAAAACAAATGGAAGGCAGCAAAAAATAATTGGCATGTGTATCGCCAAATAGAGCAGTTAAATTTCTTGCAGTCGTCTTGGTATTTTTCTCATTATGCCTATAATGCTATCCGGAAAAGACTGTAAAAGGTAAGGAGATATTAAAATGAGAACAATCCATGTTATTGTGGCGACTGGTATTTGGAATCTAGATCATTTAACATACCGTAGACATCGATTTGCAGAGTTCCTACAAAAACAGCAGGATACAGAGGAAGTAATTTGGCTTTGTCCAGGGCAAAAGCAAATGCCGGAAGTAACGAAATTAGAAAATGGCATTTATCAATGGATAATTGGTGATTTGGGAAATCATAAAATACAACGATTTGCTCGATTTATTCCCTGTTTTTATCAAAAGAAGCTTCGCAGCTTGAGCAACTATTTAGCAGAGAAGAAAGGGCGGTACTTGGTGAAATTATGGTATACTTACCCAGCATTGCCGACCCTCTATAAGATATATGATTGGGATCAGATCGTTTATGATTGTAGTGATCTATGGGCAGAACAGTTAAGTGGAAAATTTTCTATTCTTGCCTATTTAAAACAAAGAGTCATTTTGAAAAGTGAACAAAGAATTGTAGAGAAAGCGAGTTATATTACTTGTACTTCTAGTTTTTTAAAAGAGGAATTAATCAACCGAATGCCTGTCTATCACAACAAAATTTACACGTTTGAAAATGGTGTGGAATATGGGCTTTTTCAAAAACAGGCGAAAAATGTTCCTCTAATAGAGAAAGAGCAACTAACAATTGGGTATATTGGAGGAATCAAGCCAAAGCTTGATTTTAATCTTATTCAGCAAATAGCACAAAGAAGGAAGGATTGGCGGATATTATTGGTGGGACCTGATGGCACTAATTCTAGCCAAGAATTTATGCAATTATTGGAGGAGTCAAATGTTCATTGGGCTGGAAGTGTACCGAGAGAGCAGGTTTCGGAATATATGCATACACTAGACATTGGGATAATGCCATATAAGGATACCCAATACAATAAAGCTATTTTTCCATTAAAGCTGTTTGAGTTTCTTGCTGCTGGAAAGCCAGTGATAGGGATGAACCTCCCCTCAACAAAGGAATATGTAGAAGAAGGTGTTTATGAACTTCTGCAGAGTGGGCTGGAAGTGGATACATTTATTCAAGCATGTGACAAGATGATGAACATAGCTAGAAATCAAGAGTGGGAAAAAAGAAGAAAGCAACTTGCTAAGACAAAAGATTGGGAGACGATTTTCCAAGAAATTATTCATATAAATAAAGATAGAGAGAGTCTGGGTCAAAACAAAATAACTAATCTTTAAAGACGAACAATTTCTAATGTAGTCTTAAATAAAGCTACTTTCTCATGATGGTTATCTATGTTTTCAAATAAAATTATGCGTAAAAACTAAGTCGTTCCATTGCGCTACAGACGCACGATGCGCATGTGAGGAAGCTGAGCCTCCTCACATGCGCTGCGGGGTCTAAAGCGTCTCTATTTCCCGCAGGAGTCGAGCGTCCTCCGTTCCATGTCACTTCGTTTTTAAACCTTTTTCCGAACTGATAAACACGAATTTTTATGTATATTAAGTATATAAAAGTTCTTGTTTATTTTTAGTTGAAATACTTATGTCCCAGCCTCTTCTTTGTGTTCTATTTTAAAATATTTAATTGATGTTATATCTTACTGTATAAATCCATTTCTTCCATTACATCCAGTAAGGTAATTTGTGTTAATTCCTTTTCCATTGATTTCTGGATAGTAGAAAAAGTCTTCTCTAGTGTAGGATAAATTTTACAGCCGATTGGACAATCGTGATTTGGGTGATCGTGTAGAGCAAACCATTCACTTTTTGATTGAACAGCTAAATAAATGTCCAAAAGAGAGATGTCAGCAGGAGATTTTAATAGAATAGCCCCTGAAATTCCTGCTCTACTCGTTAATATTCCAGCTTTTTTCAAAAGACCACACATTCTTCTTATCACTACAGGGTTTGTATTAACACTTTCTGCAATAGAATCAGAGGTTATTTGTTCATAAGGTTTCGAGGCAATTAAAGATAGGATATGGATAGCAACAGATAGTCGACTGTTAGCCATATAGATAGACACCACCGATCAAATTTTTTGTCATTCATCAGGAATACGTTATAATTGTTGCGTTGTAAAAAAAGAATAGTGATTCTTTCGATAAGCGCTTACATTACGTGGTTAACATTATTATACAATGGATTTTACTACCATATGCAGTTAAATTTCTGCTAAATTGTGAACAAATAGACACAAAAAATATGTTGATAAATAGAAAGAAAATGGTAAACCTGTTTTATAATAAAAACAGCTAAGAAATCGTAGAGAAAACAAGTTTTTAGATATTGTCATTAGTAAATGAGGTGTAGGAATTGTGAAAACAGTTTTAGTCGTTGGTGGTGGAATAACGGGGTTAACTGCCATGTATTATTTACAAAAACAAAACAGGGAAAGAAACTTAGGGCTCCGTTTAGTGCTAGTAGAATCAAATGAATATCTTGGTGGGAAAATTCATACCGTAAAAAAAGATGATTTTATTATGGAAACTGGAGCGGATTCTATTGTCGCGCGGAATAAAAATGTTCTCCCCTTTGTAAAGGAACTGAACTTAGAAGAGGAACTTGTTTTTAATGCAACAGGAACATCCTATATTCATACTCAAAATAAGTTGTTAGAAATTCCTAAGGATTCTATATTCGGCATTCCGATGACGCTAGAAGCACTTTTTACAAGTGAGCTTCTATCTACGCGAGGGAAGATAGAGGCTTTAAAGGATCTTTTTCGAACAAATATATGCTTTACGAAAGAATCGTCTATTGGTGAGTTTTTAGAGTATTATCTCGGAAAAGAAATTGTGGAAAAACAGATTGCACCAGTTCTTGCTGGTGTATATTCAGGTAATATTTATTCATTAACAATGGGATCTACCTTACCTTATCTATTGGATTATAAAGAAAAGTATGGGAGCATTATCCGTGGCCTTGGAAAGAATAAAGACACATTTCAGTCTGCTGCGAATAAGAAATTTATCTCATTTAAAAAAGGGTTATCTACTATTATTAATCGATTGGAAGAAGTACTAACAGATGTAACGATTTTAAAGGGAATTGCAGTTACAGGCATGAAAAAAATAGATGATCAATATGAAATTAAGTTATCAAATGGGGAACAGCAAATAGTGGATACTGTAGTGTTATCGACACCTCAAGATATAACGCAAAGAATTTTAAACAAGGAAGAGTTAAACCCGATATTCGGCAAATTAAAGAATTCATCGAATATTACCCTGTATTTATCCTATGACATACCAGATGAAGAGCTGCCTAAAGACGGAACGGGATTTATTGTTGCAGAAGATAGTGATATTGTTTGTAATGCATGTACGTGGACAAGCAGAAAGTGGAAACATACTTCAAAGAATAATCAGCTATTATTGCGGCTTTTTTATAAAAAAACGAATCCGGCATTTGCGCGATTAAATAGTCTGACAGAAGAAGAGCTGATAAAAGAGGCAAAGAAGGATATTGAGAAGAGTTTAGGAATTACATCGAATCCAAAAAGCTATGAAGTGACAAAGTGGGAAAATGCGATGCCGGTTTATTCTTTAGATCATAAGCAAGCGGTAGAAGCACTTACTCAAACCTTAGCTGACTTATATCCAAATGTGTATCTTGCAGGATGTTCATACTTCGGGGTAGGGATTGCCGCATGTATGGCAAATGGGGAAGAAACAGCCGTGAAATTATTAAATTCAATAGAATAGTCAAAAAAAAGCAGAGCCGTTTACGATGGAAAGGTTCTGCTTTTTTCTGTGCAACCTATAAATCTGCTGGTTATTTTACTGTCATTTATAGCAAAATAGAGGTTTTTTTCGTTCTTAGCTAGTATCAACTTTTAACAAGAATTATAATAGAATGAAAGAATATAAAGAATTGAGGGACCAAAATGAAAATGAGACAGATGATTGGAATACAGGAGCAAACTTAATGGATCAATTAGTAATGATATATATTGTTTTAATAACAATGTCTGGTGCATTGCATGTCATATTAGCAATTATTGCCTATATGAATAGACATGCGTTTGAAGGGATGAGGACCTTTTTATGGTTTTCATGTTTTATAGCTATTTATGCATTTGGATATGCATTAAGTCTTGCGAGTACAACGATAGAAGGAATGAAGTTTTGGACAGCTATTCAGTATTTAGGGATGCCGTTTTCAGCACCTGCTACATTAATTCTTGTTTTGCAGTATATTGGCTATGATCGACATTTAAATAAAGCAACTTATTTTTTCTATTATCTAATACCGGCGATATCCTTTTTACTACTTGCGACAAATGATTTTCACCATTTATTCTACCAATCTGTCTATTTAGAATATCGCAATGCAACTCCTATTATGCAAATCACAATAGGGCAATGGTATTTAATACATGGAGCATATACATTCGGCACGCTTGCGATTGCTTTTGTATTACTAGCAATCTATTGGTTTAGAGATAAATCTAGACAAACGAAACAAGTAATCATTCTGTTAATAGGAGTCTTTGTTCCGATTGCTGCTGCTTTTTCGTATTTAATAGGAATTACTCCTGGTGGTCTTGATCCTGTTCCAGTTGCCATGCTATTTTCTAGTTCTCTTTATTTATACTCCATCATATCCACAAAGTTTTTATTGGTTCCGCCCATCGAAAAGGACTATGTATTTGAAAGTATGGGAGATGCTGTTCTAGTATTAGATCAAACCTACCATATTAAAGATTTTAATAAGGCAGCCTTTACTATATTTTCACATGTAAAAGTAGGGGAGCATATAGCAGCTGTATTAGGAGTGGATAATCAAATCCTTCCCTTATTGAAAAATGTCCATACAGAATCAATAATACTGGAAGTAGAGATGAGTAATAATTCTATAAAAGAATATTATCAAGCAAAGATATCCCCAATAAAAAGAGGGGAGTCGACGATTGTTGGCACTACTATTATTTTTACTAATATTACCGAGCAAAAAATGGAACAGATGAATTTAACGAAACTGGCATACACGGATGGATTAACGCAAATATATAATCGGGCGTATGTTCTATCTATAGCTGAAAAGATGTTTGCCTCTCATGAAAAGATGGCTGTTGTTTTGTTTGATATTGACCATTTTAAGAAAATAAATGATACATATGGACATTTTGGAGGAGATGAAGGGCTGAAGCATGTTGCATCTTTAAGTAGAAATGTTATACCAGAAAGTGGCGTATTCGGCAGATATGGTGGAGAAGAGTTTATTCTCTTTTTATTTGGGAAAGAAGCAGAAGCAGCCAGTACCATTTCTAGTAAGTTGAGAAGATTAATTGCAGAAACTCCCTTCCATTATGATGATATAGTGATTAATATTACTGCAAGCTTTGGTGTTGCGTTAAAGGAAAATTGTACAGCACTTCCCCTTTTGATTAAGGAAGCAGATGAAGCACTATATGCTTCCAAAAAAGAAGGGAGAAATACTGTTTGTGTCGCAATGGATGGAGAATATGTTAAATTATCTTCTGAGATAATTGCAGGAAAATACGGATAATAGAAGGTTTAGGGCACATATTTCTTCTTGTAGTACGTGTGTTTAATATAAAATAACTACTTATGTCATCTTTTCTTACGTTATTTGTTAAAATATTTAGAAAATACTCAAAAATCTATTGCGTAAAAAAGGGTGGTGTATTACAATTTTTTATATAATCTAAATCTATCTTTTATAGTCAGAAAAGATTCTAACTATTTTGTGAAATGATAGGAAGAAAAGTATGTTAGTAGTCTTTTGCCAATCAAGGCAACCGCGCTTTTCTTAAGACATATGCATTGCTTCGAATGTTTATGATTTTCTCATAGATATCTCATGCAATATCCAGATGTTTGTAGGAGGAGTATCACATGTATCATGCTAATACCATTTATATTATTGGAGAAAGTAAAACATCCTCTAATAATGCAATTATGCAGCAATACAATGGTTTTTTTATCGCATTGGTTGTGGATAGAGTTTCGCATACAATTGTGGATGCTGAATGTTCTTCAACTATTAATATTACCTCTTCCTTTATTAAGTCTATCGTTGTTGGAAAATCGATGTTAGATACAGACACTGTCTTAAAGGAAGTAGAAAGTCGTTATTTTGGATCTTCTCAAAAGGCAGTTATGGTTGCTTTTAAGAATGCCCATATTAAATATAAACAACTATTAAAAGAATTGGTATAAAACTGCTTTTTCTGTTATACGCAGAGGAAATCCAGTTGATAGAGACTTTATTTCTCTATTGGCTGGATTTTTTATTTTGTACGAATAAAGAGGGCTAATAAGAAAATAGGGGAGGTTTTTCTATTGGGGAAAATTTATATGTCCGTTGATATGGAAGGAATAACAGGATTAAGTGATCACACACAGGTTGATTCAGCTAAGTTAAATTACGAAAGAAGCCGGATTCTAATGACGGATGAGGCGAACTATGTTGTAACAAGCTTGTTTGACCAGGGCGTAGAAGAAGTAGTTGTGAATGATAGTCATAGTAAAATGAATAATTTATTGGTAGAAAGATTTCATCCGAAAACAAAGATAATAACAGGAGATGTCAAGCCGTACTCAATGGTACAGGGCCTTGATGCTACATATGATGGGGCAATCTTTGTTGGCTATCATGCACGAGCTTCCGTTCCTGGTGTTATGACACATAGCATGATCTTTGGAGTTCGTAATATGTACATAGATGATGTGGTAGTTGGCGAATTAGGGTTTAATGCCTATGTCGCAGGGTATTATGGAGTCCCCATTCTTCTTGTTGCAGGGGATGATCAAGCTGCAAAAGAAGCAGAGAAGCTTATTCCCAATGTAACAACAGCAATTGTGAAAAATAGTATTTCAAGATCAGCAGCTTTGAGCTTAACACCGGCTCAGGCAGGAGAATTATTGAAGGAAAAGACAAAGGAAGCACTAGAAAGAAAACATTTAATAAAGCCGCTAGTACCACCAACAAGTCCTTTACTCCGAATTGAGTTTGCTAATTATGGACAAGCAGAATGGGCCCATTTAATGCCAGGAACCGAAATAGAACCAGGTACTACAATAGTTCGGTTTCAAGCAAAAAGCATTTTAGAAGCTTATCAAGCCATGCTAGTTATGACTGAACTTGCGATGAGAACAACATTTTGTTAGGTGGTGAGGAGTGATGAAATCTTATTATATAAAGCGGTTTGTCTCGATGCTCGTAACTCTATGGGTTATTATTACGATTACTTTCTTCTTAATGCATTTCACACCAGGTTCTCCATTTAATGATGAAAGAACGACAAATGAGGCTATTCAGAAAAACTTAGAGGAGCAATATCATCTAGATAAACCTCTAATTGTCCAATATGGAATGTATTTAAAACAAATCGCTACCTTTGATTTTGGCATTTCGATAAAAAAATCATCTCAAACAGTGAATGAAATGATTGGAAGAGGATTTCCTGTTTCCTTTGAGCTCGGTATGGTTGCCTTAGTAGTTGCTGTCATTTCGGGGATAACACTTGGAGTAATTGCTTCCCTTAAACATAACGGGGTCATTGACTATATAGCGATGACAATAGCAGTAATAGGCATATCCATTCCTAACTTTGTTTTAGCAACCATGCTTATTCAACAGTTTGCTGTAAATTGGAAGATACTCCCGACAGCAACTTGGTCAAGCTGGAAGCATATGATTTTACCGACGATTGCACTTGCGACAAGTCCAACTGCCATTATTGCGCGATTAACAAGAACAAGCATGCTAGAGGTGTTAACACAGGATTATATAAAAACGGCAAAGGCGAAGGGGCTATCTCCATTCAAAATCATTGTAAAACACGCACTGCGCAATGCTCTTTTGCCAGTTGTAACATTATTAGGTGCTTTAGCAGCTAGTATTTTAACAGGAACATTCGTGATTGAAAAAATATTTGCGATACCTGGTATGGGAAAATACTTTGTAGATAGTATCAATAACCGTGATTACCCTGTCATTATGGGAACTACTATTTTTTACAGTACCATTTTGATTATCATGCTATTCCTCGTTGATTTAGCATATGGCATATTGGATCCTCGAATAAAACTTCAGAAGAAGGAGGGATAGCAATGGGTTTACCTCAGGAAACATTGTACGAAAAGAAGGAAGATATTGCTCTTGACGAATGGTTTGTGCCAATAGAGAAAAAGAAAGGAGAAGCAGAAGCGGTTGTTCGACCAAGTCTATCCTATTGGCAGGAAGCATGGCGAAATCTTGGGAAGAATAAATTAGCGTTGGGAGCATTAATTTTCTTAATTCTACTAATTATCATGGCTATTATAGGACCGATTCTTTCTCCCCATTCGATCTCAGAGCAAAAACTAATTAATCAAAATCAGCCACCCTCTTCTGAATATTGGTTTGGGACAGATAGTTTAGGCAGAGATGTGTTTTCTAGAACTTGGTATGGAGCAAGAATATCGTTATTTGTTGGGATTGCTGCTGCCGTCATTGATTTTTTGATAGGGGTAGCTTATGGAGGTCTATCGGGGTACAAGGGTGGCAGGGTAGATCATATCTTGATGAGAATAGTAGAAGTATTATATGGACTACCTTATCTATTAATTGTTATTTTAATGTCTGTAGTGATGGGGCCAGGATTAGGTTCCATTATTATCGCACTATCTATTACAGGATGGGTTGGGATGGCGCGTATCGTAAGAGGGCAAGTTCTGCAAATAAAAAACTATGAGTTTATCTTAGCATCGAAAACGTTTGGAGCAAAAACTTACAGAATAATTAGAAAAAACTTACTTCCCAATACTATGGGGCCAATTATTGTTCAGATGACTTTAACCGTTCCTTCCGCGATATTTGCGGAAGCATTCTTAAGCTTTTTAGGGCTTGGTATTCAAGCTCCTTTAACAAGTTGGGGGGTAATGGCAGATGAAGGACTATCTGCTATTTTAACAGGTCATTGGTGGAGACTATTTTTCCCAACATTATTTATTTCACTTACGATGTTTGCTTTTAATGTGTTGGGTGATGGACTCCAGGATGCATTAGATCCAAAGTTAAGGGGTGGGAAATAATGGGGAGTCTGTTAGAAGTTAATAATTTACATGTTTCTTTCGCTTCATATGGAGGAGAGGTACAAGCTGTCAGAGGAGTGAATTTTTCATTAAAAAAAGGGGAAACATTAGCAATTGTCGGCGAATCTGGTTGTGGAAAAAGTGTAACTTCCCAAACGATTATGCGATTAATCCCCAGTCCGCCGGGAAAAATCAAGGACGGTTCTATTTTATATAAAGGGAAAGATTTAACAAAGTTGAGAGAGGAAGAAATGAGAGGAATTCGAGGTTCTTCTATCTCCATGATCTTTCAAGATCCAATGACTGCCTTAAATCCTACGTTAACAATTGGTGATCAGATTATGGAAGGGATTAAGCAGCATAAGCAAATCTCAAAAGTGGAAGCAAAGAGTAAAGCTATTGAAATGCTTGAATTAGTTGGAATCCCTAATCCAGAAATGCGATTAAAACAATATCCCCATCAATTTAGTGGAGGGATGAGACAGAGAATTGTTATCGCGATGGCATTGATTTGCGAGCCAGAGATTTTGATTGCAGATGAGCCGACAACTGCTTTAGATGTAACCATTCAAGCGCAGATTTTGGACCTATTTAGAGAGATTCAGCAAAAAAGAGATGTATCGATCATTTTAATTACACATGATTTAGGCGTAGTTGCACAAGTAGCTGACCGTGTGGCAGTTATGTATGCTGGAAAAATAGTGGAGATGGGTAATAGACGAGACATTTTCTATTCTCCCCAGCATCCTTATACAAGAGGTCTATTAAACTCTGTACCTAGATTGGACCAAGAAGGAGAACTAGTACCGATAGACGGAACACCACCAGACTTATTTTCACCGCCAGAAGGATGTTCTTTTACTGCTAGATGCCCCTATGCTATGGAAGTTTGCAAGCGGGTGTATCCATTAGAAAGTAATTTGAACGATCACCATCAAATCAACTGCTGGCTCCAGGATGAGCGAGCAAAACGCATATTGCACACAATCTAATGATGTAAAAAGAAACTGTTTTTTAGCAGTGTAAGTTTATGCTATTTTTTGACTTTAAGGAAAAGTCATTTTATAGATTGCTAGATGAAAACGATGTGGGGGGAATACGATGAAAAAGATATGGATAAGTTTTTTGGCTATGGTTGTAATTTTTTCTCTTGCTGCATGTACAGCAAATAGTGATGCAGGGAAGGAAGAGTCATCTGGGGAGACGAAAGAAAAGATATTATATTTAAATAATGGACAAGAGCCTAGTTCTTTCGATCCGCCGATTGGTTTTGATAGTGTTTCCTGGACAGCTTTAAATAATTTAATGGAGGGCTTAACCCGATTGGATAACAACCATGAGCCTCAAGCTGCCATTGCTGAAAATTGGGATGTATCAGAAGATGGGAAAGTATATACTTTCCACTTAAGGGAGAATGCAAATTGGTCTAATGGAGATCCGGTTACTGCTGGGGATTTTGAATTTGCATGGAAGCGATTGTTAAATCCAGATACGAAATCGCCAGCTGCCTTTCTTGGTTATTTCATTGAGGGAGGAGAAGCATATGCAAACGGAGAGGGCTCAGCGGATGAGGTAAAAGTTAAAGCGATTGATGAAAAGACGTTTGAGGTTACGTTAACAAGCCCACAGGCCTATTTCTTAAATGTCATCACCAATCCTGCCTTTTTCCCGATTAATGAAAAGGTAGCAACGGAGAATCCAGAATGGTTTTCAGAGGCAGATTCATTTGTAGGAAATGGTCCGTTTAAATTAACAAAATGGGAGCATGACAGCTATTTTGAAATGGAGAAAAACGAAACGTATTGGGATGCTGATACGGTTAAACTTAATAAAATACATTGGGCAATGGTAGATGATTCTAATACTGAATATCAAATGTTCCAAAATGGAGAATTGGATACTTCTGATGTTCCAGCAGAATTAAGTGAGCAATTATTTAATGAAGGGAAAGTAAAAGTAGAAGACCAGGCAGGAACATACTTCTATCGATTTAATGTAACAAAAGAGCCTTTCACAAATAAAAATATCCGTAAAGCCTTTGCTTTAGCAGTTGATCAACAGCAAATTGTCGATTATGTAACAAAAAATCAGGAGAAACCTGCATATGGTTTTGTTTCTTATGGATACTTGGACAATAACGGAAATGATTTTCGTGAAACGAGTGGAGATTTAATAAAAACAGATGTAGAAGAAGCAAAGAAATTACTTGAACAAGGAATGAAGGAAGAAGGCTATAAAACATTACCAGAAGTGACGCTCACCTATAGCACAAATGATACACATAAGGCAATAGCGGAAGCTCTACAAGCAATGTTTAAGGATAATCTTGGGGTAGATGTAAAGCTTGCAAATATGGAATCAAGTGTCTTTACTCAAGAACAAACAGCATTGAATCTGCAATTATCCAGAAGTTCCTTCCTAGCAGACTATGGTGATCCAATTAACTTTTTGGAAAACTTCCAAACAGGTTTAGCAATGAATAGAACGGGTTGGTCAAATGCTGAATATGATCAATTAATTAAAGATGCCAAGAGTGAATCTGATGAAGCAACACGTTATGAATTAATGTATAAAGCAGAAAAGTTATTGTTTGATGAGGCACCAATTTTCCCAATTCATTTCTATAACTATGTGTATTTACAAAATGATAGTGTGACGGGAATTGTTCGTCATCCAGTTGGATATCTTGAGTTAAAATGGGCAGATAAAAAATAAATGGAGGGGAGAAGGGATGAACGGAAGGCATCCCTTTTTTCCTTAAAGCATTCAAAAAACGAAACGAGAAAGGGATTAAAAAAGTGATAAAGCCGGAACGTTTAAAAAAAGGAGATACTGTTGCAGTAATCGCCCCAGCAAGTCCGCCATCGCCCAACTTTTTAAGGAAAGGTATTAGTTATCTGGAAGAGGAATTAGGTTTAAAAGTTAAAGTTGGACAACATGTTTACGCCCAATACGGTTATTTAGCAGGAGAAGATGAATCTAGATTAATAGATTTAGAAAATGCATTTTTAGATAAAGAAGTAAAAGGAATTATCTGTGCATGTGGAGGATATGGAACAGCAAGGTTGGCAAGTAAGATTAACTATTCAATAATTGCTCAAAATCCAAAAATATTTTGGGGTTATAGTGATATAACTTTTTTGCATACAGCTATCTCTAATAGCACTGGATTGGTTACTTTTCATGGTCCAATGCTTTCTTCTGATATTGGGAAGGAAGACTGTCATCCTTTATCGAAAGACCTATTCCAACAATTATTTGAACCAAAGGAAATGCTATATACCGAAGAATACTCACCGCTAGAGGTTTTAGTGGAAGGGAAGGCATCTGGAAGGATAACAGGAGGAAATCTTTCCCTTATCACAAGTTCAATTGGTACTCCTTTTGAAATAAATACAAAATCGAATATCTTATTGATAGAAGATATAAATGAAGAACCGCGCTCTGTAGATCGGATGCTTAATCAATTACTGCAAGCTGGGAAGCTAACCGATGCTGCCGGAATCGTTATCGGTGACTTCCATCAATGTCATTCTAAAAGAGATAAATCACTTGCATTAGAAGAAGTGATGGATCACTACATTCAAAAAGCTGGGAAACCAGCGATGAAGGGATTTAAAATAGGACATTGCTCTCCTCAAGTGTCAATCCCGCTAGGTGTGAATGCGGAAATAAACACGAATGAGAAAGTATTAATGATTGATAGTGGGGTGGAATAAAGATAGAAGGAGATTGAAAGTTTTAGAACGAGTCAATAATTAATTAACACCATAAAACTAGAATTTTTTTAATAAGGATGGTACATAGTGAAGATAACAAGAATTGAAACATTCCGTGTCGCAGTTCCGTTAATCAAGCCTTTTAAGACTGCATTACGAACCGTAACTATTGCAGATTCTGTATATGTAAAAATTACATGTGAAAACGGAATTGTTGGTTGGGGAGAAGCACCACCGACTTTAGTGATAACTGGAGACAGCCTGAAAAGCATTGAAGCGTCTATTCATGAAGTGTTCAAACCATATTTATTGAGTAAAAGTGTTTTGCAACTCGAATTATTACTTCAAGGAATCCATCAAATACTTGTAGGAAATGTAAGTGCAAAAGCAGCAATTGATATGGCGCTTTATGATTGTTTTTCTCAATATTGTAAACTGCCGCTTTATCAATTATTAGGTGGATATAATAATACATTGGAAACAGATTATACAGTAAGTGTTAATGATCCGATTGAAATGGGAGAAGACGCAGCAAGCTATGTTAAGCAAGGGTTTACTGTATTAAAGATTAAAGTTGGAAAAGATGAAATTCAAACGGATATTAATAGAATGATAGAAATTAGACGAAGAGTAGGGAAGGAAATTAAATTAAGATTGGATGCTAATCAAGGCTGGAGCCCGAAAGAAGCAGTTACAGCAATACGAAAAATGGAGGATTTAGGACTAAACATCGAATTAGTTGAGCAGCCGGTTAAAGCAGCGGATATACAAGGACTGAAGAAAGTAACCGATTCAGTAGATACTTTAATTATGGCTGATGAAGCTGTATTTACTCCGAATCAAGCCTTTGAGGTGCTAAAAACACGTAGTGCTGATTTGATTAATATTAAATTAATGAAATCGGGAGGGATCTACCGAGCTCAGATTATTAACCATCTGGCTGAAGTCTCTGGAGTAGAATGTATGGTCGGAAGTATGATTGAAACGAAATTAGGAATTACTGCAGCTGCACATTTTGCAGCAAGTAAAAAGAATATAACTCGTTATGATTTTGATGCACCACTGATGTTGGCTGAGGATATAGTGGGTGGAGGTATTCAATATAACGGAAGAAGCATCACTCTATCTGATCAATTTGGCTTAGGAATAAATCATATTCTTGGACACGAAAAGGAGAATGTGGGATGAGTAAATATGATGTGAAAATAGTAGATGTTCCTGTAGCTACCCTTTGGACAAGTGAAGACTCGGCAAGGGAAATTGATTGTGTCGCAATTGATAATCCATGTGATATGAAGAGCTGGATAGATAGCCTTGATTATGAAAAAGGACTGGAGCTTTGTACAGGGAACTTAGTACAATCACAAGTATTGTATGGCCAAGAGGTATTTGTCTTGGCAGAAAAAGAGGACTGGGTGTTTGTGGCATTGCCCAATCAAGCGACTAAAAAAAATCAGCTAGGTTATCCGGGGTGGATACCGAAAAAACAATTAGTAGAAAAAGGGTTTTATTCTTTACAAAGTGGACCGATTGCTGTTATTGAAGCATTTACAACAGATTTATGTGATGTCAATAAAGATACTGTATTGCAATTAGCCTTCCAAACGAGGCTTCCACTAAAAAATCAAGAAGGGGAATGGGTACAAGTGACTACACCTACTGGAGAAGGGTGGATTAAAGCGGAGGATGTATCCAGTTATTCCTCTTCTCAAGATGTCCGTAAAGGAACGGGGAAGGATATAGTAAAGCAAGGAGAACGATTTTTGGGTCTTGATTATTTATGGGGTGGCATGAGTTCTTATGGTTATGATTGCTCAGGTTTCAGTTACTCCATGTGTTTAGCAAATGGTTATGTGATACCGAGAGATGCAAGTGAGCAGGCAGAGGCAGGGAAAAATGTTCCTTTAGATGAAATAGAGCCAGGAGATTTATTATTTTTTGCTTACGAGGAAGGGAAAGGAAAGATTCACCATGTAGGTATCTATTATGGAGAAAATAAATTGCTTCATTCTCCTAAGACAGGAAAAACAATCGAAATTATTCCTTTGAAAAATACAATCTATGAAAAAGAATTATGTATAGCAAGAAGATATTGGGAATAAGGAGAGGATGGTATGGCACATCAAGTTCTATTGAAGGTGGAAAATCTATCGAAATATTTTGAATTAGAAAAAAATACGACATTACAAGCTGTATCAAATGTCTCCTTTCAAATAAAAAAAGGAGAAACATTTGGCATTGTTGGTGAATCAGGCTGTGGAAAATCGACATTGGGCAGGACGATTATTGGACTATATAAAGCCTCAAATGGTCAGATTCTGTATAATGATACCAATATGGAGAACATTTCTGAAAAGGATACTTTTTCGTTTCGTCGCAAAATGCAAATGATTTTTCAGGACCCTTATGCTTCGTTAAATCCTCGTTCTACTGTGCGAGAGATTTTGGCAGAACCTTTGGAAATTCATGGAGTGTATCATACAAAGGAAGAAAAAAATGCACGGATAGATGAGTTATTGGAAAGTGTTGGTCTAAATAGAGAACATGGTAATCGATTTCCACATGAATTTAGTGGGGGGCAAAGACAAAGAATTGGCATAGCAAGAGCTTTGGCGTTAGAGCCTGAATTTATTATTGCTGACGAGCCGATTTCTGCATTAGATGTTTCTGTTCAAGCTCAAGTAGTAAATCTATTAAAACGATTACAAAGAGAAAAACAATTAACCTATCTATTTATAGCCCATGATTTATCGATGGTAAAGCAAATTAGTGATCGAATTGGCGTCATGTATTTAGGGAATTTAGTAGAATTAACAGATAGTAAAGAGTTGTATTCGAATCCACTTCATCCATATACACAGGCTCTCCTTTCTGCTATTCCGATTCCAGATCCTGATATAGAAGACAAAAGGGAACGAATCATCTTAAAAGGGGAGCTACCAAGTCCGGTAAACCCACCAATTGGTTGTGTTTTTCGAACGCGCTGCCCTCATGCAATGGATATTTGTGCCAATGACAAGCCAGCTTGGCAGCAACGAGAAAATGGTCATTTTGTAGCATGTCACCTTTATTAGGAGATTGCAGAATGGATATGGAGAGATTAAGCAAAAGTATAAACAAAATTGCACAGGAGCATAGCGGGCAAGGTCGTTTAGGGGTAGCTATTGAGTGGGAGGGACAATTTTTTTTTCTAAACGAAAGGGATGTCTTTCCAAGTGCTAGTCTAATTAAAGTACCAATTATGATAGAAGGATTTATGCAAAGCTTAAGTGGAACCTTAGAGTTGGACGAGTTAATAAGAGTTGATAATATTCGGAAAGCAGGAGGAGCGGGTATCGTTCAATATATGTCCCCACAAAGCTATTTATCAATCGGTGATTTACTTACTTCGATGATTATTGTTTCGGATAATATGGCAACCAACTATTTGATTGAACGACTTGGACTGGAAAGCATTAATAGCAGATGCCAACAGCTTGGAATGTCCAATACAGTTCTTCAACGAAAAATGATGGATCAACAAGCAAGAGAAAGAAAATTGGATAACTATACTTCCCCTCTAGACATTATTCGGTGTTTAAAGGCTATTCAGAAAGATAAGAATCAAAGTGCTAAGAGAATCCTAAGCAATCAGCAGCTTCTTGATAAACTGCCCTATTATCTTGGAGAGAATCGCTCTATTAGGATTGCCAATAAAACAGGAGAGTTAGATAAGGTCGAACACGATTGTGCTATTATCGAGTACGAGGATGAAATTATCTATGTTGCGGTTTTAACAGATCAATTACCAACTAATCAAAAAGGAAAAGAAATCATCCAATTAATTGGGGCCAGTATTTTTGAATGTATATCCGACAAAAAAGTCTGAACTTGTTAAGCAGGCTTTTTTGTATGAATGAAATAATCTAAAGCTACAAGAAATAAATCTTGTTAAATTTGTTTAAATAGTCTTGAATGAAAGCTTTGTTCAAATTATAATAAATAATGAAAATCATTATCATTTAGTATTTCGTTTATATGTAGGGAATAAAGAAATGAATAAATGAGAAAATAAGAAAAGTGTAAATAGAGGATTATTTTAACAGCTGTTTAATTCTACAGAAAAAATATAATAGATAAATTTATGAGAGAAATAAAGGAGGGGAGAATAAGTGGATATACTATCAACAGACAAACTTAAAATTGGATACGAAGACAAAATTATCGTCCATGATTTAAATTTACGTGTCCAAGAGGGAAAAATCACTACTATTATTGGACCAAATGGTTGCGGAAAATCAACGATATTAAAAACACTTGCGCGGATCCATAAGGCAAAAGCAGGATATGTTTATCTTGATGGAGAAATGATTCACAAAATACCAACAAAAAAAATTGCGCAAAGAATGGCAGTTCTTCCTCAATCTCCAGAAGCTCCTAATGGATTAACGATATTTGATTTAGTATCCTATGGGCGATCACCTCATCAAAGAGGTTTTGGACGCTTAGGGGAGAAAGACAAAGAAGTAATAAATTGGGCGTTGGATGTCACTGGGTTAACGGAATTGAAAAACCAGGAAGTCGATACGTTATCAGGTGGACAGCGACAAAGAGCATGGATTGCCATGGCGATTGCACAGGAAACAAATCTTCTTCTCCTAGATGAACCAACAACCTATTTGGATATGGCTCATCAATTGGAAGTTTTGAAATTATTAAAGAAATTAAATGAAGAAGAAAATCGAACGATTGTGATGGTTATTCATGACCTTAATCACGCAGCGAGATTTTCGGATCATATGGTTGCAATGAGAAATGGTCAATTAATGAAAGAAGGAACGGCAGAAGAAGTAATGACAGAAGAGGTATTAAGAGAAGTTTTTCAAATAGATGCTGTCGTAGTAAAAGATCCGAGAACAAATAAACCAGCATGCCTTTCCTATGATTTATTGCATCAAAAGGAAAAGGAAAAGGAATTAGTAATGGCCGCTAAGTAATCAATAAAAAGAGATTGCTTAGCTTTTTTTGTATTTTTCAACCTGTTAAATGCTGTTTACCATCCAGCACATCCAGCATGAATAAGCAAACTGGTCTTCCCTCTTTTCTTAGCATGAAGAGAAGGGTAGTTTCATATAATGGGATTGAGTATGATTTCACATAAATTTGCTTATTTGCGTCGTACCATTTTATAATTTTGGTATACTGTTAGAATAGTGTAGTCAGAAATACGTACAGAAGGTTGAGATTAATGGATAAAAACATATTAATTAAAAAATTTCTAGAAATATTGCCTAATGAAAGTGTAAAGATTGATGAGGCGTTAAATAAATATACGTATACGAAAATTGGTGGGAAGGCTGATTTCTTGCTTTTTCCTCTTACGTACGAGCAATTACAGTCTGCGTATAAATTGGCATTAAGCAAAAATATGCCAATCACTATTTTAGGAAATGGTTCAAATGTGCTAATTAGAGATGGCGGAATTCGTGGAGTTGTATTTAATTTAACAAAGCTTGATACTATTTCCCTTGATGGTAATAAAGTGATTGCTCAAAGTGGTGCTCCAATTATTGAGACATCTAGATTTGCCCTAGAGCATTCTTTAACAGGACTCGAGTTTGCTTGTGGCATTCCAGGTTCTGTAGGAGGAGCGTTGTATATGAACGCTGGTGCTTATGGGGGGGAAGTTTCTGACGTATTGGAAGCCGCAAAAGTTTTAACTAGAACTGGGGATATTCGCACAGTAACAAAAGCAGAATTAGAGCTTGGCTACCGTACAAGTAGTATTGGAAAAAATGGCTGGATAGCATTAGAGGGAAGTTTTTCCCTTGAAAAAGGAACATATGCAGATATCAAGGCGAAAATGGATGAACTTACTTTCTTAAGAGAATCAAAACAACCATTAGAATATCCTTCATGTGGAAGTGTGTTTAAAAGACCGCCTAACCACTTTGCGGGAAAGCTTATTCAAGACAGCAGACTTCAAGGAACGAAAATTGGCGGTGCGCAAGTATCTACAAAACATGCTGGTTTTATTGTAAACGTAGAAGATGCAACAGCAAATGACTATCTATCTTTAATAAAGCATGTGCAAAAGACGGTAAAAGAAAATTTTAACGTAGACCTTGAAACAGAAGTAAGAATCATCGGGGAAGAATAGAAAATCTACCCTTAAAAAGGATTATTGTTATAGGATGAGGCTGGGACAAAAGTATTTCAACTAATAATAAACACGAACTTTTGTATAGTTAATATACATAAAAGTTCGTGTTTTTCAGTTTGAAAAAAGTTTAAAAACGAAGTGGAATGGAGCGGAGGACGCTCGACTCCTGCGGGAAATAGAGACGCTTTAGACCCCGCAGCGCATGCGAGGAGGCTCAGCTTCCTCCCCGGCGCATCGTGCGTCTGTAGCGCAATGGAACGACTTAGTTTTTACACTTAACTATATTTAAAAACATAGATAACCATCATGAGAAAGTAGCTTTATTTAAGAGCTAAATTAGAGATTGTTCGTCTTTAAAGATTGGTTATTTAGTTTTGTCCC
>Ga0182738_1001720_pt1 | contig 26750 bp, 27 predicted proteins | sample eDN5th30CBELigMG_FD_128876 | JGI IMG/M metagenome (GOLD analysis project Ga0182738, IMG submission 128876) | Enriched Miracle-Growth compost microbial communities from Emeryville, California, USA - eDNA 5th pass 30_C BE-Lig MG (version 2)... ...
CATGGGCGGTCTCGACTGGCGCGTGCAACTCTTCATCAGCGTCATGATCGTGGCGTTCGCTGTCTATGGCATCAAGCGTCGGAACGACCTGTTCAAGGCAGTGCGCGATCTCAGGTCGGAGCTGGGCTGATGCGCGCCTATCTCGCTCTCGGCGCTGTGCTGGCCGTCATCGTCGCGCTCACGGTCAGCCACTGGCAGGCCTATCGCATGGGCGCTGCGTCCGAACGGACGGCGGCGCTTACCAGATCGATCGACCTCATTCGCGACAGGAGCAAGACCAATGCGCAAATCAATCGGATGGATGATGCTGCTCTTTGCCGTGAGCTTGGCGGGCGCTGGGTGCAGCCGGACACCTGCGAATGATGGCGCCGGCTTCGAGCTTCTGACGCCATCGCCGGAAACCCGGCAGTTCATCATCACCAACGACAAGCCATTTGCCCGTCAGGTCGCCGGCCACAACCGGACCTGTGCGGCGCAGCTGGCTTGCCGGAAATAGCATTCGGAAATCGGGGACAGCATGGAAGAGGAAGCGATGGGACAATCCGCACAGAAGCTTGTCGACAGCGTCATCGTCACCGCATTGGCGCGGTTGTCGATGCTCCTGGCGCTGCCGACGCTGGGCCTGATCTTCTGGCTCTATTCGAACTGGCAGGGTGACAAGCTGGCGACGATGCAGATGCAGATCGAACAGACGCAGCACGATGCCAAGGAAGCGTCCCGGCTGGCAATCAAGCTCTCCGACCGGCTCGTCGCGGTGGAGACGAAGCAGGTCCAGGACGCGGCATCCAGTGAGAAATTCCAGTCTGCCACGCTCAGCCGGCTCGACCGCGTGCAGGACAGCATCGTCGGCCTGTCGAATACGGTCTCGGCGCTTACCGCCACGCTTCAGGCCATCGTGGATGACCGACGAACCGGCGCGCGTGACCGCGTTCCTCCGTAGGGTCTCACCCGTGAGCCACAAAGGCGCTCGAGGATCACCAATCGCCAAATCTGATACACAAAGGCCCGCTCCGGTTCGCCGGGGCGGGCTTTTTTCTTTGACGCCCGGGAACAACAATGCGGCATGAGCATTACGGTCATGCGCTCGCCCGTCCCCCGCGAGCGCATCCTTCCAGTGAGCCCGTCGCTTCGTCTCACCCGGAGCGGCGGGCTTCTTTTTGCAACTCACTCCATATCCGGCACGTCACCGGCCATGAACAGCGTCACCGGCTCGCCATACTCGCCCATCGCCGGATTTGCTTCTCTCGCCCACGCGATCACGCCGGCATGCTTTGACGCCAGCGCCTGAGCCGTCCGGATCGCCCGTTCCTCGCTCTGCTGTTCGGCCGGGCCGAAAACCGTCTGAATCTCGCCTTCCTCGTCGCGGTCGAATGCCATGACGACGATGAGCTTCGGCATTTTCTGTTGTGGCGTGATGTAGGACATGGCTATCTCGTCGATGCCGGTGAGACACGACGCTTCTGCGCCTCTTGCCAGTGTTCGCCACCACAGAACCACTCGACGCCATAGCGCGTATTGACGCCAAAAGGCGCGATCTCGTCGCAGCCAGGATGAAAACAGCGGCGCGTGCCCTGCCATTCAGGCATTTCCGGGCGGGTGGCGGTTTGATCTGTCATAGCAAGCTCGGCTGAATTTCTGGCTTTTCGGGCGGGGTTGGGGCATCCACGATCTGGAGCATGTCATCTGGCAGCGGCCGCTGCAGAGCTTTGGCCTCGGCCCACGGAGCCCGCATCCAAATCTCCAGTTCTTCAGGGGCGGTCAGGATGACCGGCATAGCCTTCTGGTGGACCGGCTTGACGATGTCGTTCGGCTCGGTCGTCAGGAAGCCGTAGAGTTCGAAATCACGTTCACCGTCGCGGACCCTCTTCACGCCGCGCCACGGCGTCCAGATGCCGGCAAAGAAGGCAAGCGGATCGTCACCTGTCAGGCCGAACCACGCATTCGGTGTTCGTCCGCCCTCGACCTTGCTGGCTGGATCGGGTTCCGCAAAAGAGGTCAGGGGCACCAGGCACCGACTTTCCGGCCCCAGCCAGCGCCGCCAGTGTGGCGACGCGGTGTTCCTGATGTTCGTGACGCCGGGGTCATAGTTCTTCACATATGCGGGCGGGGAAGGCATGCCCCAGGTGGCCGCAACGATTTCGCGCTGGCCATCCATGCCGGTGCGCACGATCGGCGCCAGCGTTCCTGGATAGACATCGCGCGACGGCTCGTTGAAGCCTGTGAGGTCGCGAATCGCGCCAGCCCTGTCCAAAATCGAATTTTTGAGAATGCGAAGGTTATAGAGGTTGCACATCGGCTCTCTCCGTCCGCCAATCACATTTTTCGTAGGCCGTTGACTCCGACCTGTCAATGTTCCTATTTCGTTCTCATGATGCCGGAACCGTATTGGCCCAAAAAAGGTGACTACTGCCTGTCGAATTTGAACGACGGGATGAGGCTCGTGCGCGTGCGGTGCCCGTACTGCAAGCGGACGCACAACTATTTCGCCCACGACCTGATCCGCATCTTCGGTGACGTGGATGTCGATTCACTCATGCACCGCATGAAATGCGAGCGCTGCGGGCCGAGTAGCGGAACGCTGGATGTCGATATCTTCGCTCCAACCGGTCGGGAAGCAGTCGGCTTGAAAATCCGGCGTCTCATACGGATCGAGTTCAAGCGCGTGCCCGTCTGGAAGGAAGAGTGATGTCGCTGAAGGTGGAAACCATCGGCGATCTCATCGATGGCGATTATGGCCTGACAGCCTGTTGTGAGGTCGGAGGTTGCTACAATTCGGCAGATCTCGATCTGGAAGCGCTTGCGCGCAGGCTCGGTCGCGACCATTCAGCCATGCACGACGCGCTGACACCACTTTTGCGATGCTCGAAATGTGGATCTCGCAAGATCGGGATTCGGATCAGCGCAAACGCCAGCCAAAAGTTTGGCACGCAGCAGGGCTGGCTGATGCCGCCGAAGATCAGCGACATTTCAGCGAAACAGCCACTCGACCGCGCTATAGATCGCAACCGCAATGCCGCCGATCACGGCAATCCAGAGGGTGAATGAAACATCGCCACGGAAGCGTGATGCCATGGTCAGACCGCCCCAAAAGGTTCGGGGAGCATCAGAAATCCTTCAAACATATCAATGGGCCTAATCTGGTAGGTTCGGGGTATCTAACGGTTTGATAAAAAACGATTTTCGCACAACCATCCAGCCCACCAAAACATCGACAGGATCGACATGGCGGAGACGGGAAGTCGCTGCCTGCTAGGCTGATTTCTTTCGTTTCGCACCCTGCTTTTTCCGCGAAGATGGGCTGGCGATCCCTTCCTTCTCCAGGCTCTTTTTCAGCACATCCGCCAGATTGATCACGTTTTCCTTGGGGCGTGGTGCCGCCTTGGGTGGTTGCTTGCCTTCGCGCTTGGCCTTTATCAGCTCCAGCAGTGCATTCTCATACTGATCTTCGAACTTCGAAGGATCGAACCGCGTCACCTTCTTGTCGATGATCATGGCCGCGATTTCGGTCATGTCGGGGTCGATCTTCCGGTCCTTGAGATCGCCGAACACCTTTTGGGCCGGAACGATTTCCCTGGGGCTATGCAATATGGTCATCAGCATGCCATTGCCCTCCGGCTCCACCAGCACGTGGCGCTCGCGCTGCGAAAGCACGATCGAGGCAAGACCGGCCTTCTTCGTTCGCCGCATCGCCTCGCGGATCACTGCAAAGGCATCCGTGGACGGCTTGTCTGCCGGGTACACATAATAGGGCTTTTCGAGATAGACCGGATCGACCTGAGTCTTTTCGACAAAACTTTCTATCTCCAGCGTATGTTCCGATTCGATCTTGAGCCGCGCGATTTCCTCCGGCTCTATCAGCAGATATTCGTTCTTCTGGACCTCGTATCCCTTGATCTGGTCTTCACGTTCGACCGGTTTTCCTGTGCCTTCGTCCATGTAGGCAGCCTTCACCGGTTCGCGCGTCTTGCGGTTGAGAATCCGCAAATGCACGCGCTCGGCTTCACTGGTGGCGCCCGCCAGCTTGATCGCGCATGTCACGCTGCCGAGTTTCAAGAACCCTTTCCACATTGCTCGTGGTGCAACCATGGCAACCTCCATAGGACAGAGAGAAACGGTCGCGCGCGGCCATGGTTCCGGGTTCGGTCGATGGCGCACCGTCAAGGCACAAGCTTGACGGCGTCGATGATGATCGCCAGCACAATCCCTAGGCCGGTCAGAACGACGCCGATCAGAAATCTGCGGTTTGCCTTGGCGTAGATATTGTGCTGCAGCGAAGCGATCCTCAACAGGATGGCAAGCGCCATGATCTGATAGATGATGCCAGCAATTATCAGGAAGACCGGCGGAAGGTCGACGAGGTTCCAGGGAAGTGGGTTGTTGGCCCATTGAGTGAGGAAACTGAGGGAAAAGGAAAGCACGATGCCCACGACGGTGATCGTGCCGTTGCGGAATAGCGTTTCGACGATTTGGTCGTTGTCGTCATGGAGGTGCATGGTCGTCTCCGGGCATGGCTTGAGCGTGGAATACGCGCAGCTGAAGATTTAAGTGCAGCCAAGCGTGCGGCATCAACTATCGGATAACAAACTCGGCAATGCCGATTGGTCTTAAGTCGTAGAGCAGCTTAGCGAAAATACGCCATCAGCAGCGTTCCGGGCACAAGCAGCACGAACGCCCAGATCAAGGCGGAAGCGATATTGGCAAGCTGAAAATGCAGGGCTCGCATTTCGAAGATGCCGGCCAGCAGCGGCACGATCGCGCGCAGTGGCCCAAAGAACCGACCGACGAAGACACTCCACGGCCCCCAGCGATGAAAAAACACATGCCCGCGCTCGAGCATGTGCGGATATCTGGAAAGGGGCCAGATCCGCGTCGCCGAGTCCTTGAAATGAAAGCCGAAAAGATAGGACACCCAGTCGCCGACGATGGCGCCGAAGGCCGCTCCGAGCCATATCGGCCAGAATTCGATCTCGCTGGCACCGATCAGCGCGCCGATGCCGACAAGTATGCCCCATGCCGGCAGGATCAAAGATACCAGCGCCACGGACTCGGCGAATGCAAGAGCGAACACGATATATGGCGCCCACCCGGCATTATTCCGGGTAAACCCAATGATATTGTCGGCATATGCCTCAAGCTGGATGAAGGCGTCCATGAAATCCCTTTAACGGCTTGGGAAAGTCGCGTCGAGGCGAGCGCGTGTCCGTCGGCTGGCGGCGACCTGTGTTTCCGGCTCGCGCCTTGAAGGGTCCGGCGGCAGCGACAATCCGCCAACGTCTTCGTGATTGGAGCCTGTGGGGCTTGCTGGCTATAAGCTGCATCAAGAACGACAAGCAGGATTTTCGGGCATGGCATTGGATGTTGGCTACCTTAGTGCGGTCGGGGCTGGGGCGTTGTCGTTCCTGTCGCCTTGCGTGCTGCCGCTGGTGCCTCCGTATCTGTGCTACATGGCCGGCGTCTCGGTCGAGGATTTCCGGGCGGATAGCAGCGCTGCCGCCAAGTCGGGTACGCGCAAGGTGCTGCTCCTGACCTCGCTCGCCTTCGTCCTTGGTTTTTCTACTGTTTTCGTGGCGCTTGGCGCGGGCGCCTCCACCATCGGCCGGTTGCTTCGGGTGTGGCAGGAGCCGCTGGCCATGGCAGCGGGCGTGCTCATCATCCTGATGGGCCTCAACTTTCTCGGTGTCATCCGCATCCCGCTTCTGTCGCGCGAGGCGCGTTTCCAGGCGCAGGGCAAGCCTGCCAACATGCTTGCGGCCTATGCAATGGGCCTGGCCTTCGCCTTCGGCTGGACACCCTGCATCGGGCCTGTCCTGGGACCGATCCTGACGCTGGCCGGCGGGCGCGAAACGGTGGGCGAGGGGGCCCTGCTTCTGGCCGCCTATTCGCTGGGGTTGGGTATACCCTTCCTGCTGGCCGCGCTGTTCTCCAATGGATTCATGCGTTTTCTCGGTCGTTTCCGCATGCATCTCGGACGCGTGGAAAAGGTGATTGGAGGTTTGCTGGTGGTGGCCGGCGTTCTCTTCCTTACCGGCGGCGTGCAGACAGCCTCTTACTGGCTGCTCGAAACTTTCCCGATGCTCGGCAGGCTGGGTTGAGCAGGCCGTAAAACCAATCGTTACGGCGGGATTCTGCTTCATGACCGCGCTGTCGCAGAGCGTGATGGGGTTCGTATGGCAAAACCTCTTCGCATTCCGTGGCGTGGTGCTCTAGAACTGAGCCCGAATCGTCTTCTTTACCGGAAACCGTCATGACCGCACGATCCTGCCTGTCGATCATCCTTGCCGCCGGCGAAGGCACGCGCATGAAAAGCGCGCTGCCCAAGGTGCTGCACAAGATTGCCGGTCTGCCGATGGTGGCCCATGTGGTGCGCGCGGCACAAAGCGCCGGCAGCGGCGACCTGGCCATGGTGATCGGTTATGGCGCGGAACAGATGCGCGAGGCGGTTCCAGCCTTTGTGCCCGAAGCTGAAATCTTCGTGCAGGAGGAGCGGCTCGGCACCGCACACGCCGTGCTTTCAGCCCGGTCCGCCATCGCACGCGGTTACGACGATGTGCTGGTGATGTTCGGCGATACGCCGCTGATCGACCCCGCTGCGCTGGCGGATGCACGTGCACGTCTGGCCGCTGGCGCCGATGTGGTCGTTCTCGGCTTCCGCACGGAAAACCCGGCCGGTTACGGTCGCCTCGTCGAGAAGGAAGGTGCGCTGGTCGCGATCCGCGAGGACAAGGACTGCACCGAAGAAGAACGCAGGATCACCTTCTGCAACAGCGGCCTGATGGCGATTGCCGGCGCCCGCGCGCTGTCGCTGCTCGATGCGGTGGGCAACGACAATGCCAAGGGCGAATATTATCTGACCGATATCGTTGAGATCGGCGGGGCCAGGGGCCTGAAAATCGTCGCCGCCGAAGCGAGTTTCGAAAACGCGCTGGGCATCAACAACCGCGCCGAACTCGCGGGGGCGGAAGCCATCTGGCAGAAGCGCAAGCGCCAGGAGATCATGCTTTCGGGCGTTACCATGATCGCGCCGGAAACCGTCTTCTTCTCCTACGATACAGAGGTCGATCCCGACGTGTTCATCGAGCCGAATGTCTATTTCGGTCCCGGAGTGAGCGTGGAAGGCGGCGCGACGATCCGTGCCTTCAGCCATATCGAGGGGGCCACCATCGGCCCGCGTGCCGAAGTGGGGCCATTCGCGCGGTTGCGACCGGGCGCCGATCTCGGGGAAAAGGCCAAGGTGGGCAATTTCTGCGAAGTGAAGAAGGCAACGGTCGAGGCGGGCGCCAAGATCAACCACCTGACCTATATCGGCGATGCCCGCGTCGGGGCCGGTGCGAATATCGGCGCGGGCACTATCACCTGCAACTATGACGGCTATTCGAAATTCTTCACCGACATCGGCGCGGGCGCTTTCATCGGTTCGAATTCGGCGCTGGTGGCCCCTCTCACCATAGGCGAGCGCGCATATGTCGCCTCGGGCAGCATCATCACGGAGAACGTGCCGGACGATTCTCTGGCCTTTGGCCGCGCACGTCAGAAGACCCTGCCGGAACGCGCGAAGCTGCTGCGTCAACGCCGTGCAGACGCAGCGAAAAAGTAACTTCGTAATTCCAGGCTTGCCGGCCGTGCCGAAAGCACAATCGGTATCGTCGATGCCGGTTTGGGCTGATATGAAGCGATACGGAATGTGACTTTCTCATATCGGCTGCAATCTCTAGATAGCCGATGGGGTAAATCTGGTTTTGGGAATCGGGGGATAGCCGATCATGTGCGGAATTGTTGCAATCGTTGGTCAAACAGCCGTCGCGCCGTTGATCGTCGATGCGCTGAAGAGGCTCGAATATCGCGGCTACGATTCCGCAGGCGTGGCCACTGTTGCGCAGGGAAAGCTCGCGCGCAGACGCGCCGAAGGCAAGCTCGTCAATCTTGAAAGCCGCCTTCAGGTCGAGCCGCTCGACGGCAATATCGGCATCGGTCACACCCGCTGGGCCACTCACGGCGTGCCCAACGAAACCAACGCGCACCCGCATTTCTCCAATGACGTTGCCGTGGTCCACAACGGCATCATCGAGAATTTCGCAGAGCTGCGCACCGAACTTGCCGCCGACGGCTACGAGTTCACCTCGCAGACCGACACCGAAGTGGTGGCGCACCTTGTCTCGCGCGAGCTGGCGCGCGGTGCCGGCCCCGTCGCGGCCGCCCATGAAGCTTTGAAGCGGCTGGAGGGCGCGTTTGCACTTGCCATCATGTTCCGGGGCGACGAGGACCTGATCGTCGGCGCGCGCAACGGTCCGCCGCTGGCCGTTGGGCATGGCGAGGGTGAGATGTTCCTCGGCTCCGACGCCATCGCGCTTGCACCCTTCACGAACTCGATCACCTATCTGGAGGATGGCGACTGGGCGGTCGTACGCCGCGGCTCCTTCGAGATTTTCGACATCGAGGGCAAACCTGTTGCGCGCAAGCGCCAGCAGTCGCTCGGCACCAGCTTCATGGTCGACAAGGGCAACCGCCGGCATTTCATGGAAAAGGAGATCCATGAGCAGCCGGAAGTCATTTCCCACACGCTCGCACACTATGTGGACTTTACGGCCAGCACTTCGAGGCCGCTCGACCTACCTTTCGATTTTGCCAGGATTGATCGCTTGGCGCTGTCGGCTTGCGGTACGGCCTATCTCAGTGGTCTGGTCGGAAAATACTGGTTCGAGCGCATTGCCCGGCTGCCGGTGGACATCGATATCGCCTCCGAATTCCGCTATCGCGAAATGCCGATCTCGCAGAACAGCGCGGCGTTGTTCATTTCGCAATCGGGCGAGACCGCCGATACGCTGGCCTCGCTGCGCTACTGCCGCAAGGCGGGCGTACCGATCGGGGCCATCGTGAACGTCCGCGAATCCACCATCGCCCGCGAGTCGGACGTCGTGCTGCCTACGCTTGCCGGCCCTGAGATCGGCGTGGCTTCGACCAAGGCCTTTACCTGCCAGCTTTCGGTGCTTGCCCCGCTTGCGGTGCGCGCCGGCGTGGCGCGCGGAACGATCTCGCCCGATGAGGAGAAGGCTCTGGTGCGTGCCCTTTCCGAAGCGCCGCGCTATGCCAACCAGGTGCTGAAGCTGGAAGAGCAGATCGAGAAGGTTTCGCGCGAGCTGTCGCACTACCGCCACGTGCTCTATCTCGGTCGCGACACCAACTTCCCGCTCGCCATGGAAGGTGCGCTGAAGCTCAAGGAAATTTCCTATATCCATGCCGAAGGCTATGCGGCGGGCGAACTGAAGCATGGGCCAATCGCGCTGATCGATGAGAACATGCCGGTGATCGTGATCGCCCCGCACGACCGCATTTTCGAGAAAACCGTCTCGAACATGCAGGAAGTGGCCGCACGCTGCGGCAAGATCATCCTGATCACCGACCGGAAGGGCGCAGAGCAGGCTACCGTCGATACGATGGAGACGATTGTGCTGCCGGATGTTCCGGAGATCATCACGCCGATCGTCTACGCGCTGCCGATCCAGATGCTGGCCTATTTCACGGCCGTATTCATGGGCACCGACGTGGACCAGCCGCGCAACCTGGCCAAGTCGGTCACGGTGGAATAAATGACGCCGTCGAACTTCGCGGTTTAAAAGGTCATAATGCTTCTCTAATGTTGCGCTGCAAACAGCGCGGCGGGTGAGGCATGTCGGATCTTTTCAAAATCTCGGCGATGACACGGCTGAGGAATTATTTCCTCACCGGTTTCATCGTCTGCGCGCCTCTGGCCATCACCGCTTATATTGCCTGGTCGTTCATCGGCTGGGTCGATTCCTGGGTGAAGCCTTACATTCCCGCGACCTACAATCCCGACAACTACCTGTCGGTGAGGGTTCCGGGGTTCGGGCTGATCGTGGCGCTGGTGCTGATCACGCTGATCGGCTTCCTCACCGCCAACATCATCGGCCGCAGCATTATCTCGATAGGCGAGCGCGTGCTGGACCGCATGCCGCTGGTGCGCGGCATCTACCGCGCGCTCAAGCAGATTTTCGAAACGGTCCTCTCCAACAAGAACGAGATGTTCCGCACGGTTGGTCTTGTGGAATATCCGCGCAAGGGCGTCTGGTCGCTCGTTTTCGTGGCCGGCGAAAAACGCACGGAAATCAACGAAAAGCTCGATGAGGATGATGAAGACCCGCTGATGGCGGTCTTCATGCCCTGTACGCCGAACCCGACCACCGGCTTCCTGATGTATGTGCGCAAGTCGGAGATCGTCGTGCTCGACATGAGCATCGAGGACGGCGCCAAGCTCATCGTCTCCGCCGGCCTGGTGGCGCCCGAGATAAAATCGAAGATCAAAAGCGGTAAAATTGCTCCGGCCATCGAAACGATCGGCAACCCGACCATCGCTGAGGCCGGTCAACCGGCGCGCAGCAAGCGCACGGCCTCGTCGCGCCCGAACAGGTAAAGCAGAACGCGGATTGCATCGCCACGCGGACCCTTCAGCTCCGGATCGCGGGTCAGCAGCAGTCGCGCATCGTCACGAGCGACTTCAAGGAGGTCGGCATGCGCGTCGATGCGCGCGACCTGAAAGCCGGGCGTGCCGGATTGCCGGGTGCCCAGAAGCTCGCCTTCGCCGCGCAATTTCAGGTCCTCCTCGGCGATGCGGAAGCCGTCTTCGGTCTCGCGCATGACGGCAAGCCGGCGCTTTGCCGTTTCGCCGAGGGGATCCTTGTAGAGCAGAACGCAGCTCGAAGCCTTGGACCCGCGCCCGACACGCCCGCGCAATTGGTGAAGCTGCGCCAGCCCGAAACGCTCCGCATGTTCGATGACGATGATCGTCGCGTCCGGCACATCGACACCCACCTCGATGACGGTGGTGGCGACGAGGATGCGCGTTTCCCCATCCTTGAAGGCGCGCATGGCTTCATCCTTTTCCGCGCCCTTCATGCGGCCATGGACGAGGCCGATCCGGTCATCGAAAACAGGTTTCAGCGAAGCGAAACGTTCCTCCGCCGACATCAGTTCGACTTCCTCGGATTCCTCGACCAGAGGACAGATCCAGTAGACTTTCTGCCCGCTGGCCACGGCATCGCGCATGCGCCCGACCAGTTCGTCCAGCCGGTCGAAAGGCAGGCTGATCGTGCGGATCGGCTGCCGCCCGGCCGGCTTTTCGGTCAGCCGCGAGACGTCCATGTCATCGAATGCCGTGAGCACCAGGGTGCGGGGAATGGGGGTTGCGGTCATCACCAGCATGTCGGGTGCATTGCCCTTCGCCGTGATGGCCAATCGCTGATGCACGCCAAAGCGGTGCTGCTCGTCGATCACGGCAAGCGCCAAATCCCTGAACCGCACCGTTTCCTGGAAGAGCGCGTGGGTGCCGACGACGATGTCGATCCCGCCGTTCTCCAGCCCAGCCAGGATGTCGGCCCGTTCGCGGCCTTTTTCGCGGCCGGTGAGCACCGCAATCCGCAGGCCGACCTGTTCCGCCAGCAGAGCAATGGACGCAAAATGCTGGCGGGCAAGGATTTCGGTCGGCGCCATAAGCGCCGCCTGGCCGCCGGCCTCGACCGCGCGCGCCATGGCCAGCAGAGCCACGACGGTCTTGCCTGAGCCGACATCGCCCTGCAACAAACGCGACATGCGCTCTGGCTTCTGCAGATCGGCGTCAATCTCGGTCAGCGCCTGTGTCTGCGAGCCGGTCAGGTCATAGGGCAGGGCGCGCTTGAGCGCGGCGATCAGCTTGCCGTCGCCGGTAAGTGGCCTGCCGGAGAGCTTGCGCACCGTGGCGCGCACCAGCGCCAGCGCAATTTGCCCGGCCAGGAACTCGTCATAGGCGAGCCTGCGCCATGCGGAACTGTCGAGCGATATATCGAGCGGATCGGCCGGATTGTGGATGCGGCTCAGCGCATCCTGAAAGGATGGAAATGCCTGGCGGCGCAGCACATCGGCGTCCTGCCATTCAGGCATTGCCGGCACGCGTTCCAGCGCCTGCGAGATGGCGCGGCGCAGCGTCTTCGGTGACAGCCCGGCAGTAAGCGGATAGACCGGCTCCAGAAGCGGCAGGCTCTCCGCCTCGTCCGCGCGGGTGATGTGGTCCGGATGCACCATGCTGGGGCGGCCGTTGAACCATTCCATGCGGCCGCTGACGATGACCCTCTCACCGACCGGCAAGGAACGCTCCAGCCATGCGGCGTTGGCGTGAAAGAAGGTCAGCGCGATCTCGCCGGTATCATCGAAGGCGTAGACGCGATAGGGAACAGACCTGTTGCCGCGCGGCGGCGGCTGGTGCCGATCGACCGTAACCTCGAGCGTCACGATGGCACCTCCCGGTGCCTGCGCGATCTCGGGACGATTGCGCCGGTCGATCACGGAATTCGGCAACGTGAAGATGAGATCGCCCGCCCGTGCAGGCCGGTCGCCAAGATCGGCAGGCACGACACGCGCGATCAATTCGGCAATCTTCGGCCCCACGCCGGCAAGCGAGGTGATGGGTACGAACAGCGGATCAAGCAGGGAAGGGCGCATGGCTGTCAGCTTATGCACCCCGCGACCATGCGCAAGGCTGACAGGCCGCGTCATCCACGCTATATGCGCCGCAAAACAATCGGGATGCACAATATGACGGGCACGACGCGATCGAGCGAAGGACTGGACACGCGACGGCGCAAGCTGCTGTTCCGCTCCTGGCACCGTGGCATCCGCGAGATGGACCTGATTCTGGGCACTTTCGCGGACGCTCTGATCCACGACCTGACCGATGCGGAACTCGACGAATACGAACATCTGCTGGAGGTGCAGGACGCCGATCTCCTGGCATGGTTCACCGGCGATCGCCCAGTTCCTGATGCACACGACACCGCAATCTACCGCAAGATACTGGCACAGCGTCAGTCGATGAGCTTCAACATATGAGCCTTATCAGGAAAATCGGCCTGCCCAAGAACGGCACCGGCCAATTCATCGTGGACGGCGTGGCCGATGGCTACGAGGCTTTCGCGCTGGTGACGGCCGCGCTCGAAACCGCGCCTGACGGCCCTCTCATCTTTGTCGCGCGTGACGGCCAGCGCCTGCCGGCCATCATCGACGCGCTCGCCTTTGCCGCGCCCGACCTGCCGGTGCTGGAGTTTCCGGCATGGGACTGCCTTCCCTATGACCGTGTTTCACCCGGTGCCGACGCCGCGGCCCGCCGCCTCGATGCGATGGCGGCCATGGCTTCGCTCGCCAGGCAGCCGCACCGCGCCGTCATCCTCACCACGGCAAACGCGCTGCTGCAGCGCATGCCGCCTGCCTCGGCCATCGAAGCACAGACATTTCATGCCCGGCCGGGCAACCAGATCGACATGAACGCGCTGATCTCGCGGCTGGAGAATTCCGGTTTCGACCGCGTCGCGACCGTACGCGAGGTTGGCGAATTCGCGGTGCGCGGCGGCATTCTCGACCTGTTCGCGCCCGGCGCGGATGAGGCGCTGCGGCTCGACTTCTTCGGCGACACGCTGGAATCGATCCGCGCTTTCGATGTCGCCACCCAGCGCACCACCGGCCAGCGCAACGCCCTGACGATGCAGGCGATGAGCGAGGTGGCGCTGAGCCCGGAAGCCATCAGCCGTTTTCGCCGCAAATATATCGAAGAGTTCGGAGCACCTTCGCGCGACGATGGGCTTTACGCGGCTGTCACGGAAGGGCGCCGCTTCGCCGGCATGGAGCACTGGCTGCCCTTCTACTACGAACGGCTGGAAACGATCTTCGATTATCTGCCCGACACGCCAGTCATATTCGACCACCTGGCGCGTGAGGCACTGGGCGAACGCCACACGCTGATCCTCGACTATTACGAAGCGCGCCGCCATCCGGCCACGTCCGGGGCGCTCAAGGAGGCGGTGCCTTACAAGCCGGTCCCGCCGGCTGAGATGTATCTTTCGCCGGACGATGTAGCGGCCGCCGTCGCCGACCGCATGGCGGTGGAATTCACGCCCTTCGACACGCCCGACACCAGCGGCCGCAAGCTGCTGCACGCCGGTTCCAGGCCCGCGCGCGGCTTCGAGCTGGAGCGGGCAGATCCGAACATCAACGTGTTCGAGGAGGTCGTGAAATATATTGGCGATTTGCGTGCAGCCAAGCGGCGCGTGGTGATTGCCGGCTGGACGGAAGGCTCGCTCGACCGCCTGACGCAGATTTTGACCGAGCATCATCTTGGCAATCTCAAGTCCGTGGCGACGCTGGCCGAGGTGGAGAAGCTCGGCGTCGGGCAGGCGGGCCTTGCCGTGCTGCCTCTGGAAGCCGGTTTCGAGACCGACGATCTCGTGGTCGTCGCCGAACAGGACATTCTGGGCGACCGCCTCGTGCGACGTTCCAAGAAGCGCAAGCGCGCTTCCGACTTCATCGCCGAAGCCGCGGCACTTTCCGCCGGCGACATCGTTGTCCATGCCGATCACGGCATCGGCCGTTTCGTGGGCCTGCGCACCATCGAGGCGGCCGGCGCGCCGCATGATTGCCTCGAAATCCATTATGCCGGCGATGACCGCCTGTTCCTGCCGGTCGAAAACATCGAGCTTTTGTCGCGCTACGGCTCCGACTCGGCCGAAGCCACGCTCGACAAGCTCGGCGGCGGGGCCTGGCAGGCGCGGAAGGCCAAGCTGAAGCGCCGCCTGCTCGACATGGCAGGCCAACTCATCAAGCTGGCGGCCGAGCGCCAGATGCGCAGCGCCCCCATCGTCAGCCCGCCGGATGGTGTTTATGGCGAGTTCGCAGCCCGTTTCCCCTATGAAGAAACGGATGACCAGCAGCGCGCCATCGATTCCGTCATGGACGATCTTTCGGCCGGAAAGCCGATGGATCGTCTTGTCTGCGGGGACGTTGGTTTCGGCAAGACCGAGGTAGCCTTGCGCGCCGCTTTTCTTGCGGCGATGGAGGGCTTTCAGGTGGCGGTCGTGGTGCCCACCACGCTGCTTGCCCGCCAGCATTTCAAGACCTTCGCGCAACGCTTCGCGGGACTGCCGGTGGTGGTGCGTCAGGCCTCGCGCATGGTCGGCCCAAAGGAACTCGCCGAAACCAAGAAGGCGATCGCCGAAGGCACGGTGGACATCGTGGTCGGCACCCATGCATTGCTGGGCTCCTCCATCACCTTCAAGAACCTTGGTCTGCTCATCATCGACGAGGAGCAGCATTTTGGCGTGAAGCACAAGGAGCGGCTGAAGGAGCTGAAGTCGGACGTACACGTGCTGACGCTCTCGGCGACGCCCATCCCGCGCACGCTGCAACTTGCGCTTACCGGCGTGCGCGAGCTTTCGCTCATCGCCACGCCGCCGGTCGATCGCATGGCCGTGCGCACCTTCATTTCGCCCTTCGATCCGCTGGTTATCCGCGAGACGCTTCTGCGCGAACGCTATCGCGGCGGCCAGAGTTTCTATGTCGTGCCGCGCATTTCCGACCTCGCGGACATACGGCAGTTCCTCGAAGAATCCGTGCCGGAGTTGAAGATAGCCACTGCCCACGGCCAGATGCCGGCGGGTGAGTTGGACGACATCATGAACGCCTTCTATGACGGCCAGTATGATGTGCTGCTGTCGACGACCATCGTCGAATCCGGTCTCGACATCCCGACCGCCAACACCATGATCGTGCATCGCGCCGATATGTTCGGTCTGGCGCAGCTCTACCAGCTGCGCGGCCGCGTGGGGCGCTCCAAGCTGCGCGCCTATGCGCTGTTCACGCTGCCGGCGAACAAGAAGCTCACCGACACCGCCGACCGGCGACTGAAGGTGATGCAGTCGCTCGACACGCTGGGCGCGGGCTTCCAGCTTGCCAGCCATGACCTCGATATTCGCGGCGCCGGCAACCTGCTTGGCGAGGAACAGTCGGGTCATATCAAGGAAGTCGGCTTCGAACTCTATCAGCAAATGCTGGAGGAGGCGGTGGCCGAGATCAAGGGCGATGGCGAAGCGCTGGACGGCGGCTGGTCACCGCAGATCACCATCGGCACGGCGGTGATGATCCCGGAAGGCTATGTGCCGGATCTGCAACTCAGGCTCGCGCTCTATCGCCGACTGGCCGATCTGGATTCACCGGAGGAGATCGATGCTTTCGCCGCAGAACTCATCGACCGCTTCGGGCCGCTGCCGGAAGAAGTCCAGCACCTGCTCAAGATCGTCTTCATCAAGGCTCTCTGCCGCAAGGCCAATGTGGAAAAGCTCGACGCGGGGCCGAAGGGCGTGGTTATCCATTTCCGCAAGCGCGAATTTTCAAATCCGGCGGGGCTGGTGAAATTCATCGGCGAGCAGGGCTCCCTGGCCAAGATCAGGGCCGATCATTCGGTGGTGTTCATGCGCGACTGGCCGAGCGCTGAAAAGCGCCTCGCCGGCTCGGCCGTGGTGATGACTCAACTCGCACGGCTGGTCGAAAAGGCAGCTTGAGGGCAGGGGCTTCCCGCCTTGGAAACCCCATGTCCCCACTTTGTGGGGGGCAGGAGCCTCTCTATCGAGCCGTCTCCAGTTCGCCACGCGCCTTGGCGGCGGCAATCTGCCGGATGGCATCGGCCAGAGCGTCGGTGTCCTGTGCGCCCATCACGGCATATTTGCTCTCGAACAGGAAGCAGGGAACACCGGTGATGCCCATGCGCGAGGCGGTTGCGGCTTCGTCCAGCACCTCATCGCGGTCGGCGTCTGTGGCAAGCATCGCCTCCACCACCGGCGCATCGATGCCGGCCTCGCGCGCCGCCTCGATCAGCACCGCATGGTCGCCGATGTTTTTGCCTTCTTCGAAATAGAGCTGGAACAGGCGGCGGGCGAGGCGCCCCTGCACTTGCGCGCCATTGGCGGCAGCCCAGCGCAGGACGCGGTGGGCGTCCAGCGTGTTGGGTGAAACGGTGATGGCGTCGAAGTCGAAATCAATGCCTTCGGCCGCCCCCAAAGATTCGATGCGCGCATGGATTTCGTGCAGCTTCTCCACACTGCCGAACTTCGACAGCATATATTCCTTCCGGTCCCTGCCTTCCAAAGGAATGGTCGGATCGAGCTGGAAGGGGCGCCAGTGTATTTCCACGTCCACCTCGGGCACCGCCGCGATCGCCCGATCGAGCCGCTTTTGCCCGATGAAGCACCACGGGCAAACGACATCGGACACCACGTCGATGTGGAGGGTTTGCACGGCCGTATCCATCGGAAATCCTTCCTGCCGGTCAGTCCGGCTTGTGCCACCAGGTAGGGAGTTGATACCCGAATATAGGTGTCTTGTCCGGGTGAGCGAGGTAATTCCAGTAGGAAACATACTGCCGGTTGTCATATTGCATGGGCACGATATAGGCGCCGGAGATGAGCAGCCGGTCGAGCGCACGCACGGCGGCGACGTAGGATTCCTTGTCCCGGGCGTTCAGCATCGCCTCGATCATGGCGTCGATAGCGGGGTCTGACGCGCCGGCGAGATTGAAGGAACCTTCGATATTGGCCGATTCCGACCCCCAGCGGAAGGTCAGCTCTATGCCCGGAGACAGCGTGCCGAGAAAGCCCGTGCTGCCGATCAATGCCTCGAAGTCGAAGCGCTGCTTGCGCATCTGTATCTGATCGGCTTCCAGCGCGCGGATGGTGACGGTGATGCCGAGTTTCGCAAGCGTGCGTTGGTAAAGCGCGGCAAGACGTTCCTCGCTCTGCGACGCGGTCAGGATCTCGAAGCCGAAAGGCTGCCCCCGTGGGTCGAGCATCTTGCCGCTCTCGATCCGGTAGCCGGCCTTGTTGAACAGGTCGAGCGCGGCTTTCAGCGGTGCGCGGTCATGGCCTGAACCGTCAGTTTCGGCCGGTTTGTAGGTGCCGTCCATCACTTCCGGCATCACTTTGCCGGGAAAGGGTGCGAGCAGGTCGCGTTCCTTTGCGCTGGCGGGGCGGCCAAGCGCGGATAGCTCGGAGTTCTGCCAGTAGCTGGCGGTCCGCTTGAACTGGCCGTTGAACAGGTTCTTGTTGGCCCATTCGAAGTCATAGAGCATTGCCAGCGCCCGGCGCACGCGCACGTCCGAGAATTTTGGCAAGCGTGTGTTGAACAGGAAGCCGCTGACCACCGGCGGCAGGCCGCTTTCGAAAATTTCGTTCTTGACCTTGCCTTCGCGTACCGCCGGAAAATCGAGATTGCGCTCGCGCTTGACCGGGTCGGCCTCCTCATAGACCGCGCACAGCCCTTTCTTGAACGCCTCGAACTGGGAATTGGCGTTGAGGAAATATTCGATCGTGATGCGATCGAAATTGTCGAAGCCGCGTTTGGAGGGCAGGTCCTTAGCCCAATAATCCCTGTTACGCTCGAAAACGATGCGCTGGCCCGGCACCACTTGCGCCACGCGATAGGGACCGCTGCCGATCAAAGGTTTCAGCGTGGTCTGATCGAAGGTTTCCTTATCGAAGCCATGCTTGGGGATGATGGGCGTCATCGCGATGATGAGCGGAAACTCCCGATCCGCAAGCTCGTTGAAGGTGAAGCGCACGCTGTGCTCGCCGGTTTTTTCGAGTCCGGCGATCTTCTTCATGCGATCGCTGTAAGGGGGCCGGCCTTTCTCCGTGTATACGTCGTAGGTGAACAACACGTCGTCGGCCGTGACAGGTTCGCCATCCGACCATTTCGCGTTGGGGTTGAGGTGGAATTCCGCCACGCGGCGGTCGGGCGTGATGTCGATTGATTCGGCGAGCAGGCCGTAAAGCGAAAATGGTTCGTCAGCACTGCGCTGCATCAGCGGTTCGAACACCAGATTGCCGTAGATGGTGTCGATCATCCCACGCGCGGTGGTGCGCAAGCTCTTGATGATGAACGGATTGAGATTGTCGAAGCTGCCGACCACGCAATAGGTGACGCTGCCGCCCTTGGGAGCATCGGGATTTGCATAAGGGAAATTGCGAAATCCGTCCCGGAGCGCCGGTTCGCCCTGCATGGAGATCGCATGTTCGGGTTGCGCGTTCGCTGCGCCCACACCGCCCGACAGGATGGCCGCCCCCGTGCAGAGCGAAAGAAATATGCGGCGCATCAACAGCGCTCCTGACTTAACCATTTCATTTGATTCGACATTGATTCTAACATGACGGCACTATTGTGAGCTTGCTGGGGATGCATACTCATAATCAGCGCAAACGGGGCTGGATTCATGACGCAGAGCGGTGTAACACGCCGGCGAAAGTCATGCTGTTGCCTCAATTACCCAACAGGTAGCGGGGCGATGGTGCCGCAAGCCGGTCCCGGAATCATTTGAGAGGATTGAGATAGATGACGAGCTTGAAAACCGACACTGCCCGTCTTTCGGTCATGGCCGCAGGCGTGGTCGGCATGCTCGCCGCTGGTCTTGCGCCGGCTGCAGCGCAGCAACTTCCGCAGGGCTGGTTCAAGGCTTGCTCGAAGCAGGAAGACGTGGACATCTGCAATGTGCAGAACATCGCCACGGCAGCTTCCGGCCAGCTCGTTACCGGTATCAGCCTGATCGAACTCAAGGGCAAGATCAATCGCAAGGTCTTCCAGGTCACGGTGCCGAGCGGTCGCCTCGTGCCTCCCGGCATCGGTCTCCAGATCGACGGCGGCAAGGCACAGAAGCTCGACTATGTGATCTGCTTCCCGGATCGTTGCGTTGCCGAAGCTCCGATGACCGATCAGCTCGTCTCGTCCTTCAAGAAGGGCTCCGAACTGACGCTGACCTCCGTCAACTTCCAGAACCAGCAGAACCCGGTCAAGGTTTCGCTACAGGGTTTCACCGGCGCGTTTGACGGCCCGGCGCTGCAGCAGTCGGATCTGGAAGACCGCCAGAAGAAGCTGCAGGAGTTCGTGACCAAGAACAACGAGGACTTCGCCAAGAAGCTCAAGGAAGAGCAGGACAAGGCGAAGGCGGCGAACTGATCTCAGCGCCGATCTCATGAAAAAAGCGGGGTTCAGCCCCGCTTTTTATTTGCCTGCCTGCGGCGAAATCAGTGCCGCGCATGGTGCTTGAGCGCATAATCGCCGTCAGCCGTGGTGTCGAACATTTCGCGCAACTGCGGATGGCGTATCGGCTCGCCGGACTGGTCCGCGACCAGATTCTGTTCCGAGACATAGGCGATATATTCCGTCTCGTCGTTTTCGGCGAGCAGATGGTAAAAAGGCTGATCCCTGCGCGGCCGCACTTCGGGAGGGATGGCATCGTACCATTCCTCTGTATTGTTGAATTCCGGATCGACATCGAACACGACGCCTCTGAAAGGGAACAGGCGGTGACGTACCACCTGGCCGATTGCAAATTTCGCCGTCTTCATCTCAGTCACGTCTGCAAATCCTGCCCTGCCGCCAAAATCCAAGACTTCTCATGGTCTTGACCGGATGTTTGACGATCTGGAAGTCCCATACATAACGGCTATTTGGCGCAGTACGCTCTACAATTCAATCCCATGTCGCTTGACGCTTTCGGCGGCAACGCGTTAGCCCATGCCGCAATCTCGAAGTGCGGAAACCTCAATGTCGGATGTGTTCGGACTGGTCATGCCCTTTTTCGGGCTGATCCTCGTGGGCTATATCGTCGCCCGCTTATATCGCCAGCCGCTGGAAGCGCTTGGCTGGATGAACACATTCATCGTCTATGTCGCCCTGCCGGCGCTGTTCTTTCAGCTTCTGGCCAGGACACCGGTGGAGAAACTCACGGAGTGGAGCTACATTTTCGGCTCCGTTTTTTCCACCTACGTCGTGTTTTCGCTGATGTTCGCCGGCTCTCTGCTGACTGAGCGCGGCGCTATCGCGGAAGCGACGATCAAGGGACTGGCGGCCTCCTACGGCAATATCGGCTATATGGGGCCCGGGTTGGCGCTGCTTGCCTTCGGCGAAGAAGCTGCCGTTCCGGTGGCTTTGATCTTCTGCTTTGAAAATATCGTCCACTTCGCGGTGGCGCCGATGATGATGGCGTTGTCGGGAGGCGAAAAAAGACCACCGCTGCAGCTTGCGTTCGGGGTTTTGAAGAAAATAGTCCTGCACCCGTTCATCATTGCCACTGCAGCCGGGGTGGCGGCGGCTTACGTCCAGTTCCGGCCACCGGTGCCGCTGGAGCGCTTGCTGGATTATCTGGCGCAGGCGGCGGCACCTTGCGCGCTGTTTGCCATGGGAGTGACGCTGGCATTGCGACCGTTGAGGCGGATGCCCAGGGAGATGGCGCCTTTGGCAGCCCTCAAGCTCGTGGTGCATCCGCTGCTTTGCTATTTCGTGCTGAGCTGGGTCGGGAATTTTTCCGACGTCTGGCTTTTTTCGGCCGTCCTGCTTGCTGCATTGCCCACCGCCACCAATGTCTTCGTGATTGCCCAGCAATATCACGTCTGGGTGGAGAGAGTTTCGGCAAGCATCCTCGTCACGACATGCCTTTCCGTGGGCACGGTGACGGGGTTGCTCTATATGATCAAATCCGGAATCTTGCCGGCAGACCTGTTTCCCTGAACAATCAATAGGTTCTTGCGCGGGGCTCAAGTCCTGCGCGGAGTGTGGCGCCGAGTGCGGCGAGCCCGCTGCCCGGCTTCAATCCTTCACGCATGAACAAGGCACGCAGGGGTGCGAAGCCGCCGAGAATGCTGAGTCCGGCGCTGCGTAGGATCTGAGCAGGCAACAGGTTCGACAGCAAGGACTGATTGAGCAGCCCGACCGCCCCCGTGCGGGCAAGAATATCCGGCCGGCGGCTCCTGTCATAGGCTGCCAGTGCGCTTGCGCTGCCGGGATCGGGGCGATGCTGCGAGGCGATCTCCACCAGTTGCTGAATGTCGCGCACGCCCAGATTGAGCCCCTGCGCGCCAATTGGCGGGAAGACGTGAGCGGCCTCGCCCACGAGCGCGATGCGGTCCTTTGCAAAGCGGCGCGGCAAGGTGGCTGAAAGCGGATAGATTTGACGCCCCGGCTCCACGGTAACGCGGCCGAGCATCGACTGCATGCGTTCTTCGGCGCGTCGCGACAGCGCCGCGTCGTCCAGCGTCATCAATTCATCCGCGGTTTCCGGCCGGACGACCCATACGAGGCTGGAGCGGTCCCCCGGCAAAGGCACCTGCGTGAACGGCCCCGTTTCAGTGTGAAACTCTGTCGAAATGGAGCCGTGCGGCCGCGTGTGCGTGAAATTAAGCACCAGCGCCGACTGCGGATAGGGGTGCGTGTAGGTGGAAATGCCCGCGGCTTCCCGCGCGGGCGACAAGCGGCCGTCCGCGGCGATGGCAAGCGACGCCGACAGGGATTTGCCGTCGGGCAGGATGGCGCGCACGCGATCCGTTGACGGGTCCCATCGCTCCACGAAGGTTTCATGCCAGTCGATCCCCGGATGACCCGCCACGGCCCGCCAAAGAACGGCATTGAGGTGACGGTTGGGGATATTCAGCCCGAAGAAAGGCTCGCCGATCTCGCTGGCGTGGAATGTGACGACCGGACTGCGGATCAGCCTCCGGGTCGCATCCACGATGCGCATGCTGCGCAGTGCCGCAGCCTCGGATTCGAGCTCTCCCAGAATGCCGAGCGACTCCAAGAAATGGAGGGCAGGGGCCATCAATGCGGTGGTCCGGCGATCCGCGTCGTTGACGCCCGGACCTATGAGATGCACGGAAAACCCCGCATGTGCCGCCGCCAGCGCGGCGGTAAGCCCGGCAGGACCGGTTCCCGCAACTATGACATCGACAGTTCCAGCAGGCTCCATGGCAAACCCTCATCAGCAATCCAGCAGGCCGGGCGCGAAGCCAGGCACCTGAATCTTCATATAGGTCCGGGCCCTGCGGTTGATCAACGCGGCTTTTGCGCCCATTGCGGCCGGACTGACGCCGCCGCCGCCCATGCCCTGGCATCATGAATTTGTTCTGGATGACCAGTCCGCGCTGTTTACGCCGGGCGAAAAACAGGGAACAAAGCATTTTTCAACGTGGGTTGCCGATGCGATACCGCTTGTATGGATGCTTGGGCGTCTAGTAAGTTCAACCTGACCAGGGAAGAGGGACATTCCATGGCCGATGAGGGTAGGGCAGCAAGCAGGGATTTCACAACCGTCCATCGATCGACGATGACGAACCCCTTAGCGGCTTCCGGATCGCGCCGGAAATGGTGACAGCACGATCCGGCATGAGCAGGTCCGCCTGCGGCCGGCGCCGGAAATTCGCAGGCCGCTCGGCCAAAATCTGCAAACTGGACTGGCGAGGCCCGTGATACCCAAGCCCGTGAAACGCAAGAAAGTAACCTGGCCGCAAGCGAAGGCCTTTTCGGTCCATTTGCTGACCGCGTCCGGCTCCTTCCTCGCCTTCCTGTCACTCGTGGCGGCAAGCGAGCAGCGGTGGACGGCGATGTTCTGGTGGCTGGGGCTGGCGCTCTTTGTCGATGGCATCGACGGTCCGATCGCGCGCAAGCTCGAGGTCAAGGACGTGCTGCCGACATGGTCGGGCGAACTGCTCGACAACATCATCGACTACGTCACCTACGTGCTGATACCGGCCTTCGCGCTCTACCAGCGCGGTTTCATGGGTGATGGCCTGTCGTTCCTGTCGGCGGCGCTGATCGTCGTTTCCAGCGCGATCTACTACGCTGACACCGGCATGAAGACGAAGGAGAACTTCTTCAAGGGGTTCCCGGTGGTGTGGAACATGATCGTGTTTACGCTGTTCGTCATACAACCGGGCGAACTCGTTTCCTTTGCTGTTGTCGTGATTGCGGCGATCATGACCTTCGTGCCGATGAGCTTCCTGCATCCGGTGCGCGTGAAGCGGTTGCGTGAGATAAACCTGTCCGTTTTCCTCGCATGGTGCGCCTTTGGTGCGATTGCGCTCGTGCAGGCGATGGAAGCCCACGAATTGGTGAAGATCGGCATCGCCGTGACCGGCGTCTACCTCTTCTTCATCGGCGGCGTCATGCAAATCTTCCCCAATCTCGGCGCCAGAAAGGTTTGAGTCGTGTCAAAAGCCGTTCGCGTCCACACCCATGGCGGCCCTGAAGTCCTGACCTACGAGGATGTCGATCCCGGTCGACCGGGCGAAGGGCAGGTGCTGGTGCGTCACACCGCGATCGGCCTGAATTTCCTCGATACCTATTATCGTAGCGGCCTTTACCCCGCGCCGAACGGCCTGCCGATCGTGCCCGGCGGCGAAGCGGCCGGCGTGGTGCTCGAAACCGGGGCAGGCGTCGACTGGCTGCGGGAGGGGGACCGCGTCGCCTACGTGACGCCTTTCGGCGCTTACTGCCAGGAACGCGTGATGGCAGCCGACAGGTTGGTCCGGATTCCCGCAAGCGTGAGCGATGAGCAGGCAGCGGCCATGATGCTGAAAGGCATGACCGCTGAATATCTGCTGCGCCGAACCTTCGAGGTGAAGTCCGGCCACACCGTCCTCTATCATGCCGCAGCGGGCGGGGTCGGCCTCATTCTGGGGCAATGGGCCAGACATCTGGGCGCGACCGTCATCGGCACGGCGGGTTCGGCGGAGAAGATTGCGTTGGCGACGGCGCATGGATTCGACCACGTCATCAACTATCGCCAGCAGGATTTCGTCGAGCGGGTCCGCGAAATCACTGGCGGCAAGCTGTGCGATGTCGTCTACGATTCGGTCGGCAAGGACACCTTCCCCGGCTCTCTCGATTGCCTGCGTCCGCGCGGCATGTTTGTGAGCTTTGGTCAGTCGTCGGGCCCGATCCCGCCATTCAACATGGCGCTTCTGTCGCAGAAGGGCTCGCTCTACGCCACGCGGCCAACCCTGTTCACCTATACGAGCAGGCGTGAAGACCTCGAAGCCTCGGCAAACGCGCTTTTCGACGTGGTTTCCAGAGGCGTCGTCACGGTCCAGATCAACCAGCGTTATCCCCTCGGCGAGGTCGCGCAGGCCCATCGCGATCTGGAAGGGCGCAAAACCACCGGAACGACCATTCTTATCCCCTGAAATTCTTGAAGCTCTTTCAAGCTGAAGCATGGTTTTGCGTTGTCAGAACGATATGCTTACGATAGTGGCGGGAACATAAAAACGCAGCAATGGGAAATCCGTGGCGACTCCTCCTGAGACGTCCGACGCCAACCTCCTCGAGGTTCGCGGGCTGACGAAAATCTTTGGCACGCTGAAGGCCTGCGACCATATCGACTTGACAATCGGTAAGGGAGAGATTCACGCGCTGCTCGGTGAGAACGGCGCGGGTAAATCCACGCTCGTGAAGATGCTGTTCGGCACGCTGGAGCCGAATGCCGGTGAAATCCTCTGGAACGGACAGCCGGTGCGGATTTCCAATCCGCACATTGCCCGCAAGCTGGGCATCGGCATGGTCTTCCAGCATTTTTCGCTCTTCGATGCACTGAGCGCAGCGGAAAACATTGCCCTTTCGCTGGACGACAAGACGCCGATCTCAACGATTGCGGCCAAGGCCAAGGCGTTGTCCTACTCCTACGGGCTGCCGCTCGATCCGCATTCGCTGGTCGGCGACCTGTCCGTGGGCGAGCGCCAGCGCATCGAGATCATCCGCTGCCTGCTGCAGGCGCCCGAGCTCATCATTCTCGACGAGCCCACGGCGGTTCTGACGCCGCAGGAAGCCGACAAGCTGTTCGAAACATTGGAACGGCTGCGGGCGGAGGGCAAGTCGATCCTCTACATTTCGCACCGGCTGGAAGAGGTTAAACGCATCTGCGACCGCGCCACCGTGCTGCGTCACGGCAAGGTCGTCGATCATTGCGATCCGCGCCAGGAAACCGCGGCATCGCTTGCGCGCATGATGGTCGGCAGCGAGGTGCAGGCCGTGGTTCGTCCGCCGGTCGAAGACGCGAACAACCAGGCGGCGCTGCTTGAGGTGCGTAAGCTGTCGCGGGCGCCTGCAACACCGTTCTCGATCCCGCTGCGCGACATCAGCCTGGATGTCAGGGCCGGCGAGATCATCGGCATTGCTGGCGTTGCCGGAAACGGGCAGGGTGAGTTTTTCGAGGCTGTTTCAGGCGAGGTCCAGCAGGCCGATGCCGGTTCGGTGCGCATTCGCGGCAAGGACGCAGGTCGCCTGTCCATCACCGGAAGGCGTCTCCTGGGCGCGGCTTTCGTGCCCGAAGAGCGGCTGGGTCATGGCGCGGCACCGCGCATGACATTGTCGGAAAACATGCTGCTGTCGCGGCATGCCACCGACAGGAAGGCGTTTCTTGGTGTCGCGGGGGTGGTGCGCAAGCACGCCATATCGACGGCATCGCAACGCGTGATCGAGGAGATGGACGTTCGCAAGAGCGCACCCGATCCTGAGGCTGCCTCCCTTTCAGGCGGCAACCTGCAAAAATTCATCGTCGGGCGTGAGCTCGACCGGCGGCCGGCGGTCATGGTCATCAACCAGCCGACCTGGGGCGTGGATGCCGGTGCTGCAGCCCATATCCGTCAGGCCCTGATCGAGCTTGCCCGTAGCGGTTCCGCCGTCCTCGTCATCAGCCAGGACCTGGACGAACTGTTCGAAATCTCGGATGCGATAGCAGTCATGCACAATGGCATGCTGTCCCGGCCGATTCCGATCGCCGAGGCCACGCTGGAGAAGATCGGCCTGCTCATGGGCGGCGCCGAACCAGGCCATGTCGAACATTCCAGGGAGCCGGCCTGATGCGCATCGAACTCGTCAAGAGGCCGCAACGCTCGGCGCTTTTCAGCGCCTTGTCGCCGTTCATCGCGCTGGCGTTGACCCTCGTTGCAGGTGCGATCATGTTTTCGCTGCTGGGCAAGAATCCGCTCGATGCCTTGTATTATTACTTCATCGATCCGCTGCGCGAGGTCTGGTCGCTGCACGAACTGGCGGTGAAGGCCGCGCCGCTCATCCTCATCGCGATCGGGCTTTCGGTCTGCTTTCTGTCCAACAACTGGAATATCGGC
>Ga0182738_1001721_pt1 | contig 26733 bp, 22 predicted proteins | sample eDN5th30CBELigMG_FD_128876 | JGI IMG/M metagenome (GOLD analysis project Ga0182738, IMG submission 128876) | Enriched Miracle-Growth compost microbial communities from Emeryville, California, USA - eDNA 5th pass 30_C BE-Lig MG (version 2)... ...
GCTGGGGGTGACGCCGTTTCGCGACACCCTGCTGCCGCTCCTCTCGCTGCGCGGCCTGCTTGGCTTTCCGCAGGGCGCGCGCCATGGGCGCGAGAAGGTGGTCGTGGCCCGGGTCGGCGGCGCCCTCGTCGGATTGCTGACCGACCGTATGCGCACGATCTTCCCGGCCGACGCCGGGCTGATCGAGAAGATCCCACCGGTCCTCGCGGCCCGCGCCGGCGGCGAGTCGAAGATCGCCGCGATCTACCGCGGCGACGGCGGGCGCCGGCTGGTTTCCCTCTTGTCGCCGGAGCAGCTGTTCCGGGAGGACGTCATGCAGCGGTTGAAAGCCGACAGCGGTTCCACACCGGAAGGCGAGAAGGACACCGGCCGCGCATCGGCCGGGGAGCGGCAGTTCGTGGTCTTCCGCCTGGGCGGGGACGAGTTCGGCTTGCCGATCGAGGCCGTCAACGAGGTCGCGCGCGTGCCCGACCAGATCACGCGGCTGCCCAAGGCGCCGAAATTCCTCGAAGGCGTCGTGAACCTGCGCGGCGACGTGGTGCCCGTCGTCGACCAGCGCCGTCGCTTCGACATGCCGGCGCTCGATGAGGGGAGCGGCCGCCGTCTGGTCGTGGTCCGCACCGAGCGCCACAGTGCAGGCCTGATTGTCGATTCGGTATCGGAGGTGCTGCGCTGCCCGGCGAGCGCCATCGAGCCCGCGCCCGATCTGACCAACGAAGCGGTTCGCCTCGTCCACGGCGTGATCAATCTCGAGAAGGCGGGGAGGATCGTCCTGCTGCTCGACCCCGCCGAGCTGCTGACCCGCGCCGAGCGCGGCCTGCTCGACGCGTTCGAGGCCAAGACCACGCGTGCGGGGCAGTGATCAGGGTCCTCGTCGTCGACGACTCGGCATTGATGCGCAAGCTGCTGGGCAAGATCTTCTCGGCGGAAGCGGATTTCGAGGTCCAGTTCGCGCGCAACGGGCTGGAGGCGCTGGCGGTGCTCGATGTCTTCAAGCCCGACGTCGTCACGCTCGACATCCACATGCCGCAGATGGACGGGCTGGCCTGCCTCGACCGCATCATGGTCGAGCGTCCCTGTCCGGTGGTGATGGTCTCGTCGCTGACGGCGGACGGCGCCGAGACGACTTTGCAGGCCCTGCGGCTCGGCGCGATCGACTTCGTTGCCAAGCCGGCGGGCGCGATCTCGCTCCATATCGAGGAACTGACCGAGGCGCTGGTGTCGAAAGTGCGCGCCGCGGCCGGGGCCAGGATCAGGTCCAGCGCGCGGCTCAAGGAGCGCGTCCGCCACCGCATCGGCGGTCGCGCTGCGCCGCTTTCGCCTGCGCGTTCCGCCCGGTCCCGGCAGGAAGCGCCGTCCCGCGGCCGCGGCGAAGGGCTCGTGCTGGTCGGGACCTCGACCGGCGGACCGCCGGCGCTGGAGGCGCTGCTGACGCCACTGCCGGCCGACTTCCCATGGCCCGTCGTGGTCGCCCAACACATGCCCGCGAGCTTCACCGGCGCGCTGGCGCGCCGGCTCGACACATTATCGGCACTCACCGTCGTGGAGGTCGCGCGCACCGTTCAGCTCGAGCCCGGCACGGTCTATATCGGCAAAGGTGACGCCGACATCGTGGTCACCCGGCGGCCTTCCGGGCTGGTCGCCCTGCCGACGCGGGCCGATCCCGATTATCCCTGGCATCCAAGCACCGACCGGCTCGTTAAATCCGCCATGGATCATGTCTCGCCCACACAGCTCATCGGCGTCCTCATGACCGGGATGGGCAACGACGGCGCGGCGGCGATGGCCGGCTTGCGCGCCCAAGGCGGCCGAACGATCGCCGAGGCCGAGGAGACCGCGGTGGTCTGGGGCATGCCCGGCGAGCTGGTCGCCGTCGGCGGCGCCGACTGGGTGCTGCCCTTGCCGGAGATCGCCGGCTGGCTGCGCAGGCTGGTGCCCTGACATGCCGCTGGTCCGCCGGCCTTCGCCGCCTTTCGAGCCATCCGCCGCCGCTCCGGTCTCCCTCACGGAAGGCACGAGCGACCAGCGCTGGGCGGCAGTGCGCGCGGCGGCGACACGGCCCGACGGTGTCGCCCTGCTGGCTGCCGCGCTCCCGCAAGAGCGCGATCCGCGTGTCCTCGAGGCGATCTTCACCGCTCTCGCCCGCGTCGCCACGGCCGAAAGCGCGGCGGCCGTCGCGCCTTTCATCCGCTCCGACGATGCCAGCCTGCGCGCCGCGGCGCTGGATGCCCTGCGCGCCATGCCCGAAGCGAGCCGGCCCCATGTTGCCCGCCTGCTCGCCGATCCCGACCCCGATGTACGGCTGCTGAGCTGCGAGCTGGCGCGCGGCCTGCCGGAGGGAGAAGCCAACCGGCTGCTGAGCGCCCTGATCGACGGTGAGGCCGAGAAGAACGTGGTGGCGGCGGCCGTCGAGGTGCTGGCCGAGGTCGGCCGGCCCGAGGTGCTGGCCGCCCTGGCGCGCTGCGCCGAGCGCTTCGCCGGCGATCCGTTCCTCGCCTTCAGCATCAAGGTTGCGACCGACCGAATTGGCGAGCCGTGAGCGAGCTCCCGGCCGTCTCAGAGGAGGAATTCCGCAAGGTCTGCGATTTCCTCTACCGGCGCACCGGCATGCTTTTCACGGAGGCGAAGCGCTATTACGTGCAGCGACGCATCGCCGAGCGCATGGCATCGCTCGGAATTTCGGTGTTTGCGACCTACTTCGCCTACCTGCGCGGCGATGCCGACGGCGAGATCGAGAAGTTCGTCAACGCCTTCACGGTCAACGAGACCTACTTCTACCGCGAGGAGCACCAGCTTCGCTGCCTGTCGTCCGACCTGCTGAACGAGCGGGTGCGGGCGAAGCGCCCGGGCGAGGCACTGCGCATCTGGTCGGTGCCGTGCTCCACCGGGGAGGAACCCTATTCGATCGCCCTGTGGCTGCTCGAGAACTGGCCCGCGGTGGATGTCCAGGACATCGAGATCGTCGGCTCCGACATCGACACCGAATGCCTGGCCGCCGCCCGCCACGGCGAATTCGGGCAGCGCGCCCTGATGCGGCTGACGCCGGAGCTCATCGCGAAATACTTCGTGGAAAGCGCCCATGAGCGCTGGCGTATCGTCGAGGACCTGCGCCAGTCGGTCCAGTTCACCACCGCCAACCTCATGGACCCGGCCGAGACCCGTCGGCACGGTATCTTCGATGTCATCTTCTGCCGCAACGTGCTGATCTACTTCGATGACGCATCCCGGCGGCTGGCGGCGGAGAACCTGTTCGAATGCCTGGCGCCGGGCGGCTTCATCTGCCTGGGTCATACCGAGTCCATGAGCCGCATATCGCCGCTTTTCGAGGTGCGGCGCTTCGCGGATGCCATCGTCTACCAGCGGCCGAAGGGAGGCGTGCGTGGTTGAGCCAGCCGGCAAGCGAATCCTGGTCGTCGACGACGCCAGCCTGGTCCGCCGCTTCTATCGCGAGGCGCTGGAGCGCGCCGGCTTCGAGGTCGACGAGGCGCTGAACGGCGTCGAAGCCGTGGAGAAGGTGCTGGGCGGGATCTACGATCTGGTCGTCGTCGACGTGAACATGCCGCAGATGGATGGGCTCACGTTCCTGAAGGTGCTGCGTCGGCAGGCGACGGCGGTCTCGTCGCTTCCCGCCCTGGTCATCAGCACCGAGGCGGCGGCTCAGGATGCCGCTGCCGCCCGGGCGGCGGGTGCCAACTTCTATCTCGTCAAGCCGGTCAGCCAGGAGTGGCTGGTCGAGCACGTCTCGATCATGTGCGGGCGGCCGGCATGAACGAGTTCGTCGAACAGTTCGTGATCGAAGGGCGCGAGCTCGTCGCCCAGGGCAACGACGACCTGCTCGCGCTGGAGGAGCGGCCTGACGACAGGGAGCGCCTCGACGGTGCGTTCCGCGCGCTGCACACGCTGAAAGGGGCTGCCGGCATCGTCGATTTCGTGGCGATGGGCCGGGCGCTCCACGCTGCCGAGGACGCTCTTTCGGCTGTCCGGTCGGGCATCGCGCCGGTGACGGCGCCCCTCATCGACCTTTGCCTCGCCTGCCTCGACCAGGTCGGGACATGGATCGATCTGATGCAGGCGAGCGGGGACATTCCCGAGGGCGCCGACGCGGCAGCGGACGATCTCGTCCGTCGTTTCACGGAGCTGGGCAGCTCCGACGCGAAGCCGATCCAGGTCCAGGCGGGGCCGGCGGCAGCCGCCGCAGGCCTGTCGACGATTGGCCGGCAACTCCTCGAAGCGCAGAAGCTCCTTCTTGCCGAGTCCTCGCTGGAGGGCGCTGCCGGTCGGCTGGGATCGGCCGGCCGCGTGGCGGCGAATGTGTTGCGGCATCAGGGTCTCGACACGACCGACCTCGAAAGCCTGCTGCAGACCAGCCTGCTGGCCGGCGACGCGCCATCGATGGCGGCGGCGATCGACCGGATCCTGAGCGGCCTCGGGGAGAAGGAACCTGAGGCTCCGGGCACGCTGTCGATGCCGGCGCCCGACACGACCCTGAGGGTCGATGTCGAACGGATCGAGAGGCTGGTCAGGCTGACCGGGGAATTGCTGATCGCCAAGAACGCAGTCGGCCATTCGGCGCAGCGCGCGCGGGACGGCGGCGACGGGCGGCAGCTTGCCGTCGCCTTGAAGAACCAGCATCTGTTGCTCGACCGGCTGCTCGGGGAGCTGCAGTCGGCGGTGTTCAGCCTTCGCGTCCTGCCGCTCCATCATGCCTTCCAGCGCTTTCCGCGCCTGGTGCGCGAGATGGCCGCGGCAGTCGGCAAGCCGGCGCGGCTGATGATCGAGGGCGCTACCACGGAGGCCGACAAGAGCATCGTCGAGGCGATCGCCGAGCCGCTGCTCCATGTCCTGCGCAACACGCTGGACCACGGCATCGAACGAGCCGATGCACGCGCCGCGGCGGGCAAGCCCGCGATCGCGACGATCCAGCTGCGCGCCGCCCGGCAGGGCGACAGGGTGATCGTCGAGGTCGAGGACGACGGCCGCGGCATCGATCTCGACCGGGTTCGGGAAGTCGCCCGGGAGCGCGGCATCGCTCCGGCCGCTCGCATCGATGCCATGTCCGACGACGAGGCGGTCGAGCTCGTCTTCGCCCCCGGCTTCTCCACGGCATCCCGTGTCACCGACCTGTCGGGACGCGGCGTCGGCATGGATGTCGTGCGTACCGCGATCGAACGGCTGGGCGGACGGGCTTCGGTGTCGAGCCGCCCGGGCCTTGGCACCGTCGTCCGCTTCGGCCTGCCGTTCACGGTCATGATGACCCAGGTGCTGACGGTCGAGGCGGCCGGCCAGGTCTTCGGCGTGCCGATGGAGGCGGTGGTCGAGACGGTGAGGGTGGAGCGCACCGCCATCGCATCGATCGGCGCCGCCCGGGCGCTGGTGCTGCGCGATCGCACCCTTCCTGTTATCGATCTCGGGCAGGCCCTGGGGCACGAGGCTCGGGCGGCGGGCGCGGAAGCCACCGTGCTGATCGTATCGGCTGGCGGGCAGCTCGGTGGGCTCGAGGTCGACAGGCTCGGTGACCGGCTCGATGTCATGCTGAAGGCGCCCGAAGGCCTCCTGGCAGGCGTTCCGGGGGTCGACGGCACCACCCTGCTGGGGGATGGCCGGGTCCTGATCGTGCTGGACCCGGACGGGATTTTTGCCAACGGGAGATCCTAGAAAAGGTTCCGAACGAAAATGTGCAGCCTGGTGCCCTCGGAAGCGTTCGATCGCGCTGCTTGCCCGCAGCATTTTGGTGGTAGGTAGAGAGGCGTTGCCGGCTGCCGGTGAAGGGAAAGCAGGAACAATGAGCTATCGGGTTCTCGTCGTGGACGACAGCAAGCTCGCGCGCATGGCCGTCGCCAAGGCCCTATCCGCTCTCCATCCGGATTGGACGAGGGTCGAAGCGGCCAATGCCGACGAGGCCCTCGTGCATGCCAAAGCCGGTACGTTCGACATGGCGGTCATCGACTACAACATGCCCGGGCGCAACGGCCTGGAGCTCGCGGCCGAGATGCTGGCCCTGAGGCCCGGGTTGCCGCTCGCGGTCATCTCGGCAAACCACCAGGTTGAGGTCGTGACCCGCGCGCGCGAAGTCGGCGCGACCTTCCTGCAGAAGCCGTTGACGGAGAAGGCGCTCGACGAATTCGCCGCAGACGCGATGAAACGCCTGTCCGAGAACGTCTAGGTGAGCACGATCCTCACCGAGCTGCAGCTCGACGCCCTGACCGAGATGGTCAATATCGGCGTCAATCGGGCTGCAGCCAGCCTGCGCGAGATGGTCGGCGAGCAGGTCCACCTGTCCGTGCCGAAGGTGACGCTGGTGGGCCGCGAGCGCGCCATCACGACGCTCGCCGAGAACGAGACGACCAATCTCGTCGGCATCCACCAGGTGTTCGAGGGCGACGTCACGGGCCGGGCGCTGCTGATCTTCCCCGACACCAGGAGCCTCGAGCTGGTGCGCGCCGTCACGGGCGGCGAGTTGCCGCTCGAGGAGATCATCGAGCTCGAGCACGAGGCGCTTGCCGAGATCGGCAACATCATCCTGAACGGCTGCCTCGCCACCATGGCGAACATGCTGCAGCGCAATCTCAAGATGTCGCTGCCCGAGATCCTGCGCGGCGAGCCGTCGATGTTCTTCAGTCTCGAGCCGCCGCCGGAAGCGGGCGAGGTCGTGATGTTCCTCTACATCAACTTCGCCATCCGGGAACGCGACATCCGCGGCTACATCGCCATGCTGATGGATATGCCGTCGCTCGCCGCGCTCCAGGTCCTGCTCGACGAATTCATCGAGCGGGCGACCTGAGGAACGATCCCGCGCATGACCGCCCATGAGCACGAGCCCCTGCGCGGTGTCATCCACGACTCGATCGACGTGGGGCTCGTCCTGCTCGACGGCGACCGGCGGATCGTCGGCTGGAACGCCTGGATGGAGCATGCCAGCGGCCTCTCCGGAGCGGACGCCAGGGGACGCCGGCTCGACGAGCTGTTTCCGGATGCACCGTCACGCCTCGACTCGGCGATCGCGCATGCGCTGGAACTCGGCGCGTCGAGCCTGATCACCCATTCGTTGCATCCGACGATATTTCCGCTGCGTACACGGGCGGGCAAGCCGCTGGTGCACGACATCTCGGTGCGGGCGGTCGGAAGCCGGCCGAGCCTGCAATGCCTCCTGCAGGTCGTCGACGTCACGGTCATGGCCGGCCGCGAGCGCATCCTGCGCGATCGTCAGAACGCGCGTTACGATGCGGTGGTCGGCGGTGCTCCCGACACGATCCTGACCCTCGACGCCAGCGGCAGGATCCAGTCGGCCAATCCCGCCGCCGCGCGGGAGTTCGGCTATCCGGCGGAAGCGCTCATCGGCCAGTCGATGAGTCTCCTGCTCGACGACACCTCCGAGTGGGACAAGGCCTTCCAGCGCCTCCTCAGGGGCGTGAACCTCAGCCGTCCGATCGAGCTCACGGCGCGGCGGAGGAACGGCTCGTCGAGCTATCTCGAGGCATCGGCGTCGAGCTGGCAGAGCGAGGGGCGGATCTTCGTCACCGCCATCCTGCGCGATGTCAACGAGCGGCGCATGGCGGTCGAGGCACTGCGCCGGCTGAACCAGACCCTCGAACGGCGGGTCGCGCAGAGCTCCGCCGACCGCAATCGCATGTGGACGCTGTCGACCGACGTGATGATGGTCGCGGGTCTCGACGGAACGATCAGCTCGGTCAATCCGGCCTGGACCCATCTCCTCGGCTGGAAGGAGGCGGAGCTGCTGGGCGCCGACGTCATCGACTTCGTCGTCCCCGACGAGAGGGTGCGGCTGCAATCGGAGCTGCATTCCCTGTCGCGCGGCACCGCGCCCAGGCTGATCGAGCTCGGGATGCGCACCGCCGCTGGCGGCAGCCGCCGGATCGAATGGAGCGCGGTGGCCGCGGACGACCTGCTGCAGGCGGTGGGCCGCGACGTGACGGCCGAACGCGAGGCGGAGGAGGCGTTGCGCAAGGCCGAGGACGCTCTGCGCCATTCGCAGAAGATGGAGGCGATCGGCCAGCTCACCGGCGGCATCGCGCACGATTTCAACAACATGCTGACCGCCATCATCGGCTCGATGGAAGTGCTGAAGCGCCGCATCCGCGCCGGACGCTACGACGACGTCGAGAGCTTCATGGACGGCGCCATCGGCGCCGCAAATCGCGCGGCGTCGCTGACGCATCGGTTGCTCGCCTTCGCCCGGCGCCAGCCGCTCGACCCGAAGGCGGTCGACGTCAATCAGCTGATCCGTGGCATGGAGGAGCTGCTGCGGCGGACCCTGGGCGAGGCGATCAGGCTTTCGGTGGACCTTGCGCCCGAGAACTGCACGGCGCTGACGGATGCCCATCAGCTCGAGAATGCGATCCTCAACCTGGCGATCAACGCCCGCGACGCGATGCCCAAGGGGGGCACCCTCTCGATCGTCACGTCGCGCGAGGTCCTGACCCGCACGGAACGCTTCGGCCGGGAGGAGATCGAGGCCGGCGACTATGCCGTGGTCCGCGTCGGCGACACCGGCATCGGCATGTCCGACGAGACCCTCAAGAAGGTCTTCGAGCCTTTCTTCACCACCAAGCCGATCGGCCAGGGCACGGGTCTCGGGCTTTCGATGATCTACGGCTTTGCCCGGCAGTCGCGCGGACATGTGCGGATCGAGAGCACGGAAGGGGTCGGCACGACATTCCGGCTCTATCTTCCGAGATACCAGGGCAATGCCGAGGCGCGCGACCCCGTACCGGCGCGCGAGGTCGCAACCGGTGCCGGCGAGACCGTGCTGGTGATCGAGGACGACTCCGCCGTGCGCCTGATCATCTCCGACGTGCTGCGCGATCTCGGCTATGCCTGCATCGAAGCGAGCGACGGGCAGTCGGCGCTGCCCATGCTGACGTCGAACACGCCGCTCGACCTGATGATCACCGACGTGGGCTTGCCCGGCCTGAATGGACGGCAGATCGCCGAAATCGCCCGCCGGCACCGGCCGGGCCTCAAGATCCTGTTCGTGACCGGCTATGCCGAGCACGCGACCGGTCATGCGCCGTTCCTCGAGCCGGGCATGGAGATGGTGACCAAGCCGTTCGCCCTCGACGCGCTCGCCCTCAAGATCCGCGAGATGATCCACAGGTAGAGAGGCTTTCGGCTTTCGGGCCTACTCTGCCGGACTGGGCAGGGTGGACAGCCGTCCAGCTCGGCCACGACGGACGGCCATCCGCGCCCGCCGCTTGCGCCACCATATGACGACGCCGGTGACGGAGAGCGCGGCGACCATGAGCCCCATCGCCGATATCAGGATGCGACCGGGCAGGCCAAGTATCCGGCCCGAATGCAGCGGGAACTGCGCCTGAATGAAAATATCCGCGACGGTGCCTTTCCATGGCACGCGCGCGCCGATCACCCCACCGTCGTTGGCGTCGACGTAGAGCGCATGCGGGCCGACTCCCGCAGCACCATGTTCGTCTCCCTCGAAGAAGCGCACGCCATAGAAGCCCTGACGCCGTGCATAGAAGACGTGGCCCACGGGCTCTGTCCAGCCGCGCCGCGCCGCCTCGGCGCGGCCGGCCTCGATGGCCTCTGCATAACCGATGCGCGGCTCGATCGGCTCATGCCGAGGGCTCTCGGGACGCGTGGTGAACGGCTGCGGCGTGACCGTCGAGACCATCGCCAGCAGCGGCCGGAAGATCTCGCGCGAAAGGTTGAGCGAGAAGGCCGTGAAGGCCAGCACGAAGAGGAGGGCCCACGTCCACAGGCCGAAGGCGCGGTGGATGTCGAAGTTGATGCGGTAGCCGCTGCCGCCCGTCCTGATCATCCACGCCGGCTTCCAGCGCGCCCACCAGCCCCGCTGCAGCGCGCGCTCGACGTCGACGGGACGGCCGGGATTGGGCCCATGCCGCCGGGGAAGAGTGAGGTAAAAGCCGACGAAGCAGTCGAGCGTCCACAGGATGGCGACTCCGCCCATCAGCCACATGCCCCAGCGCTGGATGCCCCAGAATTCCGGGATGTGGAGACTGTAGTGGAACTTGTAGAGGAACGAGACGAAGGTCTCGGTCGAGAGTGGAAAGGCTTGGCCCCATTGACGCCGCCCCAGGTCCTCACCTGTCGCTGGGTCGAGGAAGACCTGGTTGTAGCCCGGCTCGTAGAGCCGTCCTGTCGCTGGATCAGGGCGCGGCAACACGAAGATCGCGAGCGATTCGCCGGGCTCGACGGACATCGGGAACGCCACCGCCTGCACGCGCGGATCGGCCGCCTCGACGCGCTTCACGAGGTCGAGCACCGGCATTGCCGGGCCACTCGACCTCGCTTCCATCAGATTCGGGTTGAGCAGGTCGTCGAGCTCGTGGTCCCACGAGATCACCGCGCCGGTCACGCCCGACACGAACAGGAAGCCGGCGATGAAGAGGCCGACCCAGCGATGAACGAGCGTGAAGGCGGTTCTCATGGCGCAGTCAGAAGTCGGCGGTCAGCGACAGCATGAAGGTCCGCGCCTGGCCCTGGTCCAGGTAGCCATTGGTCGCAAGCCAGAAGTTGTTGTTGCCGACGTTGAGGATCTGGCCGCGAATGGCGATCGGCTTGTCGTCGGCACGCTCGAAGACGTACTTCGCGCTGACGTCGAAGCGCGTCCAGGGCGGAACGCCGAAGTTGTTGGCCGGGTCGATATAGGCTTGGCCAGTGTAGATCATGCGGCCACCGACCGTTAGGCCCTTCACCCAGGGGGTATCCCAGTCCAGGCCGAGATTGGCCATGAAGTTTGCCGCGCCCGGCGCGTACTTGCCATTGTTGATGCCGTTCAGCGTGCTGATCAGCTTCGCATCGAGCACCGTGAAGCCGCCGATCGGCCGCAGGCCCTTGATCGGCTCGCCGAACATCGTGAACTCGATGCCGCGGTTGCGCTGTTTGCCGTCGACCGAAAAGGTAGCCGTCGCCGGGTCGGTAAAACCGCTGGGCCGCGTGATCTCGAAGGCCGCCAAGGTCGCACCGAAGCTGCCGAGGTCGAGCTTGGCGCCGACCTCGTACTGCGTCGACACGAACGGCGCGAAGGTCGTGCCGGCATTGATCGTGCCGGCGCCGGCGGTGGGGCCCTGCTCGAGGGCTTGGATGAAGTTGCCGTAGAGGGAAAGCTCCTTCCACGGCCGCACCACCAGGCTCACCGAGGGAGTCACCGCACTCTGGTCGTACCCGGTTGTCTGCAAGCCGGTCGTGCCATTCCAGTTCGAGGTCTGCACGTGCTGCACGCGTACCCCGCCGATGAGCTGTACCCGTTCGTCCCACGCCGAGATCGCGTCGATCGCACCGATGCTCGAGAGGACAGTCCTCGCGGTCATGGGAACGGTCGTGGATAATGACGAGATGTTCGGCGCCCGCACGCTGAATGGCGCATAGATGTTCGAAGCCGCCGCCGGTAGTGCCGTGATCGAGCTGCCGCTGGAAATCGAGAGCCACGTGCCGCTGAGCACCGCCTCGTGCTTCAGGAAACCGGTCTCGAAGTTGCCGCGAAAGCCTGCTTCCGCCGAGAGGTTCTCGTAGAAGGCCAACCACCTCAGCGGAGTCGAGGTGGTCGCGCCCGACAGGTTGGTGATCGTCGGAAAGTCGAGCAGATACGAGCCGTTGTCCTTCCTCGCGCCGAACTTGGCGTAGGCTGTCAGGTCGGCCAGCAGGTCGTGCTCGATACGCACGTCGCCATAGGTGTCGTTGGTCGCGTAGAAGCCCTAGGACTGATAGTGGTTGAGCCTGCCGTTCGGTGCGGGCGGTACGGGAAGTCCCGCAGCCACGGCCGTTCCGCCCTGTGCCCCGATGACGTTCCGGTTCTGATATACGAAGTCCGCGTCGACGCGCGTACGGTCCCCACGATAGTCAATGCCGAGGGTTACGCCGAGCAGCGAATCGGACTGGCCGTCTACCGGCGTATAGCCGCCAGAATAACCGACATTGAGGCGGACGCCGAGCACGTTGTCAGGGCCGGCGCGACGCCCGAAATCGATCTGGCCGCCGAACTGGCTGTCGGAGGAGTAGAGCGCGGTCGCCCGGGTAATCGGCGCATCGGTCGCGCGCTTGGGTACCAGGTTGATCGTGCCGCCGATCGCGCCGGACGGCGCCATGCCGGACAGCAGCGCGCTCGGACCGCGGAAGATCTCGATGCGCTCGATGCCGAGCAGATTGATCGAGTTCTGCGGGCCGACGCCGTACAGGCCGTTGAACGCCATGTCCTGCGCCCCGAGGTAGAAGCCTCGGATGTTGAGTCCGTCGCTATATGAGCCTTGGGCGTACAGCGTCCGGATCGACGGGTCGTCTGCGACCGCTTCGTTGATCGTTCGCGCCTGGTTGTCCTGGATATACTCCTGAGTATAGGTCGTCATGCTGAACGGCGTTTCCATGTAGTCACGGTTGCCGAGCGCACCCACGCGGCCGCCACGCGCCACCCCGCCGCCGGCGAAGGACGGCGGCAGGTTGCCGATCTGCGCCTGGGACGGTGCCACATTGCCCTGCACGTTGACGGGATCGAGCTGAAGCGTGCCGGGTGCCACCGACGCGCCGCCGGCATTGACGGTGACCGTGTTGCCGGTAAGCGTCGGCGTCAGGCCGGTTCCCTGGAAGAGGCGGTTGACCGCCTCGTCGACGGTCATGCTGCCGCTGACGCCGGGGCTGGTCCTGCCTTGCACCAGGGTGCCGCTCACGGAGACTTGCCAGCCGCTCTGCTGGCCGAACTGCGTCAGGGCGCTCGACAGCGGTTGCGGCGGGATGTCGAACTGGCGGACCGCCGAAGACTGCGCCTGTTCGATCGGCTGGATATCCCGCGTCCCCGCGCGGCCCGGCAAGCTTGCCACGGCCATCGATGCCACGGTGATCGCCAGTCGTCCGATGCGACGGCCTGAATGCTTCTTCTCGAGCTGCATTGCCCCAACGCCCTTCTGTAATTTCCCGGGCGAGGCCTGGCGGCAGCGTTGACCTTCTCCCTAGCAGCTTGACGACAGCCGGAGGAGGAGGTTCAAAAAAAGGCGATGGACCGTGTCAGTCGCCGTTGAGCACGATCAGCCACGGCGAGAGGCGGTGGAATCCCGCGCCGTGCGCCATCGCTACGGCGCGCAGGGCGGCGGCCGGATCGGCGAGATTGTAGACGCCGGTCAGCGGCTCGCGCGCGAACCGGTCGCCCTTCACCACGATCGCGCCGGAATAATATGGCCGGATGGACTCGACGACCTCGCCGACCGTCTGGTTGTCGACGACGAGCTGGCGCTTTCTCCACGCCGCGATCTGGGCCGGATCGAGCTTCTGCCGGCGGCGGTCGTTCCTGCCGGCGACCCTCACCGAGTCGCCGGCCCGCAGACGCTCGGGACGCTCGCCCGAATTCAGCGCCAGCACGTCGACGATGCCGTCCTGCACGGAAACCTCGGTCGCCTCGGCGCTGGTCTTGACCTCGAAAGCCGTGCCGATGTCGCGCGCTTCGAGGGGCCCCGCCTCGACGACGAAGGGGCGCCGGTCAGCCGCTCCGACGACGAAGAACGCCTCGCCTCGTTTCAATCGGATGCGGCGCTCGTCGTTGGTGTAGGCGATGTCGATCGCTGTCAGGGGGCCGAGCGATACGTCGCTGCCGTCATCGAGCCGGAAGGATTGGAGCTCCGCGGTCGTCGTGGCGTGATCGGACTGCAAGCGCACGAGCACCTCCGAGGCCCATCCGCTCGCAAGCACCAGCGCGACGGCAGCGGCCGCAGCCGCGGCAATCAGCTTCTGCCGCCGGAAGGGACGCGGGCGGGGTATCGCCGGTGCCACTGCAGGAGGCTGCGCCATTCCGAGCATGCCGAGTGCCTCCCAGGTGGCGTTCATTTCCTCCCAGTCGCGCCGATTCTCGGACCTTGCGGCGAGCCATGCCTCATGCCGAGCCTGCAATGCCGGATCTTCCGGCCGCTCGCTCAGCGCGATCCGCCACTCGCTTGCCTTCCGCGGTGTCAGGTCGTTCGCTGGATCCGCAGGGCCATCCATGCCTGTTCCTTGGAGGCGGTCGGCGTCGACCGCGTCGTGTGCACTCTCGCTAGCATAACGTGAGGGAGCCGGCCGAAATTCAAATTTCTGCCGTCAGCGGCGATAGAGCCGGGCGCGGCAATGCTCCAGCCCGTCGACAATCAGCGCGTGAGCCGTGCCCACTGACACGTCCATGAGCGCGGCGACCTGCTTCAGCGTCTTCCCCTGGAACCGATGCAATTCGAGCGCGCGGCGTGTCTTCTCGGGCAATTCCTCCATGGCAGCCTTCAACGCCTGGATATCCGACCGGCCCGCCGCTTCCGCTTCGGGTGTGGGGCGGGAATCGGCCGCCCGTTCGGCAAGGTCGGAGGAGGGTCCAACGACATAGATTGCCTCTCGCGCCTGTTTGCGCCGGCCGTCGAGCGCCAGATTGCGCACGACCCTGTAGAGGTAGCGCACCGGATCGTCGAAGATCCTTGCGGTCGCGGCCGTATCGAAGCGCAGGTAGGCTTCCTGCACGACATCTTCGGCCCGTGCGTGATCGCCCACGATACGCGACGCATATTCCACCAACCCCCGCCGATGGGTCAGGAAAATAGCGAGGGTGTTCGGCGCAGTAGACATCAGCTTCGGACGAAAGGACTAAGTGCGAATCATTCGCACTTTCATACCTACGTCTTTGCGACGCCCATCGCAAGCCTCTGTGACGCGTCGCGGGATGCAGCAACGAGAAGGAAGGCGGTCACTGGAGTTTGTTCACCTCCTGCAGCGCGGACCCTCGGGCATTCCTCCCTGCGCGCAGCGTGGGGAGGTGGCGCCGTCATACGGCGACGGATGAGCCACAAGCATCGGTGCGGCCCATGACCCCTCCGCCCGCGATGACGTGGGCACCTCCCCGCGCTGCGCGCAGGGAGGAAATGATACGCGCGCCGAGGTCAACCCTCATCGCAGTCGTCAGTGTGATGCCTGCGCTCCTGGCGTCACCGGAAGCAGCTTGGCGCGCTCGCCATCGAGCGCGAGAGCGAGCCGGCCTTCGATCAGGTCCACTGCATCCTTGCCGAAGACCTCGTTGCGCCAGCCCCGGAGCACCGGCGCGTCGCGCTTGCCGGCGGCCAGCCGGTCGAGCTCGTCGGCGTTCGCGACCAGGCGCGCGGCGACGCCGGCCTCGTCGGCCTTGAGCCGGAGCAGGGTGCGCAGCAGGTCGACCACCGCTGCTGGCGCGCGGATCGGCTCGGGATGGCGGTCGCGTGTCGGTAGTTCCGACTCGGGCAGGTTTCGCGCCCGCTCGATCGCCTCCATGATCTCGCGGCCCTGCCAGCCTTCGGAGAAGCCGCGGCCGAGGCCGCGGGTCAGAGCCAGCTCCTCGATCGTCTTGGGCGCATGGCTGGCGATCTCCAGCAGCTGCTCGTCACGCAGCAGGCGCTGCCGCGGGATATCGATGCGCTGGACGGTGCGCTCGCGCCAGGCAGCAACCTCCTTCAGCACGGCGAGCAGGCGGGGCGAGGCGCCGCGCGGCTTCAGCCGCCGCCAGGCCAGCTCGGGGTCGGCGCGATAGGTCGCCGGGTCGTTCAGGACCGACATCTCCTCGGCAATCCAGCCGTACCGGCCGTTCCTTTCGAGCTGGTGCCGGAGCTTCTCGTAGACCACGCGGAGGTGCGTGACATCGCTGAGGGCGTAGGTGATCTGCCGTTCGCTGAGGGGGCGGCGGCTCCAGTCGGTGAAGCGGCTCGACTTGTCGATGCGCGCCTTGGCGAGCTTGGTTGCCAGGGATTCGTAGGAGGCGGCCTCGCCGTGGCCGCAGACCATCGCCGCCACCTGGGTGTCGAACAGGGGCGCCGGCACCTGGCTCATGCGGAGATAGAAGATCTCCAGGTCCTGGCGGGCGGCATGGAAGACCTTGAGGACCTTGGGGTTGGCCATCAGTTCGTCGAGCGGGGAGAGGTCGATGCCCTCCGCCAGCGCGTCGATCGCGGCGGCTTCCTCCGGGCCCGCCACCTGGGCCAGGCAGAGCCGGGGCCAGTAGGTGCGCTCGCGCATGAATTCGGTGTCGACCGCGATGAACTCGGCATTCGCCAAGGGCCTGCAGAATGCCGCCAGTTCGTCGGTCGTGGTGATCAGGTTCATTGAGCTGTTCTATAGCGGGGCCGGCCGGCGGAGGCAAAGTTGCCGCGCCCGGAAAGGCCTAATCCCTTGACTTGCCGGAACGATCCGTGCCTCTTGCCGGCCGTCAAAACCCCGGAAAATCAGAGATGTCCTCCGTTTACCGAACCCATACGTGCGGCCAGCTGCGGCCGGAACATGTCGGCCAGCAGGCCCGCCTGTCGGGCTGGGTCCAGCGCAAGCGCGACCACGGCAACCTGCTGTTCGTCGACCTGCGCGATCACTATGGCGTAACTCAGGTGGTCATCGATTCTGCCAGTCCGGTCTTCAAGGCGGTCGAAGCCGTACGGAACGAGAGCGTGATCACGGTGACGGGCAAGGTCGTGGCCCGTGACAAGGCCACGGTGAACCCCCGTCTGGCGACCGGCGAGGTCGAGCTCGACGCTGCCGAAATGGTCGTGCAGTCGATGGCCGATCCGCTGCCGATCCCGGTCTACCAGGAGAACGACACCACGCCGGAGGAGCTGCGGCTCAGGTATCGCTTCCTCGATCTCCGCAAGGACAAGCTGCACAGGAACATCATGCTGCGCAGTCAGGTGATCGCCTCGCTGCGGCGCCGGATGATCGAGCAGGGCTTCACCGAGTTCCAGACGCCGATCCTGACGGCCGACAGCCCTGAGGGCGCGCGCTCCTATCTGGTTCCGAGCCGGCTGCATCCGGGCAAGTTCTATGCCCTGCCGCAGGCGCCGCAGATGTTCAAGCAGCTGCTGATGGTGTCGGGCTTCGATCGCTACTTCCAGATCGCGCCGTGCTTCCGCGACGAGGACGCGAGGGCCGACAGAGCGCCGGGCGAGTTCTACCAGCTCGATTTCGAGATGAGCTTCGTCACCCAGGAGGACGTGTTCGCGGCGATCGAGCCGGTGCTGGGCGGCGTGTTCGAGGAATTCGCAGGCTTCAACCGCACGACGCCGCGCAAGGTGACCGGGTTCCCGTTTCCGCGCATTCCCTATGCCGAGGCGCTGCTGACGTACGGCACCGACAAGCCCGATCTACGCAACCCGCTGCGCATCTACGACGTGGGCGAGGTCTTCGCCGGCTCGGACTTCAAGGTCTTTGCCGGCATCGTCGCCAAGGGCGGCGTGGTGCGCGCCATTCGGGCGCCCAGGGCGGTCGGCCAGCCGCGCAGCTTCTTCGACAAGCTGAACTCGTGGGCGCAGGGCGAGGGCAAGCCGGGACTCGGCTACATCTCGCTGGAGGGCGGCGCGGGGAAGGGCCCGATTGCCAAGTTCGTCACCGATGATCGCCTCGCCAGGCTGAAGGCGCTGACCGGCGCGGAGGACGGCGACTCGGTGTTCTTCGTCGCCGACCAGCCCGAGGCGGCCTGGAAGTTCGCGGGCTTCGCCCGCACCAAGATCGGCCAGGATCTGGGCGTGATCGCCGAGGGCGAGTTCGCCTTCTGCTGGATCGTCGACTTCCCGATGTTCGAGTACGACGAGAAGGCCCAGAAGATCGACTTCAGCCACAATCCGTTCTCGATGCCGCAAGGCGGGCTGGAGGCGCTCGAGACCCAGGATCCGCTGACCATCAAGGCCTGGCAGTACGACATCGTGTGCAACGGCATCGAGCTTTGCTCGGGCGCGATCCGCAACCACAAGCCGGAGATCATGTACAAGGCCTTCGGCATCGCAGGCTACAGCAGGGAAGAGGTCGAGCTGCGGTTCGGCGGCATGTTGAACGCCTTCAAGTACGGCGCCCCGCCGCACGGCGGCGCGGCCCCCGGTGTCGACCGCATCGTCATGCTGCTGGCCGACGAGCCGAATATCCGCGAGGTCATCACCTTCCCGATGAACCAGCAGGCGGTCGACCTGATGATGGACGCGCCGACCGAGGTGCCGGCCGAAAAGCTGCGCGAGCTGCACATCGGCGTGCGCCTTCCGCCCGGCAAGAAGGAGTAGCTGGCGCGGCACGCTTTGCGTGGCCGCCATGCTCTTGCGGGAACGCGGGCGCTTGCCCGAGAGCGTCGAGCCAGCGCCGCTCGAGGCGCGCCCCCAATAAGGGTAAGGGTGCGACGAGCGCCGACTCCGGCTTTCTTCCCCGCGCTGCGCGCAGGGAGGAAGCTGCCACTCCTTTCTCCCTCTCAGCTGGGTGAGGCGATCTCATGACGACCTTCGACGGCCGCACTGGACCGACTGGAAAGTCATCCTTATAATTCAGAGCGTTATAGAAATTTCCTGAGGAAGAAAATGAGCTTCCCTCGGATCGCTTCGCCGGCTTTGGCCCTGGCTCTCGGCCTGCCACTCCTGACCGGGGCCTGTGCACCCACGGCGGTGACCTTGGCAAGCTATGGCGCTGACGGGGTCTCCCTGGTCGAGACCGGCAAGAGCACGACCGATCACCTCGCCTCCATGGTATCCAGGAAGGACTGCGCCTTCTGGCGCGTGTTCCGCAACCAGAAGATCTGCCGCGAGCGCGAGGGCGATCACGACCCCTACCAGGTCGACTACGACCAACCCAACCGTCAGCCGAGCGAGGACGGTGTGGGCTATACGCCGCCGCTGCACGCTTCGGTCGATGCACCTGCCGCAAGCTGGACGGCCGAGACCTACAAGCCTGCGCCGGTCGAGCCGGCTGCGGTTGCGCCGGTCGAGGCCGCTCCTGCCGTCGCGGCTGATGCGCCGCCGCCAGCGGTGACGCCCGCGGCCGCACCCCGGAAAAGTGCCAGGATCAGGCCCGGCAAGGAGAAGGCTCACGCCCACGCCAAGCCTGTCAGGAAGGCTTCACCAGGTCCGGTGGCGTCTGTCCCCTGAGCAGGAAGGCCTCGAGATTGTCGAGCGCCTTGAAGCCCATCGCATTGCGGGTGTCGACCGTCGCCGAGCCCATGTGCGGCAGCAGGAAGGCGTTCTGCAGCTCGTAGTAGCCCGGATGAATTTTTGGCTCGCCGTCGAACACGTCGAGGCCGGCCGCGAACAGGTGGCCGCCCTTCAGCGCCGCGATCAGCGCCTCGTCGTCGACCACGCCGCCGCGCGCCGTGTTGATCACGACGGCGCCCCTGGGCAGCCGCGCGATGCGCTCGGCATTCACCCATTTGCGCGTCGCCGGCGTCAGCGGCGCGTTGATCGACAGGAAGTCGCAATGGGGCAGCATGTCGTCCGGATCGGCGTGGAACACGGCACCTTTCTCGAGGTCGGCGGGCAGGCGCGTGCGGTTGCTGTAGTGGATGGTCATGCGGAAGGCGCGGGCGCGATCGGCCATTGCCTGGCCGATCCGGCCCATGCCGAGGATGCCGAGCCGCCGGCCGGTGACATGCACGCCCATGAGCTGGCGCGGCTCCCAGCCGATCCAGCTATGGGTGCGCAGCATGGTGGTACCCTCGTGCGCGCGGCGGGCGGCGCCGAGCAGGCAGAGCATGGCGACGTCGGCGGTCGCGTCGGTCAGCACGTCGGGCGTGTTGCTGACGACGATGTTGCGCCGGGCCGCGGCGGCCACGTCGACATGTTCGTAGCCCACCGAAAAGGTGGCGATCATGCGTACCGAGGCGGGCAGGGCCTCGATGGTGGCGCCGTTCAACGCGTCGCCGGCTGCGCACATGATGCCGTCGAAGCCTTCCGCCGCTTTGGCAAGCGACGGGCCGTCATAGAGCTTGTCGTCGGGGTTGAGCCTGGCGTCGAAGTTGGCGGACAGCCGCGTCTCGACGTCTTCCGGGAAGAGGCGGGTAGCGAGCACCCGAGGTTTGCGGTCGGTCATGGTTGATATCCCCCCTGTGCAGCCCTGACGCAGTCGATGCTTCTGGAAATCGGCAGGTATGGATATTACGCTAAGGCGTCCGGCTACAAGGCCTAGTCCCCAGCCATTTGTCCTTTGCCCAGCTATAGTTTTCGCCGGTCTCGCACCCAAACAACGGCTTCCCTCGCTGCCGTTTGCGCTGCTCTCTTGCTGGTGCTGTGGATAAGTGACCACGCCCGAGCCCAGCAGCAGTCCGCCCAGGCGGTGGCTCCCGAGGTCGTGCTGGTGCCGCACCGTGCAACCTACGAGATGAAGCTGTCGGTGGCCCGCCCCAACAGCGGCATCGTCGAGGTCAACGGCAACATGGTGCTGGAGACCGTCGATTCGTGCGAGGGCTGGGCGGTCAAGCAGCGCATCAAGCTCACCTTCCTGCGCAACGATGGAGAGGAGTTCGAGACCGACTCCAACTTCACCAGCTACGAATCGAAGGATGGGCTGGAGCTGCGCTTCAGCGTGCGCAACGCCCAGAACGACGAGGTCGAGGAGGAGCTGCGCGGCCAGGCCGATCTCGAAGGCATCGGCGGCAAGGGCCGCGCGAGCTTCACCCTGCCGGAACCTCGCAGCTTCGAGCTGCCGGCCGGCACGCTGTTCCCGACCAGCCATCTCGCGCTGATCATCAAGCATGCGCGGGCCGGCGACAGATCGGTGTCGTACAAGGTGTTCGACGGTGCCCGGCTTGACGGCGCCTTCCAGGTCAATGCAGTGATCGGCAAGCCGCCGAGACCGCCCGCGGGCGCACCGGCAGTGCGCGGCGATACCGCCCTGCTGCGCGGGCAGGCTGCGTGGGGGGTGCGGTTTGCCTTCTTCGCCAATGGCGATCAGGGCGCGCAGCCGGAGTATGAGCTGGCGCTCGATCTGCTCGCCAACGGTATCGCCCGCTCGATGCTGCTCGACTACGGTGACTTCGCCGTGGATGCACGCCTGGTCCAGATCCAAGCATTGCCGAGGCCGAAATGCTGACAGCACGCCTTCTGCCGATCGCCGCCGTCGCGGCCGGCCTCGCACTTCCGGCTGCTGCCCAGGAACTGCAGCCCCATCGTGCCGTCTATACCGTGTCGATTCTGGAGAAGGGCAAGCCCGGCATGGGTGCGCCCGGCACCTACGCCTTCGAGCTCAGGCAGACCTGCGACGGCTACGTCATCAACCAGCGCCTGCGGCTCGAGGTCGAGAGCGGCAAGGGCTCGGTCGTGAGCGAGCAGACCTCGCAGATAACCGAGAGCCGCGACGGACGGAAGCTGCACTTCGAGCACCACAGCGCAGCCAACGGCAAGCAGACCAGCCTGCTGCGCGGCGATGCGACCCTCGACGACGAGGGGCGCGGCCAGTCGCTGTTCAGCGAGCCGGAAGGCCAGTCGGTCGCCCTGCCCAAGGGCACGCTGTTCCCCAATGCCCTGACGCGCGCCACGATCCAGCACGCCAAGGCCGAGGATGGCGGCTTCGACACGCTGTTCTTCTACGGCGAGAAGGTGAAACCGCCGCAGTCGGTGAACGTGGTGATCGGCCGGGTGCCCAAGCGCTTCGCCGACTTCAAGCTTCCGGAGGGCGCCGAATCGCTGGGCGAGAACCGGGCGCGCATCTACTACCGTGGCGCCTTCTTCGAACCGGAGCCGAAGGGCCCGAGCGGCGAGGCGGCGTACGAGATGAGCAGCCTGATGCTCGACAACGGCATCGAGCTCTACGGCACCCACGAGGAGGGCGACGGCGGCATCGAGTACCGCATCACCCGGCTCGATCCGCTGCCCAAGCCGACCTGCAACTGAGATCCGATGGCCGGACTGACGCCCGAGCAGGCGGTCGACCGGCTGGAGGAGATTCACGCTTCGGCCTGCGAAGGGCTGAGGTCCGCGTTGACCCGGTTCGCCACCTCGGGCGTGCCGCCGGCGGCGCGGGAACGGGCAGCCTTCCGCTATCCCGAGCTGTGCGTCGATTGGCAACCGGCCGGCCCGATACCCTTCACCCGGCGGGCCTGGGCGAAGTTCCAGGAGCCGGGCCGCTATGCCACCACCGTCACCCAGCCCGGCTTCTTCCGCCGCTATCTGCTCGAGCAGCTGCGGCCGCTGGTCGAGGAGTTCGGCGCGCATCTCTCGGTCGGCATCGGCGGGCAGGAGATCCCGTACCCCTTCGTCACCGACGCCGCTGACGAATTCCTCCATGCCGAGCTCTCCGTCAGCGAGCTCGCGCGCCATTTCCCCACGCCGGTACTGACCCATGTCGGCGACGAGATCGCCGACGGTGCGTGGCGGTTCGAGGCGGGCAAGCCGCGGCCGCTGGCGTTGTTCGACGCCATGCGGGTGGATTTCTCGCTGCACCGGCTGGTGCATTACACCGGCACCGACTGGCGCACGATCCAGCCGTGGATCCTGTTCACCAACTACCAGCGATACCTCGACCAGTTCCTCGCCTGGGCGGTGGGGGAGCTGGTCCGGCCCGACGGCCCCTACACCTGCCTGGCACTGCCGGGGGGCGCGGTGGTGAGGCGCGGCGAAAGCGCCGACGCCATGGTGTCGACGATCGCCGCGGCACCCTGGCATCGCTACCAGATGCCGGCCTACAACCTGATGCGCGGCGACGACCAGGGCGGCGTCTCGATCGTCAATATCGGCGTCGGCCCCTCGAATGCCAAGACCGCGACCGATCATCTCGCGGTGCTGCGGCCGCACTGCTGGCTGATGATCGGCCATTGCGGCGGCCTGCGGCAATCGCAGACGATCGGCGACTACGTGCTGGCGCATGGCTATCTGCGGCGTGACCGCATCCTCGACGACCTCGTGCCGACCGAAATCCCGGTGCCGGCGCTCGCCGAGGTCCAGCTCGCCCTGCAGGAGGCCGCCGCGCGGGTGACCGGAGATCGCGGCGACGCGCTGAAGCGCCGGCTGCGCACCGGGACCGTGGTGAGCTACGACGATCGCAACTGGGAGCTTCGCTGGTCGCAGGAGCGGCGCCGGATCGGCCTCGGGCGCTGCATCGCCATCGACATGGAAAGCGCCGCGCTGGCCACCCAAGGGTATCGGCTGCGCGTTCCGTACGGAACGCTGCTGTGCGTTTCCGACAAGCCGTTGCACGGCGAGATCAAGCTACCCGGCGCCGCCACGCGCTTCTACCAGCGCGCGGTGGGCGAACATCTCAGGATCGGCCTCGAGGCGATCGACCTTCTGCGCGGCGAGCTGGGCTCGCTGCATTCGCGCAAGCTCAGGGGCTTCGACGAGCCGCCGTTCCGCTGACATTCCGCTGAACCAGCGATAGGCCGTAAGATCCGTCGCGGCGGCGACGTGGAGTATCACAGTACGTGGGCGGGCCTCGTGCTGGGGCAAGCCCGAAACACCTCCAAACGTGAAGCTCGGGGTCGCGTCGACGCCGCCAGGCGTGCCGCCGACCCCGCACAGCGCGGCGCTATTAATGCCCGAGCGCACCAAGCGCTAAACAATCCTAAATAGTATTAGCGCGATCAGTGCGAGTAGTGTAAGTTCTTATGAAGTAGATCTTGGCGAGCCAGGAGAATGGGCGCGATGTGTTCTGGAACGGCGAAAAGACTACTTTCATTCCTGGCAGGCCTGGTTTTGTGCAATCCCGCACTGGTTAGTGCTCAGGAGCGACTGGATTTCGCGGATACTCCCGATGGACGAAGATCTTTCCCCGAACTGTTGATCAATGCAGGCGGGACAGGGTTCGCTGGTTTAGCAACTATCTACAACGGGCAGCCGGTTATTTTCTATGATGTTGTGTGGGTCAGAAAAATGGGAGGGTTGGACAGCCCCATGTTTGCATTCGTGAGGGCACACGAGTATGGGCATCATCGCAGAGGACACGTTACTCAGCAGTATCGAACGCCCCCGCAAATGATGGTGATGCTTGGGTATCAGTCTGAGCTAGATGCCGACTGCTGGGCTGTGCGTACCCTGCGTGATAACGGCGACGACGCTGCTGTTCGGGCGGCATTCGATCTCTATGCCCAAACCGTCCCCCTTCAAGATTCTCAAGGCCGACCAGGTACCGCTCGCCGTCATGCGGAAATGCGGCGCTGCCTAGCATCAAGGTGATCTATATGGCGAGATCAAGAACACCCAATTCAAGGTCGGGTGGCCTAATAGCCGGTCAGATTCCGATTAATACTTTATTGGCTTTCATTTTTGGCGTCGTATTCATCTGCGCGATGTTGGCTTTCGCTACCTTTGTCCCCAATCCGAGCCCTTTTGCGCTAAATGTCTATATTACGGTACTTGCCTTGGCAGCGGCCGGCATAGGCGCTGTAATTCCGGGTACAATCGGCGTGGAGTATAAGTCCATAAAGGCTGGTGGCGCACTTGCTCTTTTTGTCATTGTCTTCTTTCTGCTTCGGCCAACGATCGAGAAGCAGAGCGTCAATCTTGTTGTTCCGGTCGAAGACCCCGTGCCGGTGGCACAGAAGTACTTGGCAGCGCTAGACAACGGAAATCTTCAGAGCGCTTGGGATCAACTTGATCCCGTTTCTCAGGGGCGCCTAGTTTCGAACGTAGATCAACTCAGGAAGTTGTACGATTCTGCGATTAAGCCGTTGGGACCTTTCGAAAAGCGTGAGGTCGTTGGAGTTAATACGCTGGAATCTCCATCGGGTTATCCAGTCGGACTCTATCGCGTCATCACGTATCGTACCAAGTTCAAGAACTCCCCATCGTGTCGGATGGAATCTGTTGCAGTTCGTGCGACCGAGGATTTGAAGTGGCGGGTTTATTCAAACGAAATCAGCCCGATTAATGTTGAGTGCTGATAACCAATTTTGACGTGCACTTAAGCGGTAATCGGCTGACAGGTGCCGCACTGGACGTCAGTCAGGCAGCTTGGTGATTTTGGTGGTCGGTGTCCTTCTTTGGGTCGTCGTTTGCGGGAATGTAACGAGGAAGTTCTTGTCGTGGCCCCGATCGGATCTCCAGATATTGTAAGTTGCGAGTTTCGTCGAGGGCGATATGCATCTCTTCGACAGTCTCGAACCAGACGCGGCGGACGCCAGTCGAGCTGACTCGGATGCCGCGTAGGGCCACCTCGTTAGTTAGGGGCCATGGCTGAAGTGGGCAAATCGTGATCGAGGGTCGCCTGCCGACTGCCTTGGCTACCCGGTTGGGATAAGGCGGCCGGGTGCCGTCGATCTTGTCGAGCAAGCCGTCGGCGCCATGGGTCTGGAAGTCGCGGGAGATCTCGTAGAACTGCTGGCAGCTTTAGTCCATCACGCGGCAGGCCTTGCTGCCGTCGTCGAGATCGACGGCAAGCTCAAGCAGGCCTAAGCCTGCGCTGTACTACCTTCTTTTCCGTGGTCATGTCGTTCTCCCTTCGAGGTGGATTGGTTGTGTTGCAACACCATGACCCCGCCCGAGAGCAGTGTGGCGCAAGCTGTCAGATCAATATCTCCTCACTTTACGTGGCCCAAAGGGGCACGACGCTTCGCTGGAGCGATGTTTTCCCAAGATCAATTTGCCGGCCAGAGCCAGGCGGCGCCGCGCACGCCGCTCGAATCGCCGAAGCGGGGCGGCAGCAGGCGCGTGACGATGCGGTCGGGCTCGGAGAAGACGTAGCGCTTCCAGAGCCGGGGCACGAGGTCGTAGAGCATGGCCATTCGTGAGAGGCCGCCGCCCAGCACGATCGCGTGCGGGTCGAGGATGTTGATCACCGTCGAGAGCGCGCGGGCGAGCCGATCGCAATAGATCTCCATCTGCCCGGCGGCCTGTGCATCGCCGGCCTGCGCCGCCTCGGCGATGTCGGTCGCGCGCAGCGCGCGGCCGGTGCGCCGCTCGAATTCCGCCCGTAGCCGCGGGCCGCTCAACCAGGTCTCGATGCAACCCGTCCGGCCGCAGTAGCAGCGCGGACCCGGCCGTTCGTCGTCGCGTGGAAAGGGCAGGGGATTGTGGCCCCATTCGCCGGCAATCGCCTGTGCGCCGGTGAGCGGCTTGCCGTCGATCACCACGCCGCCGCCGACCCCGGTGCCGAGGATCACGCCGAACACGATGCCGCAGCCCGCGGCTGCGCCGTCGGACGCTTCCGAGACGGCCAGGCAATTGGCATCGTTCTGCATCCGCACCTCGCGCCCGAGCAGGCGCTCGAGATCGGCGCGCAGCGGCCGGCCGTTCAGCCGGGTGGAATTCGCATTCTTGATCAGGCCGGTCGCCGGCGAGACCGCGCCCGGGTGGCCGATGCCGACCGGGCAGCGGGCGCCGACGCGCTTCTCCAGCTCGGCGACCAGATCGGTGATCGCCCGCACCGTGTCTTCGTAAGCGGTGTCGGGCGTGGCAACGCGCAGCCGCGCGCATTCCGCGCCGTCGTCGTCGAGCACGAGACCTTCGATTTTGGTGCCGCCGAGATCGATACCGATGCGCATGTGTCGAGTCAGTCTACCCTCGGGCGTGGCCCTGCGTTACGTTTCGATGACATGGACGGACAAGGCAAGGATCCCTCGACGCTCGCCGGCTTCGGCAGCGGCGGCCCGTGGCGCAAGCGTCCTTCGACGATCCTGTGGGTCCTGTCGCTCGGCCAGCTGATCACGTGGGGGCTGGTCTACTACACCTTCCCGCTGTTCGTCGCGCCGATGGAAAAGGAGCTCGGCTGGTCACGCACCGAGATGTTCGGGGCGTTGTCGGGCGGATTGCTGGTCGCGGGCCTCTGCTCCATTCCGGTCGGTGCATGGATCGATCGCGGCCACGGGCGGCTGCTCATGACCGGCGGCTCGCTGCTGGCGGCGGTGATGATGTTCGCCTGGTCGCGGGTCGACTCCCTGCCGATGTTCTATGTCGTCTGGCTTGGCCTCGGCGCCTGCCAGTCGGTCACGCTCTACGAGCCGGCCTTCGCGGTGATCACCAGGGTCTACGGGCCGCGCTTTCGCCAGGCCATCATGGTGATGACCTTCGTCGGCGGCCCGGGCAGAACCTACGGGATTCGCTGCGCGCA
>Ga0182738_1001722_pt1 | contig 26723 bp, 18 predicted proteins | sample eDN5th30CBELigMG_FD_128876 | JGI IMG/M metagenome (GOLD analysis project Ga0182738, IMG submission 128876) | Enriched Miracle-Growth compost microbial communities from Emeryville, California, USA - eDNA 5th pass 30_C BE-Lig MG (version 2)... ...
CCCGGCGGTGCTCAGCGCCAAGTTCAGTGCGTCGAAGGCGTGCCGAGGCTCGTCGCCGATCACGTCGTCTGCGGTGACCGTCGCGTCGGTCTGCACCGCCGCGGTGAGCTGGTTCACCGACAACCCGTCGGCGGGGACCTCACGCGACACCGCCGGCGCGAAACGGCCGTCGACGAACACGAGCCGGTTCCCACCCAGATCGGGCACCCGGGCCAGCAGCGGCCGGACGATCGGATCGTCCGCGGCGACATCGGACGCGCCGCCGGGCGGCGTCACGAACGACGTGCCGAGCAGATTTTCGAGGCGGACGTACCGCCAGTCCTCGAGCTTGCGGGTCGGAAAGCCGTGCTCAGCGACGTAGTCGACCGACGATGCCCGCAGATTCGTCAGCCACTCCGGGTCGCCCGATTCGCGAGGAGCGACGACGCGGGTGTCGGCGAGGTCGCTGAGGGTGACGGTGCCGGCCACCGGGGCGGTCACCGGGCCCCTTCGAGTTCGAGTCCGACGTAGCCGCTCGCCTCGAGTTCCTTGGCCAGCTCGGGGCCACCCGACCGCACGATGCGCCCTTCGGCCAGGACGTGCACCACGTCGGGCACCAGTTCGTCGAGCAGCCGCTGGTGGTGGGTGATGACCAGCATCGACCGGTCCGGCGCACGAAGGGTGTTCGCGCCGTGGGCCACGATGCGCACCGCGTCGATGTCGAGTCCCGAGTCGGTCTCGTCCAGGATCGCCAGGCGCGGCTCGAGGATCGCCATCTGCAGGATCTCGTTGCGTTTGCGTTCGCCGCCGGAGAAGCCTTCGTTCACCGAGCGGCTCAGGAAACTCGCATCCATCTCGACCAGCGCCATGCGCTGCTTCACATACGCCATGAAGTCCATGGCGTCGAGCGGGTTTTCGCCGCGCGCGCCGCGGACGGCATTGAGCGCGGTGCGCAGGAAGTAGGAGTTCCCCACGCCGGGAATCTCCACGGGATGCTGGAAGGCGAGGAACAACCCGGCCACCGCGCGTTCCTCGGGCGACATGGTGAGCAGGTCCTCGCCGTCGAGACGCACCGACCCGGTGACTTCGTACTCGTCACGTCCGGCCAGCACGTGGGCGAGGGTCGACTTGCCCGCGCCGTTGGGTCCCATGATGGCGTGCACCTCGCCAGCGGGCAGGGCGAGGTCCAGACCCCTGAGGATCTGGTTGCCGTCGATGGTGGCGGAGAGGCCTTCGATCTCGAGCAGGTTCATCCGACGCTGCCCTCCAGTTTCATGTTGAGAAGGTTGCGGGCCTCGACCACGTACTCCATGGGAAGCTCCTTGAACACGTCACGGCAGAACCCGTGCACGATCATCGACACGGCGTCCTCTTCGGAGATGCCCCGCTGGCGGCAGTAGAAGAGTTGGTCTTCGGCGATCTTGGAGGTGTACGCCTCGTGTTCGACCTGGGCGGAGGAGTTCTTCACCTCGATGTAGGGCAAGGTGTGCGCGCCGCATCGGTCGCCGATCAGCAACGAGTCGCACTGGGTGTGGTTGCGGGCCCCTTCGGCGGAGCGCATGACCTTGACCAGCCCGCGGTAGACCTGCTGGGCGACGTGGGTCGAGATGCCTTTCGACACGATCGTCGAGGTCGTGTTCTTGCCGATGTGGGTCATCTTGGTGCCGGTGTCGGCCCACTGGTGGTGCGTGGTGAGCGCCACCGAGTAGAACTCGCCGACCGAGTTGTCGCCTTTGAGGATCACGCTCGGGTACTTCCAGGTGATCGCGGAGCCGGTCTCGACCTGGGTCCAGGAGATCTTGGCGTTGGTGAGCGCCTTGCCCCTCTTGGTGACGAAGTTGTGGATCCCACCGCGGCCCTCGGCGTCGCCGGGGTACCAGTTCTGCACCGTCGAGTACTTCACGTCGGCGTCGTCCATGGCGAGGATCTCGACCACCGCGGCGTGGAGCTGGTTGTTGTCACGCTGGGGGGCGGTGCAGCCCTCGAGGTACGACACCGAGGCGCCTTCCTCGGCGACGATCAGGGTGCGCTCGAACTGGCCGGTGTCGGCCTGATTCATCCGGAAGTACGTGGAGAGCTCCATCGGGCACTTCACGCCCTTGGGAATGAAGCAGAACGACCCGTCGGAGAACACCGCCGAGTTGAGCGCCGCGAAGAAGTTGTCACGGAACGGCACGACGCTGCCGAGGTACCGGCGGACCAACTCGGGGTGGTCGCGCACCGCGGCCGAGAACGAACAGAAGATCACGCCCACCTCGGCGAGTTGCTTCTGGAACGTCGTGGCCACTGACGCCGAGTCGACCACGGCGTCGACGGCGACCCCGCTGAGGCGCTTCTGTTCGGTGAGGGAGATCCCGAGCTTGTCGAACATCTCCCGCATCTCGGGGTCGACCTCGTCCATGCTCTCGAGCTTGGGCTTCGCCTTGGGCGCGGCGTAGTAGATGATGTCCTGGAAGTCGATCGGATCGAGATGGAACATCTGCCACTCGGGCATCGCCATGTCGAGCCAGGCCCGATAGGCCTGAAGCCGCCACGCGAGCAGCCATTCGGGCTCGTCCTTCTTCGAGGAGATGAGCCGGATGATGTCCTCGTTCAACCCGCGGGGCACCACGTCGGCTTCGAAGTCACTCGAGAAGCCGTAGCGGTACTGCCGGTCGGCGAGGGACTGGATCTCGGACTTCTCGGCGGCGATTTCGTCGGTGACGTCGGTCATGAGCAGATCTTCCGGACACGAATTCGAATTTGGTGGATCGGGGCGGAACTCCGCCCCGCGGCACCGGAGCGCCTGGTATCTCACGACGCCGCAGCGACGGAGCGATCCGGCGCCACAGCGTATTTATGCAAGTTCCTGCTTGTCAATCTACCGCAACAGGGCTCGAACGACTAAGGTGGCCGACGTGGACCAGCTCGAGACGCCCACCGACAGTCTGTCTCCCGCACGGCGGAACGTCCTCATCGCGCTCAAGGAACACGGTGAGGCGTGTGCCGACGACCTCGCCGCCGCCCTCGGCATCTCCGCCAGCGCGGTCCGTCAGCACCTTTCCGGGCTCCGCTCGGCCGGTTACGTCGAAACACGCCCCGAACGCGGCCGGCCCGGGCGACCCGTGGATCTGTACCACTCGACGAGTCGTGGCGACGCCCTGTTCAGCCCCCACAACGACGCCCTCACCCTCGAGCTGCTGCGCGACCTGGAGGCCGAGGATCCCGCGTTGGTCGACCGGGTGTTCCGGCGTCGCGAGCAGCGCCGCGCCGACACGTTCCGCCGGACCCTGGATGGGCTCGACATCGAGGCGCGCCTCACGAAACTGTGCGAGCTGCTCGACGCCGAGGGGTATCTCACCCGCTGGTCGACCATGGACGACGGCGCCTACGTGTTGGCGTTCAACAACTGCGCCATCTGGACCGTCGCCGAGCAGTACCGGCTGGCGTGCACCACCGAGCTGGACTTTCTCCGCGACGTGCTCGGCGACGTCCAGGTGGAGCGCATCGTGCACCGGCGCGACGGAAGCTTCAACTGCGGGTACGCGATCCGGCCCTGACCGCGGCCGCGCCGCCGCCCGGATCGGCCCTGCGCGTGATGCGGTCGGATGCACGGTCAGGTTCAGGCGACGTGGAAGACTGAGGCGTCGTCGAGGGCGGAGCAAGCCCTCCGGGCATATTCCCTGAGATCCGAGTGCTCTTCCCCACCGTCCAGTTCGCGATCTTCTTCGCCATCGTGCTGCCCACGAGCTGGCTGCTGGCGCACCGTCGGATCCCCTGGCGGATCTTCATCATCGTCGCGAGCTACGTGTTCTACGGCGCCTGGGATTGGCGGTTCGTCCTGTTGCTCATGGCGTCGACCGTCGTCAACCAGGCATGTGCGACCGCGATCCACCGGGCACGCACCCAGGCCGCACGCAACGGCTTCCTCTGGGTCGGCGTCGCCCTGAACCTCGGGGTGCTGGCCTGGTTCAAGTACTACGACTTCTTCGTGAACTCGGCCGACAGCGTGTTCGGCGCACTGGGCACCGACATCGACCTGCCGCTCCGCCGGTTCGTGTTGCCGGTCGGGATCTCGTTCATCACGTTCCAGGCGCTCAGTTACGTGATCGACGCCTGGCGCGGTCGGGTCGCACCGACGAACCTGATGGACTTCGCGGTCTACCTGTCGTTCTTTCCGCACCTGGTCGCCGGGCCGATCGTGCGCGCCGGGGAGTTCCTTCCCCAGCTCAAGGCGCGCCTCGATCCCCGCCGGGTCGACTCCGGGTTGGCGTTCTGGCTGATCGCCTCGGGGCTGTTCAAGAAGGTGGTGATCTCGAGCTACGTCTCCTCCACGATCGTCGACCCGGTCTTCGGCCTTCCCGACCAGCACGGCGCCTTCGACACGTTGCTCGGCATCTACGGCTATGCCATCCAGATCTACGCGGACTTCTCCGGCTACACCGACATGGCCATCGGCCTCGCGCTGTTGCTCGGCTTCCGCTTTCCGCAGAACTTCGATGCGCCCTACGCCGCCGCGTCGCTGCAGGACTTCTGGCGACGTTGGCACATGACCCTGTCGCGGTGGCTGCGCGACTACCTGTACATCCCTCTGGGCGGCAACCGACGAGGCAAGACCCGCGGGTACGTGAACCTCGCCGCGACCATGCTGCTCGGCGGGCTCTGGCACGGGGCGGCCTGGACCTTCGTGGTGTGGGGCGGGCTGCACGGCGTCGGCCTCGCCTACGAGCGTTGGCGCGCCGATGTGGCCAAGCGCCGACCGCCCGGACCCGAACCGACCCCGGCGCAACGGGCGTGGCGCACCGTGTGGACCCGCGTCGTGACCTTCCACTTCGTGTGTCTGTGCTGGGTCTTCTTCCGCGCCAGTTCGTTCACGAACGCCTTCGACGTGCTCGGCCGCCTGTTCCACTTCGGCGGCAACGAGCCGTTCAACATCGTGCTCGTGGGCGTCATCGTCGGGGCGATCGCCGTGCAGTACGTTCCCCGGGACCTCTCGGGACGCCTCCGTGCCGCGTTCAGCTTCGCGCCCTGGTGGACCCAGGTGGCCCTGCTGTCGGGCACCATGGTCGTGACGAATGCGCTGGGTCCCACCGGCGTCGCCCCTTTCATCTACTTCCAGTTCTGAACGGTCATGGTCACTTCCGCTCCCGATCACGGTGATCAGTTCCCCGACGAGTCGACCCCGCGCCGACGCGTGCCCGCGGGCCAGGCGATCCTCGTCGCGCTCGCGACGCTGCTGTGCGTGCTGTTCCTCGACGCGGACGGACTCATGATGACCGCCGAGCGTCAGGAACAGGGCCTCCAGCGCACGGTCACCGTCGCGATCATGCGGCCGATCCGCTCGGTCGCCGGCGCCGTGGGCCTGACCGCCCCCCGCAACTGGGTGGCACGCGCGTCCGGAAACTCCCAGTCCACGGAGTTCACCTCGACCAAGGGAGTGAAGATCGCCGGCAAGCACCGAACCGGACCCGACGCCACCGGTCCGTCGCCCGGTTCGGCGGCGACGACGACCACCACGACGCTTCCCAGCTACCGCACGCCGACGCCGTCGGATCCCCTCCGGATCCTCGTGGCGGGCGATTCGCTGTCGGGGTATCTGGGGCCGTCGCTCAACGACGCACTGTCCGGGCTCCCCGCCACCGTCGTCCCCGACCAGCACGTCGGCACCGGCCTCGCACGCCCCGACGTCGTCGACTGGGCGAAGGAACTCCAACAGGACATGGACGCCGACAACCCCGACGTCGTCGTGTTGTTCATCGGCGGCAACGACGACCAGGACCTGCGCACCACCGACGGCTGGCTGCCGATCAGCCACCTGGACGAGTGGAAGGTCGAGTACCAGAAGCGGGTCGCCCAGATCATGGACATCGTCGCCCGGCCGGGCGTCTCGGTCTACTGGATCGGGCTACCGGCCATGGGCAAGGCCCACCTGAACCAGTACGTGCCCACGATCAACGCGCTCATCCGCACCGAGGCCGAGGCGCGCCCGCATGTGGTCACCTTTGTCGACTCGGGCAAGGCGCTGAACGGGCCGAACGGGAACTTCGTCGCCTACCTGCCCGACGCGAGCGGGAGACAGGTCGAGGTGCGTGCCGACGACGGCGTGCACCCGACGATGGCCGGCATGAACCGAATCGTGTCGCTTTTCGCGCCCGACCTCATCGATTCCCGACATCTCCGCCCCCCACACCCGCCTCCGACGACGGCGGCACCGGCGACGAAACCCTCGAAACCCGCCGCAGCCGGAACCCGCTGACCCGCTGAAGTCGACATAGACAGACGACCACTGGGTGGAAGGGCTGGGTAAGCGGGGCCATCTTCGTGGCCCTCGGACTCGCCTTCCAGATCATCTTGGCCCGACGACTTGACATCGAGTCACCGTGGTACTCGATCATCGGATTGGGGTCGGCCGCCATGTTGGTGGCCATCGCAGGCCGGATCGTCTGGGGCCGCCCCATTTTCGCTGTGCACCTGCGTCAGTGCTCCGAGCCCGCACAGGACGATGATTCTCCGAAACCCATGGGTCCGCCGAAAAGCTAGGACAGGTCCAGGCAGCCCGGACCGACGGACCAGAGGTCGAGCCGCACCAACTCCGGAGAATCGTCGGGGAACACTGCCGCTCGTCAGACTTGCCGGCTCGGTCCCATTGGGAGCCGATGCAGCCGGTCGTTCAGGCGCTGGCGAGACCCGCGCTCCAGACCTCGTACAGGCCGGCGTAACGCCCGCCGAGCGCGACGAGTTCATCATGGGAACCGAGCTCGCCCAGTTCGCCGTCGGCCACCACACCGACCCGGTCGGCACGCTCGGCGGTCGACAACCGGTGCGCGATCAGAATGACCGTCCGGCCGTGCATCAACCGTTCCATCGCCTCCTCGACCAGTGCCTCGGTGCCCGGGTCGAGCGACGAGGTCGCCTCGTCGAGCACCAGCACCGCCGGGTCGGCCAACGCGGCGCGCACCAACGACACGAGTTGCTTCTCGCCCGCGGAGAGACGCGAGCCCCGCTCGTGCACCTCGGTCGCCAGGCCTTCGGGCAGCGCCTCGAACCGCTCGCGTACCCCCAACACGTCGAACGCCGCGAGGATCTCCGCGTCGGTGGCGGCCGGGCGGGCGATCCGCACGTTCTCCATGATCGACCCGCTGAACAGGAACCCCTCCTGGGGCACCACGCAGATCCGACTCCGCAGCTCGGCACCGGCGACGTCGCGCACGTCGACGCCGTCGAAGGTGACCGTGCCGGCGACCGGGTCGTAGAACCGGGCGATGAGCTTCGCGAGGGTCGACTTTCCCGCCCCGGTCGGCCCGACCAGTGCCAGGTGTTCGCCCGCGGTGATCGTCAGGTCGACCGCACGCAGCACGAACACATCGCGGTCGATGTCGTCGGCCGGTCGACCGTCGACGAACGACCCGCGCAGCTCGTCGTGGTCGCCGTACGCGAACCAGAGATTGCGCACCACGAGGTCGCCCCGCTCGGGGCAGGCGACCGGATCGTCCGGTTCGGCGACGACGACGGGTTCGTCGAGCAGGTCGGCCAGCTTCGACAGCCCCGCGCCGGCCTGTTGGACCTGGTTCACGTACTGGCTGAGCTGCTGCACCGGGTCGAACAGATTCGACAGGCTCAGCACGAAGAAGGTGACGGTGCCGATCGTGACCGTGCCGTGCACGGTCATCACGCCGCCCACGCCGATCACCAGCGCCGTGGTCAGCACGCCGGAGAACTCGATGACCGGCAGGTACCAGCACGAGATCAGCACCGAGTGCATGTACTCGTCGTACAGTCCCCGGTTGTGGCGGGAGAACCGTTTGACCTCGACCTCGGACCGGTCGAACGCCTGGATGATCCGCACCCCGCTGATGCCCTCCTGCAGCGAGGTGAGGGTCATGCCGATCCAGTCGCGGATCAGCAGATACGACCGGTTCGAGTCGCGGTTGAACTTGATCGTCGCGATCGCCACTCCGGGCAGCGGGATCAGACACAGCAACAGCAACTGCCACGACACCACTGCGAGCACCACGACCGCGACGCCGAGCAGCACCAGGTTGGTGACGATCAGGATCAGCCCCTGCTGGACGAGGTTCTCCATCACGTCGATGTCCGAGGTCATCCTCGACACGACCACCCCGGAGGACTCGCGGTCGTAGTAGGGCATCGACAACCGCAACAGGTGCGAGAACACCCGCTTGCGCAGGTCGCGCAGGAATCCCTCGCCGACCAGGGCCATCATGTTGATCTGCAGGCCTTCGACACGCCACGAGACGATCATCACGACGAAGTAGATCGCCACGACGATGTTCAGCACGCGTCCGTTGCGGTCGCCGATGCCGTGGTCGATCGCGATCTTGAGCAGGTACGGCCCGGCGAGGATCGTCAACGCATAGACGACGACCAGCACGATCGCGCCGATGAGGCGGCGTCGGTAGGGGCGCGCCACCGGCGCGAGCCTCGTGAGGAGCCGACGGGTGTCGGCCCAGGTGCGCGGCCCTTCGCGCGTGTGGGCCTGCTTCGGCGGCGGCTCGGGCGCCGTCCACAATCGGCGCTTCGTGTCGTTGCGGTTCATCGCGTGGGCTCCCCCACGAGCGGAGAACCGCCGTCGTCACTGCCGGCGACATCCCCCGCTTCGCGCTCCACGGCCGCCAGCACCTCCCGGTAGCGACGGCTCTGCGCCAGCAACTCGGCATGGGGGCCCGACGCCGCCACGACCCCGTCGTCGATGAGCACGACCCGGTCGGCCATCGCGATCGTGGCGGGACGGTGGGCGATCACGATCGTGGTGCGTGCGGTCATCACCTCGCCCATCGCGGCGCGGATCTCGTGCTCCTTGGACGGGTCGACCGCGGAAGTGGCGTCGTCGAGGATCAGCACACGCGGGTCGGCCAGGATCGCCCGCGCGATGGCGAGGCGTTGCCGCTGGCCACCCGAAAGCGAGAAGCCCCGCTCACCGATCTCGGTGTCGTAGCCGTCGGGCAACTCGTCGATGAATTCGGCCGCGCCGGCGAGCCGAGCGGCGCGCTCGATCTGCTCGGTGGACGCGTCCGGATCGGCGAAGGCGATGTTCGCAGCGATCGTGTCGCTGAACAGGAACGTGTCCTCGAACACGATCCCCACCGCCCGGCGGACCTCCGCGAGGCGGGCTCGGCGCACGTCGACCCCGTCGATCAGCACCGCCCCGTCGGTGGGATCGTAGAAGCGGGGAATCAGCTTGGCGACCGTCGACTTGCCCGAACCGGTGATCCCGACCAGCGCGACCGACTCGCCCGCCTCGACCACCAGATCGAAGCCGCGCAGCACCGGCGCGCCGGTGCCCGGGTAGGAGAACTGCACGTCGCGGAACTCGATCCGTCCCCCGCCATCTCCGAGCGGCTCGGGCCGCGGTGGGTCGACGATACGAGCCGCGGTCGCGAGCACCTCTTCGACGCGGCCGGCCGACACCGCTGCCCGTTGGGCCTGATCGACGATGGCGCCCAGCATCCGCAACGGCCAGATCAGCAACACCACGAACGCGTTGAACGCGACGAGCTGGCCGAGCGTCAACGACCCGTCGATCACCAGGTGACCGCCGTAGAGCATCACCAGCACCAGGCCGATCATCGGCAACGCGTCGAGCAGGGGAATGAACCGACCACGGATCCGCGCGGTGTCGATCGAACGCCCGTAGAGACGCTGCGCCGCAACGTCGAGCTGGTCCGCTTGGGTCGGTTCGCTCCCGAAGCCCTTGACGACGCGGATCCCGGCGACGGTCTCCTCGACCACCTCGGCAAGCGCCGCGGACTCCTGTTGCACGCCGAGCGCGGCGGGATGCAGGCGCGACGCGAACCGCTTGGCGAACACGTTGAGCAGCGGCAGGCTACCCACGGCGAGGATCGTGAGTCGCCAGTCCATCCGCAGCATCAACACCGTCGCTGCGAGGGTCGTGAGCAGATTCGCACACGTCAAGGGGATCATGACGAGAAAGTTCACGATCTGTTGCAGATCGGTGTTGCCGCGGCTCATGAGCTGCCCGGTCCGCGCGTCGTCGTGGTAGGCGAAGTGCAGTTCCTGGAGGTGCGCGAACATCCGGTGCCGGAGGTCGGCCTCGGCCCAGCGGGCTTCACGGAACGCCCAGTAGCGCCGCGTCCCGGTGAACACCGCCGAGACCACGCCGACGAGCCCGATGATGACGCCCCAGCGGATCACCGCACCCGTGTCGCGGGCATCGATGCCGTGGTCGATCGCCGTCTGGATCAGCATCGGGATCGTCACCTTGGCGCCGGTCCAGACGACGCCGGCGACGATGCCGACCACCAGGCCGGCTCGCTGCGCACGGATCTGGCGCAACAGCAGCTGCCAGCCGCGTCTGCCGGTGCTCGCTTCGCTGGTCGCGTCGATCATGCCGATGAACCGGTCGGACACCCCCGGCGAGGTCCCGTGGAGGTCCCGGGCACGGCGAAACACCTCGATTCCATGCCTGCGACCCCCGGAGCAGCGACCTGACGAAAGAAGAATGCGAGCAAGTTGACCCGCGGGTCAGGACCGTACCGGACGACGGAAAGTCGACTCAAGAACATTCGCACCGAGTAGGGTTTGCGCGCACTGAGCTGGGCCAAAAGTCCTACAGATGACACGCGAGCATGCCGATGATGATCGAAGGCCCGAGGAGTCACGATGCGGTATGACGAACTGAGACTGCCGACCGGCGACGCCGAGCTCCACCTCCAGTTCCATTCTCGTCTGACCGTGCTCGCCGGGTTGTCGGGCTCCCAACGCAGCCAGCTCATCGATGCGGTCGCTCAACTCAACCGGGGCGCGCTGCGTGGCGGGAGCGTCGCCCTCGTCGACGCCGGCGGGCGCCGCCGGATCATCGACGACCTCACCGGCACTGACCCGACCATGCAGGCGGAACGCAACGCCGGAGCGTGGCGAAGCCTGCTCGCCGTCGGCTCCGAGGACCTCGGTCTGCCCCGCGCCTCGGACGACCCTGGTCGCGTCGCGCTGCAAGGTGAACTCGACGCCGCCCGACGTGAAGCAGATCGCGCGCGCGAAGCGTTGGCCGTCGCTCGCGAAGAACGTCGGCGTCATGCCGCCGACCTCGCGGACCTCACCGAGTGCGAAACGCGATTGGCCGATCTCGGCACCGAATCGGACCGACATCGGCACAACCGGGCCCGGGCTCTCGTGGAGACCGAACAGGTCCGAGCGTCGCTCGAAGCGCTCGACGCGGCACAATCACAGATCTCCCGCGACGACCGCCTGATCGGCGCGACCACCGACATCCAGGCACTCGCCGACGAATGGGCCGACATCTCCGAGCGCCTCGACCGCCTCAAGGGCGAACTCGGGCAGCAGCCACCGCTCGACGATCAGGAGCTGGCCGACCTCATCGACGTGCCCGACGAGATTCCCGAGTCGCTGGCGGCGGCCGTCGCAGCGCGTGACCGCCTGCGCGCCCAGCGCAACGACCTCAAAGGGGTCCTCGAACGGGTGCTCGAGGCGCCGTCGACGTCGACCCCGACCGATGCGCGGGTGCTCACGCTGGGAACACTCGACCAGGAAACCCTCTGGCTCACCCACCGCGATGTCCTGCTCGCGACCGAAGCCCTGCAGGAGGTCCAGCGGGTCGAAGAAGAACGGATGCTGGTCGATCCCGCCGAGCGGCACCGGGTCGAACACGCCCACAACGAGGCCGAGGCAGCCGCGGAACTCGCCGACCACCGCTGGCTACCCAGTGTTCTCACCGCGACCATCGCCGCCTGCGCGGCCGCGATGCTGCTGGTCGCCGACCTGTGGATCGTCGCGGTTCCGGTGTTGTTGCTGGTCAGCCTGGTGAGCATCGGCGTCGGCGTGGGCATCCCCCGCCTGCGACTCCACCGCGCTCGGCAGCACGAATCCGCCGTGCTGGCCCAGGTCGGCGCCACCGACATCGGCGACTACCTGGGTCGGTTCAACGAGAATCCCGACGGCGAACGCTGGCTCCGTGCCGAACGGGTCATCGACGACTACCAGAACGCCTGTCGGGAGTGGGCGGCCCTGGTCGGCGACATCTCGGTCGCGGACGCGACCGTGCTCGAGGAGCGGGTCCACCGGTGGGTGGCGCGCACCGACCGCTCCCGGATGGAACGCGAGACCACCAAGATCCGGCGGCAGATCGATCGCAACTCGGCGGAGATGCAGCAGGTGTCGGACCGGCTGAAGGCGATGCTCGAACCTTTCGGGCTGGACGCCAACTCGGGCACGCTGGCCGCATCGTTGCGAGATCGCGTCCTCGCCGGGCGCACCGCACGCCTGCAGGCCGAGATCACCGACACCGAGGAAGCCGAAGGCAAACTCACCCACCGCCTCGAGACCGAGCTGTCGGCGCTCGGGTTCGAAGCGGGCAGCCTCGCGACGCGGATCAACAGCTACGGACGCGAACTCGACGCAGCCCGTCACCGGGCGCAACTGCGACGAGAGGCTCCGGATCGGGTCGATCTGGAAGCACGGCTCGACGAACTCGAGGCCCAGTTGGCGATCCCCGAGCCCGAGCCCAGCCGCTCGCTCTCCTCGGAATCGGAGCCCTTGGACCCGGCGATCGTCGAACTGCGCGAACGGCGGGAGCGCCTGGCGACCCGAACGGCCGCGTTCACCAATCCCGACACCGGTGAACTCAAGCGCCGTCTCAGTCGAGTCGAAGGACGCGTCGCGAGTCTCGAAGCGTCACTGGCGACCGAACGGGGACTCGTCGTCGCCAACCCCGTCGACCACCTCGTGGAGACGCTCATCCGCTACCGGCCGATGTGGCCGACGACCGAACAGGAACCGGCGCCCGCCTTCCTCGACGACCCGTTCGCGGCGACGTCACCGTCGTTGAAGCTGCAGCTCCTCGATGCGGTCGTCGAGGTGGCGCGCGTGGTGCAGGTGATCCTGCTGACCGACGACCCGGATCAGTTGGAGTGGGCACGCGACGCGGAACGTCGTGGGCTCCTGGGCCTCATCGCGCCGTCGAACACGTCACGCTGACGTCGCGCTCGATTCAGTCGATGCGGCGGAGCGACGCCGCGAAGCGGCCGGACCGCTCCACATAGGACTGTGCGCTCAGCGAGATCAACCCGTCGGTGACCGAATCCGGGCGGATCTTGGCGGGCACGCCCAGCGCCATCGCTCCGGTGGGGACGACCATGTTGTTCGGCACCAGCGCGCCTGCGCCGACGAGCGCGCCCGACGAGACGACGGCGTTGTGGAGCACCACCGACTGGGAGCCGATCAGCGCCCCGTCGTGCACCGTGCAGCCCTCCAGGTGTGCGAGGTGTCCGACCACGCAGTCGGCGCCCACGGTCGTCGGGGTGAACGCGGTCGTGTGGAGCACCGCTCCGTCCTGGATCGAGGTCCGGGCGCCGACCCGGATCTCACCGTCGTCGCCACGGATCACCGCGGAGGGCCAGACCGACGCCTGCGAGCCGATGACGACCGATCCGATGATCACCGCGTCGGGAGAGATGTACGCGTCTTCGGCGATGTCGGGAACCTGGTCACCCAGTGCATAGATCGGCATGAACGACGACCGTACCCGCGAATCGCACCGACGCGTGCGAAGCTGGTCGGCCTGATGCCGAATCCTCCCATCGCCCCGTCCGAATCCCACATCCGGCACCTGCACGGGGCCGCGACCGAGGATCCGTGGTTCTGGATGCGCGCGGTCGACGACCCCCGCCTCGCCGCCGTTCTCGAAGCCGAGAACGCCTACACCGAAGCGGTCACCGCGCCGCAGAGCGACCTGCGCGAGACCCTGTTCCACGAGATCAAGTCGCGCGTCCAGGAATCCGATCTGTCGGTGCCCGCCCGTCGTGGGAAGTGGTGGTACCAGACGCGTACCGAAGAGGGTCGGGCCTACCCGATCCACGTACGCTTCGCCGACGACGGGAGCGGTTCGCCGCCCGGCGACGACACCGACGCCCGGGTGATCCTCGACGAGAACGTCGTCGCCGAGGGGCACGAGTACTCCCAGGTCGGCGCCGCGGCGGTGTCGCCGGACGCATCGTTGTTGGCGTGGTCGGTCGATCACACCGGCGACGAGACCTACACGCTCCACGTCCGGGATCTCGACAGCGGAGTGGACCGGGCCGAAATCGTCGAAGGCACCTCCTACGGGCTGGCCTGGTCGGCGGACAGCAACTGGCTCTTCTACACGACGATGGACGCCACCCGACGACCCGATCGGGTGTGGCGGCACCAGCTGGGCAGCGACCAGTCGTCCGACACCGTCGTGTTCGCCGAAGACGACGAGCGGTTCTTCGTGCACGTCGAGGCGAACCGGAGCGACGACTGGGTCGTCGTCTCGTCCCAGAGCGCGGTGACCGGAGAGGTGCACCTGCTCGACGCCCACGACCCGACCGGTCCGCTGCGTCGGGTGGTCGAACGGCGGCAGGACGTCGAAGTGAGCATCGAGGCGCACCGCGACCGGTTGTTCCTGCTCACGAATGCCGACGGTGCCGAGGACTTCGCCCTCTTCAGCGTCGATCCGCACGATCCCGACGCCGAGTGGCAGACCGTGATCCCCCATGAGCGAGGCGTCCGGCTGGACGCATGTGACGCCTTCGAATCGCACCTCGTGGTACAGCTGCGCCGCGAGGGCACCACCGGGCTCCGGGTGATCGATCTGTCCGACGGCACCACGCGTGACATCGCCCTGCCCGAGACGGTCGGCACCGTGTCGCCGGGAGCGAACCCGGAGTTCGCCACGACCACCTACCGATTCGCCTACCAGTCACTGGTGACCCCGCCGTCGGTGTTCGACGAGGATCTCGCCACGGGCACCCGGACGCTCCGCAAGCAACTCGAGGTGCTGGGCGGCTACGACCCGACCGAGTACGTCAGCCGGCGCGTCTGGGTCGACGCGGACGACGGTAGCCGCATCCCGGTCTCGATCGTCCACCGCGCCGACACCCCGCTCGAGGGCACCGCTCCCTGTCTGCTGTACGGCTACGGCGCCTACGAGATCAGTGTCGATCCGTGGTTCTCGATTCCCCGGCTGAGCCTGCTCGACCGGGGCTGGGTCTACGCGATCGCCCACGTCCGTGGAGGCGGCGAGATGGGCCGCCACTGGTATCTCGAAGGCAAGTTCTCGGCGAAGCCCAACACGTTCTCGGACTTCGTGGCTTCGGCTCGCCACCTGGTCGCCGAGGGGTATGCCGCTCCCGGACGAATCGTGATCCGCGGGGGAAGTGCCGGCGGACTGCTGGTCGGGGCGGCGGTGAACCTCGCGCCCGAGCTCTTCGCCGCCGTGATCGCCGAAGTCCCGTTCGTGGATCCGCTCAACACGCTGCTCGATCCGACGCTGCCGCTGACGGTCACCGAATGGGAGGAGTGGGGCGATCCTCTCGACGACGCCGAAGCGGCCCGAGTGATCGGGTCCTACAGTCCGTACGAGAACATCCGCGCCGTGGCGTACCCGGCCATGCTCGCCACTGCCGGGGTCCACGACCCGCGGGTCAGTGTCCATGAACCGGTCAAGTGGGTCCAACGACTGCGCGCCACGACGACCGGCGATGCCCCGATCCTGTTGAAGGTCGAGACGAGCGGCCACGGCGGGCCGACCGGCCGCTACGACGCGTGGCGCGACGAGGCCTTCGTGCTCGCGTTCGCGCTCAGCCGCGTTGCCGGCTGACGGCGACGCCCACCGGAGCGGCGCCCGCTCAGAACCCGTTCGACGAGTTGTAGTTCTGGATCGCCTTGGTCACGTCCGCCTGGGCCTTCTTCAGCGCGGCGGCCGGATCCGCGTTCTTGAGGAACACCGACTCCATCATCTTCTGGAGGATGTCGATGTACTCGTCGTGCGGTCCGACCATCGGGCCCGGGTTCTTCGGCGAGACCGCCGCGAGTTGGGCCGCTGCGATCTTCAGTGACAACCCGGCGATCTTGCCCTCGAAGAGCGCCTTCACCTCGGGCTGGTCGACCACCTGATCGTTCGATGGCAGATACGAACCCTGAGTGAGCCACTCGACCTGCTGGGGGATCTGGTTGACGTAGCGCATGAAGTCCATCGCGGCGCCCTGTTCGGCCGACGACCCGGCGTTCGACACATAGAACGCCCCGCCGGACACGGGCACCTGGCCGGGTTCCTTCACGCCCGGCATCGGGCCGAAACCGGGCGCCACGGTGACGCTCTGGGACAGCCCGCCGAGGTCACCCTGGGAGAGTTCCTCGGCAGAGAGCTTTCCGCCCAGGAACGCCTCGATCGTGGTGGCCGCGGTCGACGTCTCGAACAGTATCGTCGACTTGCCCTGGGCCAGGTTCAGGTACTGATCGAGCTGACCGGGTGTGTTGGACACCTTGGCGACGAGCCCGTCGTCGTACATCGACTTGAGCTGTTTCATCACGGCGACCGTCTCGGGCGTGTCGAACACGGCGGCGGTGGCGTGGCCGTCGTGACCGTTGCCGTGGTTCACCATGTTCTGGCCGATGCCACCGAGCAGCGTTTCGAGGAACCAGGGGTTCACCGTCATCGACAGGGGCCACTGCAGATCCTTCAGCCCCGCGGCCTTCAGCTTCTCGGCATCCGCACGCACCTCGTCGAGGGTGCCGGGAGCCTTGAGGGGCATCCCGGCCTCCTGGAACTGCTTCTTGTTGTAGTAGAGCTGGGGCGTCGACACGTTCACCGCTCCGGGCACGAACGCGCCATCGAGGGTGTAGTACGCCTTGACGACCGGGACGATGTGTTCGAGCGGCACGACGCCCTGGCTCGCACAGCTCCCACCGGGGATGATCGTGCCCGAGTCGACGAGGAACTGCGCCATCGACGACTCGGCGTAGACGATGTTCGGAATGCGATCGGGAATCGCCCCGGTGTACTTGTCGAGCACCTGCGAGTAGGCCGACCCCTGATCGGATGCGGTGACCTGCACCCGGTTCTGGGAGGCGTTGTACGCGCGGACCATGTCGGTCATGACGGTCTTCGCCTTGCCCGACAGACCGCCGTACCACAACGAGATCTTCACCTTCGCACCCGTCTCGGGAAGTGCCGACAAGGGGCACTCGGCCTTGGCGGCATCGGTACCTTTGCTGATCCCGCCGCCGTTCGAGCTGCCGCACGCGGCCAGTGCGGCGGTCAGTCCGACGGCACAGAGCAGGGCGGACATGCGCTTGAATCCGGTTCGCATCGATCATCTCCTCCGGTGGCGGTGCCCGAAGGCTACTGCCGTCTCGGTCGCACTTTCGCAAGGGCTCGTCAGAATCCGTTCTCGTCGTTGTAGCTGCGAAGCGCCGCGGTCAGGTCGGCTTGTGCCTTGCCGACGGCCTCGGCGGGGTCCGCGCCATTGAAGAGCACCGACTCCATCATCGACTGGATGATCTTCTCGTACTGGTCGAACGGGCCGACGACGGGTCCGGCGCGTTCCGCCGGCACGGCGGCCACCTGCTCCGATGCGAGCTTCAGTGCCAGACCGGCCATGGAGTCGGTGAAGAACTTCTTCACCTCGGGCTGTTCGGCCACCTGGTCGTTCGCCGAGAGATACGACCCCTCGATCAGCCACTCGACCTGCTGGGGCAGCTCGTTCAGGTAGCGGACGAAGTCCATCGCGGCGGCCTGTTGGGCCCGGGTGCCCCCGTTCGTCACGTAGTAGGCACCGCCGATGACCGGAACCTGTCCGGGCTCGGCGATCCCGGGCATCTCACCGAATCCGGGCACGACCTTGGCGCCACCGGACAACCCGCTCAGCCCACCGTCGGCGAGTTCCGCGGCGCTCATGCCGCCACCGAGAAACGCCTCGACGGTGGTCGCGGCCGCGGACGTCTCGATCACCATCGCGGACTTGCCCTGTGCGACGTTCAGGTACTGGTCGATCTGGCCCGGGGTGTTCGACACCTTCGCGATGAGCCCGTCGGCGTACATCGACTGGAGCTCGGTCATGAACGCGACGGTCTTGGGGGTGTCGAAGACCGCGGCGGTGGCGTGCCCGTCGCGGCCGTTGTTCCGGTCGACGATGTCCTGGCCGATACCGGTCAGCTCAGCGTTGAAGAATCCGGGAGCGACCACCATCGAGACCGGCCACTTCATGTCGGCGATGCCGGCGGCGGCGATCTTCTCGGAAACGTCGCGCAACGCATCCAGCGTGCCCGGCGTGGTCTGGGGATCGAGCCCGGCTTCCTGGAACGGAACCTTGTTGTAGTAGATCATCGTGGATGTGAGGTTCACCGAGCCCGGAATGTACGCGCCGTCACGGGTGTAGAAGCTGCGCACCACCGGGTAGATGTGGTCGAGGGGCACCGCGCCCTGCTTCGCGCACGCGCCACCGGGGACGATCGTGCCGGAGTCGACCAGGAACTGGGCGTGGGTCGCGTCCGCGAACAACACGTTGGGGATCCGATCGTCCTTGATCGCCTGGGTGTACTTGCCCAGCATCGCCTGGTAGTCCTGGCCCTGATCCGACGCGGTCACTTCGACGCGGTCCTGCGAGGCGTTGTAGGCCTTCGCGATCTTCTCCATGACTTCCTTGTTCTTGCCCTGCTGATTGCCGTACCACAACGAGATCTTCACCTTGGGCCCGGACTTCGGCAGCGCCGACAACGGACAGGCGACCTTCGCGAGGTCGTCGCCCGAGCCACCCGAGGTCGCAGGTTCGGACGATCCGCCGCACGCGCCGAGTGCCGCGACGAGCAGCACGGCGGCCGGCACGATGGTGCTTCGACGCTGCAGGATCTTCATCGGAACCTCCTCGAATGGTCGACCTGCCGTCGGTGGCAGGTGGCGGTGGGTGGCTCCGGGCTCATCCTTTCACAGCGCCGGCGGTGAGTCCACGAACCAGTTGACGTTGGAACACCAACAGCACGATCAGCACCGGCAGGGCGACGATCAAGGCGCCGGCGACACCCACGTTGTAGGTCGCCGGTTCGGCGGTCGGCAGGTTCGAAAGGGCAACCTGCGCGGTCTGCCAGTTGTCGAGCGTCTCGACGCTCTGGGGCCACAGGTACTGGTTCCACGCGGCGAGAAACGACAACACGGTGAACGCGGCGATCACCGGTCGGGCGAGCGGTACCGCCACGTGCCACATGAAGCGCAGGTGGCCGTACCCGTCGAGTCGGGCGGCGTCCCGCAGGTCCGCGGGCACGCCGACGAACCCCTGGCGGATGAGAAACGTTCCCAACGCGGTGGCGAGGAACGGCACCGTCAGCCCCTGCATCGAGTTCAGCCAACCCAGATCCGAGATGGTCTGCACGTTCGGGATCAACGTCACCTCGATGGGCAACATCAGTGTCGCCATGAACAGACCGAAGAGCGTCTTCTTGAACGGGAACTCCAGGAACGCGAACGCATAGGCGGCGAGCACCGACGTGACGAGCTGGGCGACGGTGATGACGATCGTCATGATCGCCGATAGCAGTAGGGCACGCGACAGGCCCTGAGACGTCGCGGCCCGCCAGAACACATCCCACTGGATCGCCACCGGGTAGAGCGGCGAACGGGCGTCGGAGTACGCGACCGGGGTCGACAGGGCGCGCACCACCGTGATGTACACGGGGAACAGCACGATGATCGCCAACACGGTGAGCAGCGTGTACCAACCGGTGAGGCGCAGAGGGCGCAGGCGCGACGACCCGGCGATCCGCTTCTCGGGGGCGGCGCCGAGCGCGACGGTCGGTCCGGCGGCCGGTGCGTCGTCGACGACCCGGGCGTCACTGGTCATAGTTGACCCGCTTCGACAGGAGTCCGAACTGGAGGGCGGTGATGATCACGGTGACCACGAACAGCCCGATCGACATCGCGGCGCCGTTCGACATCAGCCGCGGCGACTGGTTCTGGGTGATCTTGTAGACCAGCGTCTCGGTCGCGCCCGCGGGGCCACCCTGGGTGAGGATGTCGACCTGCGCGTAGGACTGGAGCGCGAACACGACGAGCACGACTACCAGGAACAACAGCACCGGCGACAGTAACGGAAGGGTCACCTTGAAGAACCGGCGGACCGGTCCATACCCGTCGAGGGTGGCGGCCTCGAGGAGCTCCTCGGGGATCGCCTGCAACCCGGCGAGCACGATGAGGAACGACAGCCCGATGTTCTGCCAGATCGACGACCACGACACGCCGAACAACGCCCAGTCGGGGTTGTTGAGGATGTCGATCTTGAGCACCCCGGTCGACGGGTTGATCAGGGTGAGGAAGATCACCGACGTGACCGCCACCGAGGTCGCCACGGTGGACGAGAAGATGGTCTGGTAGATCTTGATGCCGCGCAGGTGACGGTGCGCCGCCACGGCGAGCAGGATGCCCAGGATCAGTCCCGCGGGCACGGTGTAGACGACGTAGAGCAACGTGTGGCCGAGACCGCTCATAAAGTCCGACCCGCCGAGCACGTCACCGATGTTGCCGAAGCCGACGTATCGGGATTTCGTCCCGAACGAGTTCGACTGATGGGTCGCTTCGACGAAGAGCTGGTACAGCGGGTAGTACATGAACACGGCGAAGATCACGGCGCTCGGTGCCAGACACGCGTACGCGGCGAGCACCTCTCCGGCGTGGTAGCGGCGACGGCGTCGCCGCTTCGGCTTCGGCGCGTCGGCGAGCGCCGTGTCGGCCGTGGCGACCGCGACGGGGGCGGTCATCCCAGGCGCTCGCTGGTCGCGGGATCGAACAGGTGCACGCCCCCCGGTGCGGGCGCGAGCGAGACATCGGCACCGACGTCGGGGAGTTCGCGGTCGGCGCGCTGACGCACGGCGATCGTCGATCCGGCGACGTCGACGGCGATGACCGCCTCGTGGCCGAGCCACTCGACGTTGTGGACGCGGCCGGAGATGGCGTCACCCGAGTGCTCGTCGTCGCCCGCCGCGAGATGCAGGTGTTCGGGTCTCACGCCGACGATCACGTCATTCCCCGGACGCACCAGCGCGGCCTTGGCGTCGTCGAGGACGAGTCGCCCGGCTGTGAGCGCGGCGTCTGGCGAAGGCGCCGCATCGGCGAGCGGCGCGCCGCCGAGCGCGGCGTTTCCGCCACGACCGATGATCACGCGTCGGCCGTCCTCCGAGACCCGTGCGGTGAAGGTGTTCATCGGTGGCGTGCCGATGAAGCCGGCGACGAACAGGTTCGCCGGTGTGTCGTAGACCTCTTCTGCGGTGCCGACCTGTTGGAGTCGGCCATTGTCGAGCACGGCGATCCGGGTCGCCATCGTCATGGCCTCGACCTGGTCGTGGGTGACGTACACGATCGTGGTACCCACCCGCCGGTGCAGGTCGACGAGTTCCGCCCGCGTCTGGGTGCGCAACTTCGCGTCGAGGTTCGACAGCGGCTCGTCCATCAGGAACACCTGTGGTCGCGCGACGATCGCGCGGGCCAGCGCGACCCGTTGGCGTTGACCGCCCGACAGGGCGCCAGGTTTCCGTTTGAGATAGGGCTCGAGTCCGAGCATGCGGGCGGCTTCGTCGATCCGCTCGTCGCGCTCGGCCTTGGTGAGCTTGCGCGGCTCGTTCTCGCCATCGACGCGGTATTCACGCACCGTCAGTGGCGAAGCGATGTTCTTGGCGACGTTCTGATGGGGATAGAGCGCATACGACTGGAAGACCATCGCCACGTCACGCTTACGCGGGTCGACGTCGTTGACCACCCGGTCACCGATCGACAACCTGCCGTCGGTGATGTCCTCGAGGCCGGCGATCATGCGCAGGGCCGTCGTCTTGCCACAACCCGATGGCCCCAGCAGGACCAGGAACTCGCCATCGGCGATGGTGAGGTCCAGGTCGGCAACCGCGGTCACATCGCCGTAGCGCTTGGTGACCGCATCGAAGGTGACCCCCGCCATGTCTGCCTCCGCCCTCAGGTCGTCACAGGTCGCGTGCGCATCGCCCGAAAGCGTATCGGACCGACCCGATCGTCCCCTGACCGCTTCCCGACCGAGCGGCCGGGCCCGGCAGGTGATCAGCGTCGCCGCCCATGCCGCGTCGCGCCGGCGTCATCCGGTGTAGCGCGGATCGACGGCGATCGCTTCGGCGACTCCGGCCCGACCGTGGGGAACGGTCGCAGTGGGCCCGCCCGTTGCGGCCGACGTCGTCGGCGCGGCGGGTGGCGTCGCATCGCCGGTCGCGCTGGTCGGCGTCGGAACGGTCGCCCCTGCGGGCGTCGTGGTCGCGGGTGCGGTCGACCCCGGGGACGTCGTGGTCGCGGGCGCGGTCGAATCCGGGACCGTGGCCGTCACGGTCGTCGACGGTGCGCTCGACGTGGTGGTCGTCGACATTTCACCGGGGATCTCGAGTGGGCATCCGACCAGGTGGTCGTAGTCGCCCTCGATCGGCCCACCGTCGGCGTCGGCGAGTGCAGGAATGCCGAGCAGGGAGGCGATCGTCGGGGCGACGTTCACGTGGCACACGTGGACGGGGTCGGCACGATGCGCCACACCGGCGCCGGCCATGAAGAATGCCGCCTCGAGTTCGCTGGTGGATCCGTGATCGCCCTTGGGATGATCGACGGGGAGCACCCCGGAACTCCACCCGTCCGCTCCTTCGAGAATGAGATCTCCGAACTCCGGGTTCATGTGCATCGCCGCCTGCTCGTCCCGATCGAAAACCCGGGCGACGCCCTCGGTCTGGAGACTGATCCGAGCGACGTCGGCCAGCGCGGCCGCGTCGCCGGCGAGGTCACCGACCAGGTAGATGCTGGTGTCACGTCCGGCAGCCGGAACCACGAGGACGTCGGCGTCGGGGTCGACGGGCTGACCATCGAGCAGCAACATCTGGGTGTGATAGCCGGCTGCGGCGAGGGCCGAGTTCAACGGCAGGGTGTAGCGCCGGGTGTACGTGCTCATGCCGTGGTCGCCGGTGAGGATCACCGTTGTTTCGTCGGCGATCCCCAGGTCGTCGATGGTGTCGAGCAGCCGACCGACCTGGGCGTCCATCTCGGCGAGCGCCGAGGCGATCTCGGGGGCATCGGCCCCCGACTCGTGACCGATGTGGTCGAGTTGCGGGCAGTACACGCCCAGCAGCGTGGGGATCTGCGGGACGGTGACGGAGGTCCCGTTCGAGTCGACCGGTTCGGTGCGCAACATGGCGATGGCGTCGTCGAACATGTTCGAACAATCCCCACCCGGCTGGGTGTAGAGCCCGTCGGGATCGCCGTAGTTCGCACCCTGGCCGCGGAAGGCGAAGTACTGCGCCGATCCGACGGTGCCGCCGGCAGCACGCACGGCCTGGGCGATCGTCGGCACCCGTGGCGAGGGACTTCCGGTGTGGAAGGTGTCGGTGGCACGGTCGTAGTAGTAGGTGAGGGTGCCGTTGGTCACCGGCCAGGTACCGGTGGCCAGCGCGGTGAACGACGGGGTGGTGATCGGCAACATGACGCCCTGCGTCGTGCCGTGGACGCCGGCGGCGGCGAGGCGGTCGAGGTTCGGGGTTTCGACCCGTCCGAGATACGACGGGTCGAAACCGTCGAATCCGATCAGTACCACATGACGGGCGGCACCGGGCGTCACCGGCGTCGCAGGGCCGGCGACGGCGACAGCGGCAATGCTCGTCATCAACGCGGCGATCACGCATGAAACCACGGGTCTTCTTCTCGATTGCCCCATGGGACCGGCACGCTACAGGTGACCACCGGGGCCGACACGAATCCGTGCCGGCGACGGCCGATGCTCAGAGCCCGATCGTGTGGTAGCCGCCTCGGAAGAACACCAGAGGCCGCGTCGACCGGTTGACCTCGAGGTGCAGGACGTCGCCGAGGACGATGAGGTGGTCGCCGGCGTCCGACACCGATGAGATCGCACAATCGATCCAGGCGATCGCGTCGTTGACCATCGGCGACGCACTGTCGGCCGACCGTCGCCAGCCCAGGCCGCGGAACTTGTCCGCACCGCTCGAGGCGAACACCCGCGACACCGCCTCCTGGTCGTGAGCCAGCACGCTCGCGCAGAACGTGCCGGCCTCTCTGACATGGGGAAAGCTGGTCGACGCCTTCGCCACACAGAAACCGACCATCGGCGGCGCCAGCGACACCGAGAAGAACGTGCCGACGGCGAGGCCGACCGGTTCGCCGTCGAGCAGCGACGCGATGATCGTCACCCCGGTCGGCTGATGCCCGAGCACACGACGGAATTCGGCTGTGTCGAATCCCGATCCCATCGGTTCGAACGGGTCGGACAAGACGGCGTCACTCCACGGTCGTGAGCAGGAACGGGGTAGGAAACTAGTTCCTCGCCACCCGCTCACCGGGCATGGCCGTCTCGGCCTTCAATTCGAGTGTCAGGCCCTCCGCCGCAAGGAGCACCTCGAGCGCCGGCGTGCTGCGGGCGCGCCGCCGGGCGTCGTCGAGGAGTTCTTCGAGCCGCGTGTCGTCGTTCGCGGGGTCGTGGTGGAACAAGGCGAGGCGCGTCGCGCCGCTCGCCTGGGCGACCGCGACCGCGTAGTCGACCGTGCAGTGCCCCCAGTCGGCCTTCGGCACGAAGGTGGCGGCGTCGTACTGGGCGTCGTGGATCAACAGGTCGACCCCGCGGCACAATTCGAGGACGTCCGGTGCCACCGAGTGGTCGTCGACACCCGGCTGTTGATGGTCCGAGATGTACGCGACCGAGACACCCTCGGCCTCGAGCCGGTACCCGAACGTGCGCCCCGTGTGAGGCACGACGCGCGCGGTCACGACGGCGTCGGCGATCGTGAACGTACCCGGTTCGGTGTCGTGGAAACGGATCGTGCCGGCCAGGTCCGCGATCGTCACCGGGAAGAACGGCCGCCGCATGAACTGGTCGAACGCCTCACCGAGCCCGAGCCCTTCCGCGGCCGGTCCGTACACGTCGAGCGAGGAGCCGGGACGCAGAATCGGGTCGAAGAACGGCAATCCCTGAATGTGATCCCAGTGCAGATGACTGACCAGCGCGTGTCCGCGAAAAGGACGATCGGCCGGCCACTGTCGACCCAGGTTGCGCAGGCCGGTGCCCAGGTCGAACACGATCGGGTCGGCGTCCTCGCACTGCACCGAGACGCACGCCGTGTTTCCGCCGGTCCGCTCGTTCGCCCGACACGGCGAAGGCGTCGATCCACGAACCCCATGGAAACTGACCGTGAGCACTCACGACCCCCAACGCTCGAGCGAGTCGCTGCACGAGTGGAACCCGATACAGCCGATGGCCGACTCTACCGCGACCGGATGACCCGATGATCCGTTCGTGACAGGGGTCACGATCCCGCGGTGACGAGCGCGACGTCGAGAGGTTGCGGGTGAGCGCCGGCGGGTGGGCGTCAGAGCGGCTGGCGGTACCTGCCGAACACCTCGGCCAGCGCATCGACGAGTTCGCCTTCGGTCGCCATCACAGCCACCGCATCGACGAGCGCCGGCATGAGATCGGCCTCCGGATCGGCCGCGACCGTCCGGACGGCGTCGAGCGACCGGGCCACGGCGTCGGAGTCACGGTCCGCCTTCGTGGCGCCGAGTCGTTTGACCTGGTGACGCTCCTGCTCGACGGTGATCCGGAGCAGTTCGGGCTCATCGTCCTCGTTGCCTTCGCGGAACGCGTTCACGCCCACGACGATCTGCTCACCCCGCTGGATCGCCTGCTCGGTCGCGTAGGCCGACTCGGCGATCTCGTCGACGAACCAGCCGTCGTCGACCGCGGCGAGGACCCCGTCGAGCATCGAACCGTTGCCGAGTTCATCGAGATGGTCGAACATCGCGGTCGCCGCTTCTTCCATCGCGTCGGTGAGCGACTCCACGTACCAGGAGCCTCCCAACGGGTCGATCACGTCGGTCACGCCGGTCTCGTGTGCGATCACCTGTTGGGTGCGCAGGGCGATGCGCACCGCCTTCTCGGTGGGCAGCGCCAGCGCCTCGTCCATCGAGTTGGTGTGCAGACTCTGCGTGCCGCCCAGCACCCCGGCGAGCGCTTCGATCGCGGTGCGGGCGACATTCACCTCTGGTTGCTGGGCCGTGAGCGACACGCCCGCGGTCTGGGTGTGGAAGCGCAGCCGCATCGCGGCCGGGCCCGTCGCGCCGTAGCGGTCACGCATCCATTGCGCCCAGATCCGCCGGGCGGCCCGGTACTTGGCGATCTCGGCGAAGAAGTCGGTGTGGGCGTTGAAGAAGAAGCTGAGCCGGGGGACGAATTCGTCGACCACCAGACCGGCGCGCCGGCCGAGCTCGACGTAGGCAAAGCCGTTCGCCAGTGTGAAGGCGAGTTCCTGCGCGGCGGTCGAGCCGGCTTCTCGGATGTGATAGCCCGAGATCGAGATCGGGTGCCAGCGTGGCAGCTCACGGGAACAGAACCGCATCGTGTCACGCACGAGTCGCATCGACGGGCGTGGCGGGAAGATGAACTCGTTCTGAGCCTGGTATTCCTTGAGGATGTCGTTCTGCAGGGTCCCCCCGAGCGACGCCCGGTCGGTGCCGTTGCGGTCGGCGACGGCCACGTACATGGCCAGCAGGATCGACGCGGGTGAGTTGATCGTCATCGACGTGGTGACCTCGCCCAGGTCGATGCCGTCGAACAGGTCGATCATGTCGGCCAGGGTGTCGACGGCGACCCCGCACCGGCCTACCTCGCCGTCGGCCATCGGATCGTCGGAATCGCGGCCCATGAGCGTGGGCATGTCGAAGGCCACCGACAGTCCGCTTCCGCCGTTGGCGAGCATGGAGTGGAAACGCCGGTTCGTGTCCTCGGGAGTGCCGAATCCCGCGAACTGTCGCATGGTCCAGACCTTGGTGCGGTACATCGAGGCGTACGGTCCACGCGTGTAGGGGTACGAGCCTGGCCAACCGATGCGCGGATCGGGTTCGGCGTCGGTCGGCGCCCCGGCGAGGTCCGCGGGCCCGTAGAGCGGGCGGCGTTCCACGCCCGAGTCGTTCCCGCCGACCG
>Ga0182738_1001724_pt1 | contig 26706 bp, 18 predicted proteins | sample eDN5th30CBELigMG_FD_128876 | JGI IMG/M metagenome (GOLD analysis project Ga0182738, IMG submission 128876) | Enriched Miracle-Growth compost microbial communities from Emeryville, California, USA - eDNA 5th pass 30_C BE-Lig MG (version 2)... ...
CCTCCTTGCCCACCGCTGACGATTGCAGCCTGCCGGTGGATGTGGGAGCAGTTGTCGCCTTCCTGTCTCGCTAGAGCGCCTCACTTCCGCATGGGCCGCGTCCCGCCACGCGGCGAGTTGCATTTCATCAATCGAAACGCGCGCTGCGCGGGCCCAGGCCAGAGCAATTTGCTCTAGTGCCCTGTCAGGGCTTGGATTTGGGGTGCGTCATCGCGAAACGTCCTCCGTTGTCGGACTTTGCGTTTAGACCAACCCCAATTTTTAGAGTAGACGATGCACTAGTCCTTAAACCAGCGAGGATGTACAGGTACAACGCGAAGAAACGTGGTTTTCATGCGGCGTGATCGCAACTTGAATACTGAACACGCTTCACCTGAAACGTGTGTGCGAGTTGAGTAGCACAACGACATAGCCTCTGAAACCCCTTAGAGATATGGCGTTCGCCTCCGAAACCTTCGCTGGTTTAAGGACTAGTTCAGACGCAGGCTTCCAGATACTGCGGCAGAGAATTCAAAGCGGTCGATCGACGTCGATCGCTTTTTTTCTGCGCGAACCTCTCTTGCATCAGATCCCGGACCTTCCAGAATCGACATCGGAGAAGAGAGTCCGGGGGAGAGAGCAGTTAAAATGTGTGATTGCTTGGGAACAGGTCAGAACAACCTGCGATGAATGAACATCTGCTGGAATTATTTGATCCGAAGACCTGCCGCTCTCTGCGATTGGTGTTGAAGCGTTGGTATACCCGGAATGCCCGAGATCTCCCCTGGCGAAACTCTGCCGATCCCTATGCGATCTGGATCAGCGAAATCATGCTGCAGCAGACAACCGTCAAAGCGGTCGTCCCCTACTACGAACGGTTTTTGAGTCGATTTCCAACCGTTCAGGATCTGGCCGCCGCTTCGGAAGAAGAGGTACTGCAATACTGGGAAGGGCTGGGATACTATAGCCGGGGTCGCAATTTGCGGCGGGCTGCTCAAAAAATCTGTGAGATTCACGGCGGACAATTTCCGTCCGGCCTGGTGGAATTACAGGCACTGCCGGGAATTGGGCGCTATACCGCCGGAGCGATTCGGTCTTTCGGATTCGACCTGCCTGCTCCGATCGTGGAAGCGAACACACTGCGACTGTACTGCCGCCTGCTGGGTTATGCAGAAGACCCTCGCAGTCGGGTGGGGGAGAACTTGCTCTGGAGTCTTGCCGAACGCTTCCAGCCACGGCACCGGGCAGGCCATCTCAATCAGGCGCTCATGGAGTTGGGAGCAGTCATTTGCACTCCGGTGACTCCGAAATGCGATCTTTGTCCAGTGGTGCAGTTCTGCCAGGCGTTTCGATCCGGTCGGCAGGCATCTATTCCGGCGCCGAAGATCCGTCCCCAGGTGACGCAACTGGTGGAGGGAACCATCGCCGTTCAGCAGGGAATGAAATGGCTGGTACGCCAACGAACTTCGCGCGAACGCTGGGCTGGCATGTGGGATTTTCCACGATTTCCATTAACCGCCGTCACCGCCACGGAACATCTGACGAACAGCGGACGGGAGGCCGTTCAAAATGAAGCGGCAATTCAATTACAGGAGCAATGCGGACTGGCGGTGAAGGAGTTGCAAGAGGTCATGCAGATTCGCCATAGCGTGACTCGTTACCGTATTCGTCTCATCTGCTTTCGGGGAGAACTGGTCACGAACAGAAAACGGGCAGCCGTTTCTGAAAACTGCCGCTGGGTCACCTCCGCCGAATTACAATCGCTCCCCATGCCGGTGACTGGTCGGCAGTTTTTGGTGAGATTGGAACAAGTTGCACTCGCTGCAAATTAGAGGTCCCGGGCTCCGGACAAGGGAAGTCGACGAGGACTGAACGGAAAACTGCTTTCGGCTGCCTCTCGAATCGCCTTCGCTTCAGGCTGGAATTGTTGTGCAGACCCTGACTGGGCAGCAGATGGCAACGGAGCAGGCGAAAACGGGAACGACTGCTTGAGAGTTCCTGGAACGGATGCGGATGGGCGCGAGATCGCTGGCGCGAGCTGGGTGGCGGTTTCCTGTGCTGAAGTCGATTCCGCACCGGGAACAATGCTGCGTAACAAGCTCTGCATCCAGCTCCGCTTCTGGCTGGTTGAGGCGTGGTCGGTCAACACCTGTGTTGCTCTTTCGGCCATCACGGAAGAGCCGCCAGGTTGTTGGATGTCGACCGGATTAGGAACAGTCCTGTCCATACCATCGGGCCTGCCCATGCCATGTAAGACAGAATCGGTCTGTCGCGGAAAGATCGAATTTGTTTCCAGATATGGAGAAGAAATGACCGGGTTGGAAGGTGCCGGGCTGGGCTGCGGCGGGCCGAGAGCAATATGCGGTGCGAGGAGATCGCCTCCGAACATCTTTGCGGAATTGACGGTCGATTTGGGCTCCAGCTGGCTGCGGGATTCACTGGCGGTAAAGATTGGAGTCGGTCCGGTTTTGCTGACATCGTGAAATGGGAGTGCATCATCGCCAGCTGGCGCCGTCCACTGATCTGTCCGCGGCGGATGGGCCCGTTCCACCATCAGATCTTGTCGACCCGCTTTGATGACCGCTTCCTGCAATTCCGGAAAATGCTCCCACATCGCAGGATTCCAGTTGCGAATATCGACATACGCGCTGCGTAAAGGAGGCTGATGGACTCGAGAGACAATAACGAGGCGTTCATCAGTGCGAACCAGATGATATTGCATGGCGAGTAACGTGCTGACGCTGCCAATCGTCAGACCGAAAAGCAGGGATTTGACCATGAAACTATTCCTTACTTCGTCCGTGCGCATCATCGGTTCTGTGCCAGAAGGGACTGTGTCTGCAACGCTATCACACAGAACCGGGTCGGCTTGAGAAACAGTCATTCGGCACACCGAAATTCCTCTGATCACACACCTGCTGCCGTGCAGATCGCGAGAACATTCAGACTCAGCCTGACCCGAAAAGTTTGCCTGAAGCTCCCATGTTGTGGGAAGGGCGGAAGAGACATAGAGATTGGCAGTCTGCTGAAAAACAACCTGAATCCACATTTCGCCAGTTCATTTGTACGAAATTGCCGATGTTCTGAATTGATTTCGGCCGAACCGTGAGCAAGATCACGCCTTCTCTGTTTGCAACTCAGCAGAGTCTCAGCCTCTCGAAATTCAGCTTCGGCTCGAGCGCATTACTCCCGCATTGTCCGTCGTATGCGTGCACACTCGCAGAGAGAATCCAACGATCAATCGGACGATGCAAAGTGAATGCGATCTAATCGATCCGCTGAATTTCTCCGGTGAACAGTCGGCGGGGGCCGCTTTCGGTCATCAACCGCAGAGCTCCGTCGTCGTCGATCCCCAGACACATTCCGGTCAGTTGAGATTTGACGTCCTGTACTGTCAGCAGGCGACCGGTCAGAGAACAACGCTCGCGGCAGCCCTGAATCACTGTTCTCTCATCCCGGCTGAGCGCGTGCAATTCTTCTGCAAATTGCTTTAACAGACTCACCAGAACCGCATGCCGCTGAAACGGATTGCCTGCGACATCCACCATGGACGTGGCGGTGAGTTGCAGTGCGGCAGGAGCGATGGCCAATGAGTTGTTGACGTTCACCCCGATACCCGCGATGAGCAGGCCCGGACAATCAGGAACGGACTCCAGCAAAATCCCGCAGATTTTTCGGGAATTCGTATAGACATCATTGGGCCATTTGACGTGATGCTGAGCCCCGGGTAACCATGCTTCGAGCGCACGGCAGATCGCCAGACCGGTCGCCATGGAGAGCAGGGGCCACTGCTGCGGGCGTATTCCCAACTCTGCAGGGCGCAGCAAAATGGAGAATGTGAGTGCCCCGGAACCGGCCCACCATTGATGATGCTTTCGTCCCCGTCCTTGTAATTGTTGATCTGCCCCGATCAGGGCGGGCAAGGGCGCAGCCCGGCGGGCAAGTTCCATGGCCACGGTATTCGTGGAACTTGTCTGCTCCAACCAGGATGCCTGTTCCAAAAAAGTTTCGGAGATCAGGCGATGCAGGTGAATAGTGTTCATCTCGGATAGACTCATGGCAAGGACAGGCTGCGATCCCCGTCCAGTCAACAGCATTGATCAAGCTTTCAGACCTGAATGCACTCTCAATAGACAATATCTTCGTGCTGCCCCGCAGATTGGGGGTTCGGGTCGGTTTCTCGCGACTCCGCTCCGTTGTTGCACGCTTCACATTTTCCGACTCGAAAATCGAGATGCGATCAACGACTCGGATTGAGTTCGATTTTACCGGATCACCGTTCCGTTCGCTGTCTGAGCGAGAGCGTATTAATCCCGGATAGGCCGCGTTCCGCCACGCGGCGAGTTGTCTTTCATCAATCGAAACGCGCTGCGCGGGCCCAGGCCAGAGCAACTTGCTCTAATCACTCTTGCATCGTTCCGCATCGGATTTGCGTCCGATCTGGAAAAAACATAAAGGGCACGGCCTCCAACGAGGTTGCCGTGCCCTTTAACCTTCCGGGAAGAAGGATGTTTTTCAGGAATGGTTTCGAAACCAAATTCTGGTCACACAAATCCGCCGTTCACAGCAAGTTGTTCTGTCCTGTACCCGCGCAGCACACGTGCGACTGATGAAAGGCGACTCGCCGTGTGGTGGAACGCGGTCGATGCGGGGTGAATGCGTTCTAATTCAAGAGCGCGGAATCAGCATCGTCTTGATCGTCATGAGGGATGTCGTCCTGCATCTGCTCCCAGGCATGAAATGCTTCATACAAATCAGAAGAAACCAGCACAGCTTCCTGCTGCCCCACCAGCAGATTCAGCTTTGTGGGGCCCAGTGCACAACGAATTTCCCGTAGAACCGACAAGGGAGCCAGCAACGTACTGGGAGGCAGTTCGTGACATTCTTGAAAATCCAGACATGCAAGTTCGGGGGTGAACATTCGAGTTCCTGCTTTCGTTGGCGTGAGAGGCGGGTCAACCCTCGGCTGAGTGACGTTGATCTCCATGCTTGTATGGTCTCTGTCTGCGATTCAATCTTCAATAAATCTTGTCCCGCTCTGAAAGAAATCGCGAAATCTAACGTCCCGCACAGCAGTTAAGAAGAGTTTGTGAGTCAGAAGATTTACACAGCCTGGGAGCTTTGTGCTGCCGGCGCGGAATGACACGCCTCCACAGCAGCCCGCTCATGGCCGTGCAAATGGTTTATTGTAACAATCAGGAACTTCCGACATGCGGGTCAGGGCATACGACGTGCAGCACATCTGTTCGCGGTCCTCATGTCACGGGCACCGCAATCGCCGGTTCGCCGACAAAACGAAGGATGAGAGCGCATTCATCCCGCATCGACCGTGTTCCGCCACGCGGCGCGTTGACTTTCATCAGACAAATAACGTGCGCTGCGCGGGCACAGGCCGGAGCAACCTGCGTTGGACAGAGTGAATAGAGCTCCGATGATGAGAAATCTATACTTCAGGCTGATCCGGTGCGGCCGATTTGTGCCAGCGTCAACCAAAGTCATTCATGTTGCACAAATTTTCGAGGCCCAAGAGAACTTTGAGCAACCGCAGCCGGGAAACGAATGAGTTGCTGGAATTTCCCTCGCTCATCACATGACCGCGTAATTGAGAGGAATTTTGAAATGAGACGTTTGTACATCGTCGCGGCCTGCTTTGCTTGTCTGGGATCAACCTGGCTCACAGCGGCCGAGACAACTCCTGCAGAACCTGTCAGCGGACCCGCGGTAGAGGCCATCCGTAAGCTGGGGGGAAATATTCTTCCCATTGCGCAGGATGACTCCAGACTTGATGTTTCATTGAATCTCGCCAGCCAGGATGTCACGGATACCATTCTTCCGGAAGTGGCCAAACTTCCCGAGGTTGTCTGGCTGAATCTGGCCGGGACAAAAATTACCGATGCCGGACTGGCTGCCTTGGCGAACATGAAATCGCTGGAGAAACTACACCTCGAAAAAACCGCCATCGGCGATGCTGGACTGGCTCATCTGGCAGGCCTGGAAAACCTGACATACCTGAACATCTACTCCACCCAGGTGACAGATGCCGGACTGAAGCATCTCCATAACCTCAAAAAATTGAAGCACTTGTATATCTGGCAAAGCAAGGTGACAGAGGCCGGTGCAGAGGAACTTCAGAAAGCAATTCCCGGCCTGCACGTCGTAGGGGAAGTGAAATTGGCAGCTCCCGTGGAGCCCAAGGAAGATGCCAAGCCTGAAGACAAGAAATAACGTGAATGGATCAGGTTACTTCGCAATCTTGGGGCTGGCGCAGCTGGTGAGAAGCCGGTGAAAGGTTGTGAAAATTACGTCCCGTAATGAAGAGGATGCATGCGGAGGCGCGAAGGGTACGGAGAGAAAGGCCAGAGCAAGTTGCTCTGGCCTGGGCTCGCACTGCACGCGTTTCGACTGACGAAAGGCAATTCGCCGCGTGGCGGGACGCGGTCTATACGGAGTTAATGCGCCCTAATCCTGCTCAAACCATATGGTTCTCCAGAAAAACGCCATCTTTCAGAGTTCAGCATTTCCAATCGATCCACGGGTGCCGTATCATCAAACTTCTCAGATGACATTGATGATCTCGATGATCTCTTCAGGCTGCCAATCCGCGAGGCGAAGCGTGGTCAAGTTTGGATTTCCGACGCTGTTCATCCTGGCACTTCTCTGTAATGAGGTCATCGCCAGTCAGGCCATTCACTCTCGTAACACGTGGGAGTCTCGGTCTGGGAACGAGCTTTTCACAGTCGAGACGGTTATCAGCTCGGAAATTGGAAGACATCATGTATTGACAGACGCTCTCATTATTCGCCAGGCACGATGGCTGGCACAGGCAACAACCGCTCCCTCGACGCAGGCTGGCCCAGGCGAAGCTTCTGGCAAGTCCTCAGAGAAAAAAGAGAGCGAGTCCAAGCCAGACGCTGCGAAAGAGAGTCAGCCCGCCGAACTCAAGAAGAAGGCAGACAACTCCGGTAAAAAGGAAGGGGAGGCAGAGACTGAAAAGGGGAAAGACAAATCGGAGCCTCCCAGCGTCATCACCCGGCCACTCAAAATGGATGAGGCAGCCGACCCTCACGAACTGGAGATCGCTCCCGATGCACAAGGGAAAGTCCGCTTCAGCTTCTCCAAGCAACCATGGCCCGCAATTCTGGAATGGCTGGCACGTGTCTCGCATTTAAGCCTCGACTGGCAGGAGCTGCCGGCAGACTCTCTGAATTTGCAGACCCAGCGGGATTATACGCTGGAAGAGGCACGGGATTTAATTAATCATCATCTGCTGGCCCGTGGTTTCACGATGCTGAAGTCGGGTGAAATGCTGACGGTCGTGAATGTTTCCAAATTGAATGCAGCAATGGTTCCTCGCGTGGAACCGGAAGAACTGCACAGCCGGCTCAGTTCCGAGTTCGTAAAGGTTTCCTTTCCTCTAAAATGGATTCTGGCGGAAAAAGCTGTTGAAGAGCTCAAGCCGATGATGAGCCCTAACGGAAAGCTCACAGCACTCAAAGAATTAAACCGGATCGAGGCGCTCGATACGGCCGGGAACTTGCAGGACATCTATGAACTGCTGCAGCAGACCCAGACGGAAGAAATTTCCACAACCACATTAGTCCGGGAATTTCGTCTGGAGCATCGACGAGCCGCCGACGTGGTTCTGCTGGTCGAATCCATCCTCGGTCTGGAGACCAAACGCATGCCCATGAACATGGGGCGCGGCGGCGATATGATGAACTTTCAGATTATGAATCAGTTGCAGCAAATGCAGCAGATGTTGCAGCAGGGCCAGCGCAGCGGACAAGCGAATAGCAACGACCCCAAAGCTCCTCCGGAGCCTCGCTTGATCGTGAATGATCAGGAAAACAGCATCCTGGCCCATGCCACTCCGGATAAACTGGAAATCATCGCCCAGACAATTAAAGCCATCGATGTGCCGGGAGATGCCGGCAATCAGTTGCTGCATTCCATCAACCGGGTCAAGCCTTATCGGCTGTCCACGGCGGATCCACAACCGATTATGGCGCTCTTAAAAGAGATGGGAAATCTCTCGCCTCAATCCCGATTGCAGGTGGATGAAAAATCCAAGTCACTCATTCTTTACGGAACCCTGGCAGATCATTTTACAACGCAAGCCCTGATTGAACGACTGGACGGCACAAATCGAAAGTTTGAAGTGGTCTCACTGCGCAGACTCCGAGCGGACGCAGTAGCCGGGACGATCCAATATCTGCTGGGGGCGGAAGATGAAGAGAAAAATCAGAACAATAACCGCCGCGGTTACTATTATGGATATCAGTCTTATGGCTCTTCAAACAATAATAAAGAAGAACGGCCATTTAAGGTCGATGCGGATATTATTAATAACCGCCTGCTGATCTGGGCCAACGATGTCGAGCTGGACGAGGTTCGCAATTTACTTGTCAAAATGGGTGAGACACCCCCCGGAAAGAGCAATCCGGATACCATGCGTACGCTTGAACTCTCCACGGATCAGGATGCAGACAAGTTACTGGAACGAATCAAACAACTCTGGCCGGATCTGGAAAACAATCCCATCCAGATTCAGACGGTTCCCGTTTCGCCTGCCGGTCGGCCCGCGACGACACCCGCGCCGCAAACCCTGCTGAAACCGGCCTCGCCCGAGCCCCGTGCGGAGGCAAAAACGTCCACCGGCGTTGCTGCTCATCCTGCCGCGGTGCCGGTCCGGCTGGCCTGGTGGCAAAATGCCCCCGCTGCTGAGGCAACCGATTCCGCTGCAATTCAACAGAATGCCGGGCTTCTGCCAGGTGTACTGGAAAACCGTCCGATACCGGAACGCCTGTCTGGAGTTCATCCGCTGGCAGAACGTCTTTCACCGGTGATTATTCAGCAGCTTCCGGATGGCCGGCTGATCTATAGTTCAGAAGATACAAAAGCACTGGACCGCCTGGAGGATTTAATTAATGAGTTATCTCCTCCCGCCAAAGATTATCATATTTTTCAATTGAAATATCCGACGACCTGGGCTTATGGAATTGAATTAATTCTGGAAGATTTCTTTGAAGATAAATCTCTGCAGGAATCGACCTTTGACCCCTGGTGGGGAACGACGCAAACGACGCGCGTCAATCGCAGCAGCCGTCTCTCGCGTCAGAAAGAACTCAAGATCATTTCGAACGATGATTCCCATACCATTCTCGTCCAGGGGGCGACATCGGAACAGTTAAAAGTCGTTGGTGAACTGATCGAAATCTATGACCGGCCGACTTCCAGCGACCCGCAGGCATTACGTAAGACAGAAATCTTTCAACTCCAATATTCAAAAGCTTCCGCAATTGCTGAAGCAGTCAAACAGGTCTATCGCGACCTTCTGAGCGCGAATGATCCCGCGCTGCAGAATCCCAATCAGCAGAAGCCTTCCGAAGAACCGAAGTTTACCTATATCTACGGACGTCAGAATAGCGGAGATGATAAAGAGGAAAATCCTGGCCAGCCGATTAAATTTAAAGGGTTACTCTCTGTGGGCGTGGATGAGATTTCCAATACAGTGATTGTTTCCTCTACAGAAGGGTTAATGCGGGACATCCGGCAACTGATTGTGCAACTCGATCAGGCCGCCCGGCCCACCCATACTGTCCAGGTCTTGCAGGTCAAAAATATTTCTCCGGACGTGATCCAGCAACGGTTGCAAAGCACTTTCAGCGGTCCGGCAATTCGCTCATCGGAAACGGGTCGACACAAGCAGAATGCCGATGAGGGAACAAAAGATGGCCCGCCAAATCAGAACGCTCGCCAGGGAAGCTCCAATGGACGCAACAGACCCGGCGGAGGTTCCTAGTGCCGCGTCTACTCTGAAAATTGGGAAGTCTTAACGCAAAGTCCGACAACGGAGGACGTTTCGCTATGACACACCCTAAAACCAAGTCCTGACAGGGCACTAACGCCAGATCAGCGCTTCCAAGTCTGAAAACCGAGTCTATCGTCATGGGGAAGAGAGGATCGAGAATGGGACAGGTCCATGCTTCTCTCTTTTCCCTCTTCCTTTCTCACCTGTCTCCAACTTGGAACGACTGATTGAATTTGCATGTCCGCACGCACAGCTATTCGTGACTGGGTCGCTCATGAAGCACGCTCGCAATTCATCTGGTCGATTGTCGGAGTGGTCTTCTCCGCGATTGGCGGATTTCTTGCACTCTATGTGACTTATCAGTGCCTGATCTTCATCGGAAACTGGTCTTTTCATAGCATCTTGACCAGCCAATTCAGCGTACGGATCTTCGCCTGGATCATGATCGGGCTGCTGTTTGTACTCTATTTCACCATCGACCAGCGGCGGTTGGAAAGGATCGAATTCGATTCTAAAGAATCACTGCGGGCGGCGCGGATGGGGTCGATTATTCTGGGATCGAGTTTCCTTTCGCTGGCTGCCGGCCCTAAGTCTGCCATCACCTTTGTGAAAATCTGGCTGATGATCCTGCTGATGGTGCCCGGGCTGTCGGCATTGGCCGTTCAACTGGCATATCGGGCCATCCAACTCTCCCGGATTCATGCTGGAGATCTTTCACGAGCCTTGATTCTCGCCTTGCGGGCCGGCCAGAGAATTCCCCTGCAGCAAGTCTTTGAGACCAGTAAATCTCTTTCTCCTCCGGAGCTGAAATATCAGCTGAAGCTCATTGATGGTGTGATTATCCGGGATGATCCACCTCCCGGAATCTATTTAACGGAGACGCTTCAGAAATCTCTGGTGGATGCGATTACGAATGAGAAAGAAGCAGAGTAATGCTTTGTCAACTTTAAAAAATTGGGTTGGAGCGCATTCACCCCGTATAGGCCGCGTTCCGCCACCTTTCATCAGTCGAAACGCGCGCTGCGCGGGCACAGGCCAGAGCAACGTGCTCTAATTGTGCGGGGAAGAGAATTCTCGGACTGACGCCTGCGGGGTGAAAGCGTTTTAATTGCGAGCCAGATTCCCATGAACACAGACCAGCCCTTCTTACGTATTGCCTGTTCCGGATGCCAGAAGAATCTGAAGGTGCGGTCGGACCGTATCGGCATGAAATTCAAATGTCCGGCCTGCGGCACGCTCGTCACTGCCACCGTTTCCCGGACACAGTCCGCAGAAGCGTCTCGAACGACGACCCCGGTTTTGCCTGGCATCGCTTCCCGGCAGAACACTACTCTTGATCAACACCCGGTTTCCGAAACAAGTTCGAAAACAAGCTCCGCTGCACATCTGCCATATGGCATTGATCAATCCCTTCCCACCCCCGTGCCGGAGCAGCAACTTGAAGCTTTGCTGAAACGGTTCAGCGGAGATTTTCCCCGTCCCCGCCTGAGTCTGACTCATCTCGTCACAGCCATGATCGTCGTGTTTGTCATGCTGGCGTTGCTGGTGTTGTATTTTGCGTTTGTCGCAGCCGTGGGCTGGTTGACATGCTGGCATGCCACGCACAACTGGAACTGGATGACGGCGGTTCGCGGCCGTGCGGCCATTTATATCGGTCTCATTTATTTTGGACTGACACTGGGGGGCGGTGTCTGGGTTCTTTCCATGCTGAAGCCGATCTTTCGAGGCTGGGGCCGCGCACAACGTGGCGAAGGGATCCAGCGTGCGGATCATCCATTGCTGTTTCTGTTTTCGGATCGGCTGGCCGATATTGTGGGAAGTCCCCGTCCCGGCGTCATTATGCTCACGCACGATGTCAACGCATCCGCCTCGTACAACACCAGGATGTTTGGGCTGATGCGAACGGATTTCTGTCTGGCATTGGGGTTGCCGCTGGTGGCCGGTCTGACGTTACCGCAACTGGCAGGCATTATTGCTCATGAGTTCGGCCACTTCAGCCAGAGCAAAAGTACGTTATTAAGTCGCAAGATTGACGGGATCAATTCCTGGTTCGCCCAGGCGATTTACCAGCGGGACTGGGTTGATGAACTGATTGAAAGTGCCACCACCGAAGCGGACCATTTCATCGTGTCCATTGTTGGCTTTGCCATGTGGTGCATCGTCAATCTGGGGCGGGGCATTCTCTGGTGCCTGATGTGGATTGGTGCTGCTGTCGGCAGCACGTTGTCCCGGCAGATGGAATACGACGCCGATCAATATGCCTGTGGTGTGGTGGGCAGTCAGGCCTTTGCCGGCACGCTGCAACGGCTGATCGAACTTTCGCTTGCTGAGGCGATTGCGGGACATTACATCTTCACCTCTCATGACAGCTATCACTTGCCGGCAGATTATCCCGCCTTCGTCGCCGGTCTGGCCGATCAATATGGAAAAGTGAAGAAGAAAGCCAAACGTGTGATCCGGGATGAGAAAACCAGTTGGCAGGCGACGCACCCGCCTATTCGTGACCGCATCGCCGCCGCCGAGCGCCTGGGCCAGCCGGGCATATTCGATTCGAAACTGTCTGGAAAAAAACTGTTTCGAAACTTCCGCAAGGAAAGCGAACAGCTCACGCTGTTTCTGTATTTATTACGATTTGGTGCTGACGTTCAAACAGAGACGCTGCGCTCCACACCAGATGCCATCGAGTGCTATTTATCTGTCATGCAAAAAGGAACGCTGAAGAAGATTTGATTTCCATAATTCCCTGTGGAAGAACAATCATTGCAGCCTGCTTCATTCAAACAGCCGCAGCTGGTTTTTTCGTCCATCTGGTGCTCGAAACCGGGTGAAGTCCAGCGGGGGGAATTCTCTGTTCAGGCCGTATCGATTTCGAAAGACCTGAAACGTCCGTTGAATCTGTTCCGCAATCTTGCCTGTCCCGCGCATGCGTTCGCCGAACTTTGCAGAATTCAGACCTCCATCCCGGCACGACCGGATTCGCGATTCAATTTTCTCTTGCAGGTGCGGCTGAGTTCTCGCCAGCCAGTCTTGAAAAACCGGCAAAACACTTAATGGTAACCGCAAGACCGTCATGGAGGCGTGCTGTGCTCCGGCAGCCGCCACTGCCTGTAAAATTGCAGGGATTTCTGAGTCGTTCAGCCCGGGAATCACGGGGGCCACCATCACATTGACCGGGACGCCGGCCGTACTGAGCAGGTGAATGGCCCGCAAACGGGCCGTGGGCGTGCTGGTGCGCGGCTCCATCGTACGTGCCAGGTCCGCGTTCAATGTTGTGACACTCACGTTTGCCCGTACCAGATGCTGGGCGGCCATTTCCCGCAGCACATCCAGGTCTCGCGTGATGAGCGCATTTTTTGTGATGATCCCGACCGGCTGCCGTGCTGCCAGTGCAACTTCCAGACACTGCCGAGTCAACCGGTATTGCCGCTCCGCAGGTTGATAACAGTCGGTCACTCCGGAAAACGTGATCAATTCCGATTGCCAGCGGGGACGACTTAAAAACTCGCTCAGCAGTTCCGCGGCATGGGGCTTAACATAAATTTTCGTCTCGAAATCAATACCTGCATTCAGTCCGAGATATTCATGATAGGGGCGTGCATAACAATAAGCACATCCGTGCAGACATCCACGATAAGGATTCACAGAATAGCGAAAAGGGACGTCAGGACTGGCATTCTCACTCACAATCGTCCGTGAGTCATCGATCAGGTATTCGGTGGGGAGAGACCGCAACTCTGCATGGAAATCATCATCGAATTCAAGTTGCTCAAAATCGTCTTCCACATGCACTGTGTCAAAGCGATTCTGAGGCTTCAACGATGAGCCGCGACCCTTAGGTTGAAACGGCATAGATTGAAACGATACCGGTTGAAACAATGATTGAGCGGAACCCTTGGGCATGACCGGCACCCATTTGTGAACATGTCCAGACGCGAAATGTGCACTCACGAGCACGGAACGTGTCTATTTGTACACTATCTTAGTCTGGGTGTCCAGAGATCAATCAGATTTCTTTTCTTCGATCTTCTTTTCTTCGATTTTGGGGTCCGTCCAATTTCCGCCACATTGCCGCACCATTTCTTCGGCGTCCTGGACAGTGCTGTTCGATTTTATTCCAGCGCTGATTTTTTCGAACTGCTTTATCGCATCGGCATAAACACTCAATGATTGTTCTCGACGTCCCAGTTGTTTGAGGTTGAGGGCCAGGGCGGTCTGGCTCAGCGCACACCAGACGCGATATCGGACATCCCTGGGGAGTTGTCCGGTTAAATGATTCAAAATGGCCACGGACTGTTCAAAGTGGGGGAGTGCCGCAACTGGATCTCGTTCGCTGTGCATGAGAAGGCCGAGTTTATATTGCGCGATCGCCTGATGGCCCAGTAATTCCGTCATCTCCGGATGCAGTCGCAATGTGTCTTCGGCCAGGCTGGAAGCCTCCTGGAGCTGCTTCATCACCCAGCGGGTTGCCTTTGTTGATTTTTTGTCGAGCGTCATCGGGCAGTGTGCCAGAATTCGAATGCAACCAGATCGAATGGTCAAATTTTCCGAGAATTGTTCCCGCAATCGATGCAGCAGTTCGAGTGCTTCATCAATGTCTTTCGAGAGATGCAGTGGGGGCTCCAGGGGAGAAGCTGCACGTTCAAAGAGGCACTCCGCAAGTAAGAGTGACCGGGAGACTTTTCGGTCGTCCAGTTGAACGGACTTGCGGGCCAATTCAATGGCGTGATTGAGTTTCTGAAACTTCGCATGCTCTATGAGTGCCTGTGATGACGTTCTTTGTGCGGAAGCCTCGTCCATCAGGTAATCGCGGAATAAATGCAACGGTTCCAGCACTTTTTGTTGCTTTGCCAGGCCATAGGTGGCGAGTGCCATGTCATAGACGATGTTCGCCGAGCCCGAGATGTGTTCGATTTGTTCGAAGCGTCCCAGGGATTGTTCACGAAGGCGCTGAGCCTGCTGGAATCGGAATTGAAAATCGTAAACAATCGCCAGGTCATTATCGACGCGGATTTTCTGAATCAGGTCGGAATTCGTGAAACCATCCCGGCGATCTGCTTCGATGAAAGGGCCTTGCGAATCGACTTCTTTTGCATAAGCAAAGGCGCGTTCCGCTTCGTCCAGATGTCCCGCGAATCGTAGCCATCTGCCGACACGCTGGCGCATCTGAATCACCACCAGTGCTTTGTCCGGATCGTCGATAATGGCCTGTTCGACAGTCGTCAAATGTGGCAGAACCTGGTTCAGGCGTGTTGTCGAAGCAATCGGTGGACTTTCCACGTTCGGAAGGCCCGAGTTGGGAATCTCTTCGTTCTCCAGTTGATCAATCCACAGGGACCTGGGACCGAAGTCTCTCTCGTTGACCCATGAAGAAGAATAGAGCAGGGCATCAAATGCGAAAAACGTTTCGGCCAGGCGGCGGTTCTGGTTTTCCAGATGGGCGTTCAAGTGTGAAATGTCGACGTAGCTGATCGTCAGGATCAGGATGGTGCTGGAGATCATTCCGCACAGCAGAAGGCATGCGGCAGCCAGCGCGGGGTTGCGGCGAACCCACTTTCGGAAGCGACGTCGCCGCGTCTCACGACAGCCCAGAATCGGCCGGTCCTCAATAAAACGCTGCAAGTCTTCGGCAAGCTCTCCTGCGCGATGATAACGATCATCTGCAGACGTGGCGGCGGCCTTGGCGAGAATCTCTTGTAATTCTGTGACAAGTCCGCTGTTGCGTTTCCATCGGACCGTCATCGCGGAAGCGCCCTCTGATCCCGCCGGGGTCGTGGAGGGAACCAGGCCTTCGTCAAGAAGTTTTTTTAATGTGATCCCCAAACTGTAAATATCACTCCGCGCATCACAATACCCGTGCAATTGTTCCGGCGCGAGATATTTTGTGGTTCCGCCTGCCGGATCGAGGTCCGGCGTTCCAGGCATGGCAAGATGTGCCAATCCAAAATCGGTCAGCCAGGCGGTCCCATGGTTGTCGATGATCAAATTGGAGAGCTTGATATCCCGGTGGATGATGTGCAGCAGATGAGCATGATCCAGTGCTGAGGCGATTTGAATTCCCAATCGTGCTACCCAACGGGCAAAATCGTTCGGCTGGGTGAAACGTGGAAGCCGGTTCTGCTTCAACAACTGATCGAGACTCCGGCCGTCGATCAACTGCATGGCAAAGTAATAGAATCCATCGTGGCAGCCGGACCCGTACACTGGAACGATGTTGGTATGATGCAAGCGAGCGGCAATTCTGGCCTCTTGCTCAAATCGGGAAATGTCGGCATCGCTGACCAGTCTCCGTGGAAGCATTTTGACAGCGACATGGCGTCCCAGAGAAACCTGTCTGGCTTCAAAGACAATGCCCATTCCACCACGGCCGATTTCCCTGATGATCTGAAAATCGCCCAGGCAATTGACTTGGCTTCCTCCCAGCGTGATCCGGCCGTCCGATGGTCGGCTAGCCGCCAGTTTCATCTCTTCCAGTGCCAGCAGCGTCGGGAAAAGCTCCAGGATCTCCTGCCGAAGATCGGCGTGCTTGTTCGCGAATTTTTCGAGATCGGGACAGGTTCCTCGCCGCGCAAGATCGACAAACTCCTCTGCCAGTTCGAACAGCTTCGACACCGGCTCTTCTTCGAGTTCACTGTCCTTTTCCATTACCGATCGTTCGTTATCGCGGATGGTTGAGGGCCGTCCGGGGGAGTTGTTAGCGCAATCTGCTCCGGGGACGTTGGGAGTTCTTTTCGGATTTCGGCAATCTTGCGTCTCAGGCGGTCAATGGCTCGAATATATCGGAGGCTGACAGCTTGTTCGCTCAGATTCAGCAGGGAGGCCATCTCGATATTCGTCAACTCTTCGAAGTGGCGTAATGTAATGACTTCCCGATCATTCGGGCTCAGGGATTCGATTGCCTGGCTGACTTTCGCGAACATCTCATTTCGCATGGCCCGCTGACTGGGGCTGGTGATGGACGCCATGAACTCTTCATTCATGTGGGCGGCTTGACTCCAAAAGTCGATAGATCGCTCGCGGACCACCGTCCTCTTCTGTGCGTAATGAAACCGGTGCATATTCTGGAGTGTCTGGAGCGCCACAATGCGAATCCAGAGAAAGAACGACGGGAATGCGGTTGGGGAATATGCGGAAAACCGCTGCCAGGCGGCGATATAAACCTCTTGCAGAACATCATCCGGATCGATGCGGGCTCCCATTTGCGAACTCACGTGAAAACGCAACAGATTCCACAGTCGCTCACGACATTCTGAAAAAAGTGCGGCGTACTCCGTGGCATCAATCTCTTCGTGCGACTGCTCTTCCGCGCACGGATGAGGGGCGGAACCGGATGTTTCCATTCAGTCCTCCTGGCAATAGCGGTTGGATGCCCGCTTCTTTTTTTCAGAAACCCTGTGGATCTTCCAAGGTGGCTGGTGTATCTGACTCATAGGGGGACCACCCTCTTTCATCGATCTTTTTAAAGTACGAGGTTCATTCCCAAAAGGCAAGGAGTAGGGGCTTCGCTGGCCCCTTTGGGGGATGATGGACATTTTAGCAGTTTCAAGACCTGACAGATCTGTGCGACCCAGGAATTCCTCGGGCCTTTGCAATTGGAGTGACTCATATGCTGACCCGGCCTGATTTCGTTCGCGGCAAGCCTGCGAAGTATCCCGCATTCACGCTGATTGAATTACTTGTCGTGATCGCAATTATTGCGGTTCTGATTTCGCTGTTACTGCCGGCGGTTCAGCAGGCCCGGGAGGCCGCCCGTCGCAGTCAGTGCAAGAACAATCTCAAGCAACTTGGACTGGCTCTCCATAATTATCACAGCACGCACGGCTGTTTTCCCCCTGGCCTGGTGGTTCGGGCGCGAGGTGCCGGGATTGATGGTTTGTCCTGGAGCTGGCTGTCGATGATCTTGCCGTTTGTTGATCAAGCGCCGCTTTATGAGAAGTTGAGAGTGGGGGATGGCCAGCCACCTTGTGGGGAAAATAACCCCACGGACCCGCGGCTGCCGTTGATTGGAACGACGATCCCCATGTTTCGTTGTCCGTCCGATATCGGCCCCGCCCGGTATACGCGCGATGTCGTAACGAACGGCAAGGAATACGATCCCATCATTGGTCTGATCACGGATGCCGCCTTGACGAACTATGTGGGATCGATGAGAAGTTGTCTTCCTCCGGGGTACAATGGTGGCTTTCCTACGGATTTGTCGCTTCCACAGGCAGGGATTTTCTGGATCAACTCCCGGACTCGAATTCGGGATATCACGGATGGGACGTCCAATACGATCATCACGGGGGAGCGAGGCTGGACGCTCAAGGACATTCCCACTCCGGTCTGGGCTGGAACCTGGGTCGGCGGCGTACGATCCAACGACGAATCCCGTGCTGCCCGGTCTTGTCTGTTCGGCCCGCAACAGGGGATCAATGCGGGAACCCGTTCGGCTGATACTTTGACCAGTTGGCACACTGGTGGGGTGCAGGTGGGGATGGCGGACGGATCTGTCCGATTTCTCTCAGAAAACATCGACCACTTCCGAGGGGTCTGTTCCGACAACGATCCCGGTTGCGGCTCGTACGATCGTACGATTGATACCGTCGACAGCCTGTTCGAATACCTGATTGCGGTTCAGGATGGGCACGTGGTGGGACAATTTTAGAACAGGAGCGCACTCGCCCCTGAAGACACAGCACGACACACGGCACGAAAAAGGGTCCGTTCATGCGATTTCAAGGTTTTCTTTGGCGCACCGCGGCCTGCGGGATCATCCTGGGAATGAGTTTTGGCTGTCATCGGGCTGATCGTCCACAAATGGGAAAAGTCTCCGGCGTGGTCACTCTCAACGGAGAGCCGATGTCCGGTGTGGCTGTGATCTTTCGACCATCCGCAGGGGGACGGCAATCCACCGATCGCACCGACGAAGCAGGAAAATACACGCTCCACTATTTCGATAATGAGCCAGGATGCGTCGTCGGTGACCATGAAGTCTACTTATCGACTGCGATCCCCGAAGACGAACCGGGAGGGCCGCAACCGGAGCGGGTTCCTGCTGAATATCGTGGACGCGGAAAACTCCAGGCCGAGGTTCATGCGGGTCGGAATGAAATTGATTTCAAACTCGGCCAGCCGGGCGCAACGGTCGCGGTCCAGGAATGAGCAACGTAGTGGTTTGCCAGCTTTTAAAATTCGGGTACGTCTTGACGTAACATCCAACAGAGTAGTACGTTGCGAGACGACGTGCCCCGAAAGTAACAGTCTGTTGAAAAACATGAAATCTCGGCCAGACAGAAATGTCTGGCCTACTTTTTTTGGTGGTTCAGCAGCTCTGGTGGCACAGATATTTCTGTCTGTACATTTTTCAACAGGCTGCTCAGCCCTGGCAGGGCAGTCGTTGAGAAGCGGTGCCGAAACGATCTCACTTTCCGGTTTTCTCACACAGCAGGCATCACGGGACGGCCACAGCGGTGGCCTGTAAACTGCTCAGCGCATGTGCAGGCAGGGGAATTCCGGCGCTGATGCACGCATCGATTGTCTTTTTCTTCTGGCAGCCGTGGGAGTCCCACCAGTCAGCGGCATCCTCCCGACTCCAGCTTCCAGCATCGCGACACTCCAGGAGTGCATCACGCAGCATCAGGACGTTCTCAAAACGGTCATCCGCCAATTTTTCAAGACATCTCAGGATCACCGCTTCCAGATCAGACGGGATCTCTGGAAGAGTTTGCGAGGGGGGTGAAACAGGCTGGGTGGCATGGGCCAGGATTAACTTGACGGCTCTGGTTTCTGTGAAGGGGGGACGTCCCGTTAAGAGATGATAAGCCACGCATCCCAGGGCATAGATATCGCTGCGAACGTCAACCTGATCCCCGCGGGCCTGTTCGGGTGACATATATAATGGTGACCCGGTTACGGTTCCATCCTGTGTCAGCCGCATATCGGCGTCTGTCTCCAGCGATCGGACCAGACCGAAGTCCAGCAACTTCGCCACATCGTGTGTTCCGCCGCGCTTGGCTGCGAAGATATTCGCAGGTTTAATATCTCGATGGACCAATTCCTGCTGATGGGCTTCGGAAAGTGCATCACAAGTCTGGGATAATAAATGAATGATGCGTCCCGGCGGCAACGGGCCATGCATGTCCACAATCTGCTCCAGGCTCATTCCCGGCAGATATTCCATGACATAGTAAAATGTTCCATCCTCGGTACGACCAAAATCGAAGATCTCCACAGTGTTCCAGTGCGTCAGCCGCGCGGTCGCCTGGACTTCCTGCTCGAAACGGGCCAACGTCCCCGGGTCTCCAGCTTTCTCCGGACGAATCAACTTAATCGCACAAGGGCGTTTGAGCATGACGTGCTCGGCCAGATAGACTTCGCCCATTCCGCCCCGACCCAGCAACTGCTTCAGGCGATATTGCCCCAGTTGCTCTGCTTCGTAAACCTGCGTCCGCAATCCGCGAATCAACCGAACTCCCCAGACGGCAATGGCTGTCACAAACAGCATGGCCATCGTGGCATCCAGAAAGACATGGTGAAAATCCGTGGTGTCTTCGATCAGCATGGCCACATTGGAAGAAGTCTTCCACGCCAGCAGATACACCAGCAGTGGCCCCAGCGCCATGGGAGCCACCATCGTCAAAGCCCGTTTCCAGGTATTAGGGATGAACAGGGCATAAGTAAAAATCAGGATGATCCAGGGAGGAGTGAGTTGTGCCAGGTATCCCTGCGAAGCTGTGTACAGGACGTGGCGATACCCTTTCACCACGAACAGCAAGGCGGATGAGCCGAAAATCAACAATTCCACCGCGCGCAGGCGGGAGAGAAACAACTGGCATTTTGAGCACAAACGATAGGCGATAATGCCCATCATCGCGGTCACTCCGGCAAAAAAGAACTGATGCAGCGAATCGGCCCCGGTAGTAATACGGCTGGCCGGCAGCAATAACGCTTTCACCAGAAATGCGGTGTAACCAAAAAACAGGACCAGCGAGGCCTGTCGCAGGCGTTCCTGCAGCAGGCGGTTGGTTTCGGTGCTGAAATCTGTTTTGCTCCCCCGTAGAAGTGCGACAGGTTTTGCTGGCTGAGGGGCTGGGTTTTCAGCTCCTTTCACCGGAATGACCAGCGTCTGTTGCAGAGAGTCGATCGATTCGTTCGTCACCATGATCATTACTTCGCTTCAGAAATTGCTTGAATGCCGTGTCACAGCTTAGTTTTGGGGTGCGTCACCGCGAAACGTCCTCCGTTGTCGGACTTTTGTCGGACTTTGCGTTAAGACCTATCCAAACTTTTAAGAGCCGCGAACAACCTCTCCCGGAGAAGGGAGATCTCCTTCCCGCGGGCAAGTTCGTCGCAGGTTTTGTCAGGGGTTTTGAGAGCCGCGAACAAAACTTCCCGGAGAAGCGGGATTTCCTTTCCGCAAGCAAGTCCGTCCCAGGTCTTGTCAGGGATTTTAAGTTGACAAAGCATGAGGACATCATAGGCGCCAGACCACGTTGCGTCATCATTTTCATTAGATTCTTCTCATGTTTCCTCTGTTCAAAGAGAACAACATGTGTTCAGATCAGGCGATTTGACGAGACGAGAGCACGTTGCTCTGTCCTGAGCCCGTGCAGCACGCGTTTCGATGGATGTAAGTCTATTCGCGAACTGGCGGAACGCGGTCTCCGCGGGAGTCATGCGCTCTGACAAAGGGAACGGAGACGATTGTGGGTATTGTGGGTCATGATATCATGAGGCACCGAAAGATGGAGAGGCCAACTCCTGCCTGGGTGCCCATCGTGCTGCGGCTGGCAGGAATTTATAATCTTTTGTGGGGACTCTGGGTCATTCTGGATCCGGTGGGGTCGCTGCGGGTCTGCGGATATCCAGAGCAAATTCCGTACCCGCAACTCTGGCAATGTCTCGGCATGATCGTGGGGGTGTATGGCGTTGGATATTGGATGGCAGCGTCAAATCCGGTTCGTCACTGGCTGATTGTGTTCATCGGGCTTCTGGGGAAAGTCCTGGGCCCTGTGGGGTTTGTGATTTATTATGTTCAGGGGATGCTTCCTCTGTCGGCCGGAAAGCTCTGTGTTTTCAATGATCTGATCTGGTGGATTCCATTTACAGGAATCTTATGGGCCGTCTTGCGAGCAGAGACCGCTGCAGCAGATCAGCCGGATCGGTCTTTTGACGATGCTCTCCGCAAGATTCCGGGAAATACCGGTCAGACGCTGATGGAGCTTTCGACAGGACAACCGCTCCTGGTGATTTTTCTTCGCCATGCCGGGTGCTCTTTCTGTCGGGAAGCGCTGGCGGATGTCTCCCGGGCTCGCGCGGGGATTGAAGAAGGTGGGACGCGGATCGCTTTGGTTCACATGAGTTCAGATGCTCGTGCTCAGGAGTTTTTCAACACCTACAATCTGGCGGATGTCCCTCGTTTCAGCGATCCGGAACAAGTCCTGTACCGTGCTTTCGACCTCAAAAACGGCACATTTTCGCAACTTCTGGGTCCGCGCGTCTTTTTTGCAGGCTTTCAGGCAGCCATATTTCGCCGGCACGGTTTCGGCCGGATCGAAGGGAATGGACTGAGAATGCCGGGAGTCTTCCTGCTTCGGGATGGAAAAGTGCTCGCTGCCAATCGACTACGTACCGCTGCCGAACGTCCTGATTATCAACAACTTGCGTGTCCCGCCGATCCTCATCAGACAGAATAGAGCAAGTTGTTCTGGCGTTGGCCCGCGCAGCGCGCGTTTCGATTGATGAAACGCAACTCGTCGCGTGGCGGAACGCGGTCGATGCGGGGGGAATGCGCTCTCGCGGGGGGATTGAAGTTCTCGGACCGACTCCTGGCCCTGACGATGCACTCCGTTGTCGGGCTGGATGATTCGGGCTACCCTGATTTGAAAAGTTGACGCTGCATATGAAACCATCATGTGAGAGTCATTCGCTCTCGCATGAGCCTGCCGTGAATGCGATCTGATGACCGACATTCCTTCGATTCCCGACTGGCTCACGCAGTTGCAGGCAGGCGATGCGAACGCCATTCAGAAGGTCTGGGCGGTCTTTGCCGAGAAATTGTTGAGCGTTGCCACAAGCAGCTTGCAGGTTTCTACCAGGGGACATGTGACGGATGGAGAAGATATCCTCGTCAGTGTTTTTGAAAGTGTCTGGGAGGCTTCCCGTAAAGGGCGTCTCAAGGATCTCAAAAATATTGATGAGCTGCTGTGGCTGTTGCTGGCCATGACCCGTCGCAAGTGTATTGATCACACCCGTCATAATAACGCCATTCGCCGTGGCGGGGGGCGGCAGATTTATTCTTTGAGTGATGCTGAGGCATTTTTTGCTGAAATCGTCACCATTCCTCCCGATCCTCGCTATGCGATCGACTTAAATGAGCATTATTTGTGGATCTTGGAACAATTGCCTGGCAAAATCCTCAAAGAAATTGCGGTTAGAAGAATAGAAGGGGATTCGACTGACGAAATCGCGGCGGATCTGCAGATTGCTCCCTCGACGGTGCAACGCAAACTTAAAATCATTCGCAGAATTTTCAAAGAAAATCTGGAAAATGGCTGATACTTTCGACTCACCGGATGCCGTCAGATTTGATGATTTGCGTGCCAATCTTGAAGTCGCACTGCAGATTGATTCGGTCTGTGATGCGTTCGAGTCACAATGGAAGCAAGGGGACCGGCCGGACCTTGAGGAATATCTGCAGTCCACGACTGTCCCCCGGCAAACACTGTTTGTCGAACTGGTGATGATCGACATCAACTATCGGAGTAAAATTGGGGAAATCCCGACCCTCGAGGAATATGCCTCCCGTTTTCCACACCTCAGCCACACGCTGGACGGGATCACAGTTCCGGTTTCTCAATCGCAAGAGACGGCCTCCTCGATTTCCGTGGTCGCGTCGCACTTTCCAAAACTAGGAAAATTCGAGCTCGTTGAGAAAATTGGCGAGGGGACATTCGGGCTTGTCTGGAAGGCCCGGGATACACGTCTGAGGCGCTGGGTCGCGCTCAAGCAGTTCCGGGAATCGATGTCGGAGTTCTCCCAGAAACTCCTGCTCCGGGAAGCTCGGGCTGTGGCCCAGATCGAGCATCCCAATGTCGTACGGATTCACGAAGTCGGCACGCTCGAAGAACAGAATTATGTCACCTTCGAATTTGTCTCTGGCGGTAATCTGGCACGATGGATCGGAAAACAGCTTGACGCCCATGGCCAAATGACCCTGAGTCCCGATGCGGCAGCCGACATCACCATTCAACTCACGCGGGGTCTGCAGGCAATTCATCACCATAAGATGATTCATCGGGACCTCAAATCCAGCAACATCCTGCTGGACGAGCATGGAGTTCCCAAAATTGCGGATTTCGGACTGGCTCAGCAACAGGGGTCGCTCACGACGATCGGTGGAGATGGTGTTTTTCTGGGGACCATCCCCTATATGAGTCCCGAGCAATGCCATGGCAGCAAGCTGGTCACAGAACGTAGCGATCTCTATTCACTGGGAATTATTCTGTATGAACTGCTCACCGGCCAGCGTCCCTTTCAGGGCTCTCGCGTGGAGATGATTCAGAAAATCCAGAAAGAAATCCCCGTTTCCCCGCAGCAACTCAACCCAGACGTTCCTGACTCCCTGGGAAACATCTGCTTGCGGGCCATTGCTAAAGACCCCCAGGACCGATATCAGTCCGCAGACCAGATGCGAATGGATCTGGAAGCCTTTCTGCGGGGGGAAACGATTGGCCGGACCGGTCCGTCGCCGCTGGCCCGCCTCTGCCGAAACCTGCGTGTGCACTGGCTGACCGTGACCTCCGTCATGGTTCTCATGGCGGGCCTGGGGGCGCTTTGGGGCGCCTCCACAATGATCCCGAAAGATGGCAAAAAAATCATCAAATTCACCACTCAGCCACCGGGAGCCAAAGTCGCCTTTATTCCGTTGGATTCGGTCTCCGGCCTCCCCCGGCCAGAACGGATCGTGCATGCCCGGGGAACCTCTCCCGTGCAGGTTCGTCTTCCGCCCGGAGATTATCTGGTGGAAGCCTATTTCGAGGGGCCGAATGCCCCCTTTCACGAAGTCTATCGTCACGTTCCCCTCGATAACGAATTGTTGGGAGGCGCCTTGGGAACATTTTATGGGGGCTGGGAACGGGACCGCACGAATCCGGAGGTCATCACGCTGTTTCCTGCCAAAATCCTGCCCCATACCGTGACTTCGGACATGGTCCTGGTTCCCCAGGCAGAGTCGTACAGGGCAGGGAAGGATGGAGTGTATGGAACCGCAGTACACATGCGCTCTGGCCCCGCATTTTATATGGATGCTACAGAAGTTTCGCTGGCCACTTATCAGGACATGTTTCACAGCGTACGAGAGCCGGACGATTCATGGGTTGCCCCACCCACCCGCCAGCATGCGCTCACGACCAAGTGGCTCAAGGCTGTCTGGATGGCTGAGAGAATGGGAAAGCGGTTACCAGAAAGTTACGAATATGAGCGGGCCGCCACTCGAAACGGAACTCAGAGTTACTCCTGGGGCAACAGCCTGCCCGAAGAAGCCAGCACGGGAACAATGTTCCAACCGGTCGGCTTTCCCCGTTTTGATCGCATCGATTACGACAGCCCCATTTACGGACTCTGCTCCAATGTCGCGGAATGGACCATGTCACGAGTAGCAGGATTGAGACACACAATGACGGGAGATCCATTGGGAAGGCTGGCGAGCATGAATACCTTGAATCAGATCATCATTCGAGGGGGAGGCAATCCAGTGGTGGGGGGCAATCCCGAGATTGATGAAGTCCAACGTGACCCACGCCATATCACACATGTGAAGATGACAGCCGTCCTTCCTGGACTGGGATTCCGTTGCGTCCGCAGTTCCGGTCCACGACTCACCCCCGAAGACTTCGACCGCCCGCTGGAAGAAAAATGACGCCGGCAAACTCTCTTTTGCCGCCTGCCATCAATAAGGCTCTTGCGCCTGCCGCGTATTGAGACAGGGAGAAGTGATGAAGAGGGAAGTGAGGAAAGCATCAATGCCGGTCTTTCCCCCGTTCCCGTTACTCCACTGCTTATTCCACTGTTTACTCCACTGTGGATGAGAGAGCGCATTCACCCCGCATGGACCGCGTTTCGCCATGCGGCATATTGCGTTTCATCAATTGAAACGCACGCTGCGCGAGCCCCAGAGTTTGTCCAGGAAGTTCAAGACTCCGGCCATTCGCATCACAATGAGAAAAAATATGAAACACTGAACACACACAGAAACACACAGAGAAGAATCAATAATAATCAACATCGTGAAATTCATTCCGATCAACTGCCTGATCGAAGGAGGTGCCCGTTTGTCTCAGCATCCTCTGTGTTTTCCTCTCATTCTTTCGAATGATTTCGGAGAACGAAAATTGAACCAGTTCACGGAGTCCCTGGCTGCGGCCTGCGGTGTCTGCTCTGCGTCGAGGTTTTCGACGGAGGGTTTTCGGACAGATTCATCAAAGAGTTTCAGGCACGAAGATCATGCGTCCATTCTCCAGAATTTTCTGGGGAACAACCATTGACAATCGCTGAAACAGAGAGCTACTGTATTATTACAACAGTACAGTGAATCTTCCCATGCTCCTGCACATCGACCCTGCCAACGGTCTTCCCATCTACGAACAGATTGTTCGGCAGGTGACGTTTGCGATTGCGAACAAGGCCTTGCGGGTTGCGGAGCATGTCCCTTCTGTGCGCGAGATGGCAGGCATGGCTGCGGTCAATCCGAATACCGTCGCCCGCGCGTATCGCGAACTCCAGCAACAGGGAATTCTCACCACCATTCGCGGCACTGTACGCGTTCACGGGTTGAGGATTGATCTTTCCTGAAATCGGAGAATTTGGGACACCTTGTGAATGGCAAGCGTGTCGCGTATTCCGGACGAACTGGCTGCGGAGATGACCCCCGCGGTGCG
>Ga0182738_1001726_pt1 | contig 26696 bp, 23 predicted proteins | sample eDN5th30CBELigMG_FD_128876 | JGI IMG/M metagenome (GOLD analysis project Ga0182738, IMG submission 128876) | Enriched Miracle-Growth compost microbial communities from Emeryville, California, USA - eDNA 5th pass 30_C BE-Lig MG (version 2)... ...
CTGAAGCGACCGACGGTCACGGAGCCGAAGCGACCGACGGTCACGGAGCCGAAGCGACCGACGGTCACGGAGCTGAGCCGAGGGGCGACCGCGAATCGGGGCGAACCGCTCCCCGACTGCTCCTCGCTGCGCTGTTCCTGGTAGAAGCAAGGAATGGCAATCGAGACCGCACAGTTCGCCGTCGACCGTCCGGGTCGTTTCATGGGCGTCGGCATCGAGGTCGCCGACGACGCGTCGGTCTCGGTCACCCAGTCCGTCGGATCGCACCTGTTCGACCACCGCGGGCAGACCACGCTCGCCTCCATCGGCGTCTTCACCGACGTCGCCGCGGGCGCACCCGCCGGCATCGCGCGGTTCGCGGAGACCGGTGAGCGACCGCAGAGCGTGTTGTCGCACGTGACGGCGACGCTCGCCCACCCCTTCCCCATCTCGGGGACCCTCGTCGGTCACGGCAGCAGCCTGTTCTTCGACGAGTCCACCGCCGTGTCGGGCACCGACGTGCGCGACGAGCAGGGTGCTCTCGTCGCGCACCTGGTCGGCCGATCCATCGTCGTCGGGCGTACGCCGATGGATCTCGGCACGGAAGAACCGGAGACCGCACCTGAGCGGGACGATCCGGAACCGTGGTCGGATGCGGCGATCCTGGCCGAACTGCCCGGCCTCGACATCGTCACGGGCATCTCCACCGGAACTCTTCCGCGGGGACCGCTCGCCGGTCTGCTCGGACTCGAGGTGACGGCCGCCGAGCGCGGCGTCGTGCAGGCCCGTCTGTCGCCGCGCGAGTGGATGGCCAACGTGATCGGTTCGGTGCAGGGCGGTGTGCTCGTGTCGATGGCGGAGGCCGTCACCGGCCTGGCCGCGCAGACGCTGACCGGCATCGATCAGGACTATCGCGTGTTGGAGATCGGCCTCGACTATCTCCGCTCGCCTGCCGTCCCCGGGCCGGTCATCGAACTGCGGTCCGCATCGGTGCGGGCCGGACGGCGACTCGCGTCCTTCGAGACGACGCTGTGCGCCGCCGACGGCACCGTCTACGTGCGCGCGCACGCCAACGTCCAGCTGCTGCCCCGCGCGTAACGGATTCGCAGGAATCTCCCAGCTTTCCTGCACCGTGCCTCGAGCGTCCGGACGCACGATGGTCTATCCCGGCTGGTACCGCGGCCGCACCGTGCATATCCACCTGAAGGTGCACATCGACCGGTCGACGGTGCTCACCACGCAGCTGTACTTCGACGAGGCGCTCACCGACGAGATCTTCTCGACGGTCGAGCCGTACACCGAGCACAGCGGCCGCGACACTCGCAACGACACCGACTCGATCCACGACCCGACGGGGACGACGGTCACCGCACGTCAGGGCGACCGGGTCCTCGCCGCGGTCAACGCGGGTGTCGACGTCTGATCACCCTGCTCGGCGCGCGGCCGTCACCGCCGCGGCGCCGAGCCTCGGGAACCGGCCGTCGGAGATGGTCGTGAAGGTGTTGCCCATGCGGTTGGTGACGAACGCGACCGACAGCCCGGTCTCCGGGTCGGCGAACGCTCCCGAGCCGCCGAACCCGTAGTGCCCGACCGACTGCAGCGGCTGCTGCCGCAGGGCGACCCATCCCGGGTGGTAACCGAGCCGCCAGTTGGGCCGGATGCCGAGGACGTAGTCGCGTCGCCGCGTCTGCACTTCGAGCAGCTGGTCGACGGTGTCCTCCTTCAACAGGCGGGTGCCGTCGATCGCTCCGCCGTTCGCGATCGCCGCATACATGCGGGCCAGTGCCCGAGCGGTGAACACACCGTTCCATCCCGGCATGACGGCGTCGTGCGCGGACGGACTGCGCATCAGCTCGTCGAAACCCTCGGCCATGCCCGCCTCGGCGAGACCCCGCACCCCCGGCGCGCGCGACAGCACCGCCGACGCCGTCGTCCACGGCGCCGGCAGGAAGTTGACCTTGGGGAACACTCGGGCGATGCGGTGCCGTTGGTCCTCGGGCACGTGGTACCAGAACTCGTCCGTGCCGAGCGGCTCGGCGATCTCGGTGCGCACGAGTTCCTGGAAGGGCACCCCGGTCACGCGCGATGCGACCTCGGCGACGAGGTTGCCGTAGGTGACGGCGTGATAACCCGGCCCGTGGAAACGTCGTGGATCGGGTGGGGAGGCAGCGAGCGCGGCGGCCACCGCCTCGGAATCGAGCAGTCCTTCCCTGCCAGGCACGAGACCGCGGGACCTGTGCAGTCCGGCGCGATGCGACATGAGCTGTCGCAGGGTGATCGTCTCCTTGCCGGCCGCGGCGAATTCCGGCCAGTACTCGGCCACGGCTGCGTCGTAGTCGAGCAGGCCACGCTCGGCGAGGCGGTGCACCACCGTGCTGGCCACCCCCTTGCCGGTGGAGAACGACAGCACCACGGTGTCGCGACTCCACCGCTTGTCGCGTGCGGCCCAACCCGCCCAGATGTCGAGGACGGGTTCGCCGTGCAGGTAGCAGGCGAGAGCGCCGCCGCCCTGGCTCGGCTTGTAGAACATCCGGAAGAACAGATCCGCGACAGGCATGAAGCGGGGATCGACCAGCATCTGTGTGGACGGGGTCGCCGCGGGCGGCTCCGTCGTGGAACCTTCGGTCATGAGGGCGATGTTAGGAGTATGTAAACGCTCCCGAGGGTGTTCTCCCACTTCCGCGGCGGTCCGGTCCGCGGGTGACTGCACGACCTGCCCATCCGGTGTAAGGATGGGGAGCATGACCCTCGCGCAGAACTCGGAGATTCGCTCCGGCATCGATCTCGGACACGTCGACGAACGGGTCCGCCCCCAGGACGACCTCTTCGAACACGTGAACGGCCGATGGCTCGCCGAACACGAGATCCCCGCCGACCGCGCGCTCGACGGAGCCTTCCGCACGCTCGCCGACAAGGCCGAGGTCGACGTGCGGACCATCATCGAAGAGGCCGCGGCGTCCGGCGCCGAGCCGGGCACCGACGCCCAGAAGATCGGCGACCTGTACACCTCGTTCATGGACACCGCGACGATCGAGGCCGCCGGTCTCGATCCGATCCGCGAGGAACTCCGGGCGGTCTCCGGCGCTGCCGACCGCGCCGCGCTCGCGGCAGTACTGGGCGGGTTGCAGCGCGCCGGCGTGACGGGTGCGCTTGCGCACTACGTCGACACCGATTCGAAGAACTCCGAGCGGTACCTGATGCACGTCTCGCAGGGCGGTCTCGGGCTGCCCGACGAGTCGTACTATCGCGAGGACCGTTACGCCGAGATCCGCGACCGGTACACCGCCCACATCGGCCGCATGTTCGCCCTCGCCGACCTGCCCTACGACGCGGCGAAGGTGGTCGCGCTCGAGACGAAGCTGGCCGCCGGGCACTGGGACGTCGTCAAGCGTCGCGACGCCGACCTGAGTTACAACCTGCTCACCCTCGACTCGCTGCTCACCGATCTCCCGCAGTTCGACTGGACGGGATGGATCACCGCGACCGGCGCGACCACCGACCAGTGGGCCGAGATCGTCGTCCGTCAGCCGAGCTTCCTCGAGGTGTTCACCGCGCTGTGGGCCGACGAGGACCTCGACGACTGGAAGGCCTGGGCGGTGTGGCGGGTGCTGCGCGCGCGGGCTCCGTACCTGTCCGAGGCGTTCGTCGACGAGAACTTCGCGTTCTACGGCCGCACGCTCACCGGTACGCAGGAGATCCGCGACCGCTGGAAGCGCGGCGTGTCGCTCGTGCAGGACCTGCTCGGCGAGGCCGTCGGCAAGCTCTACGTCGAACGGCACTTCCCCGCCGAGGCGAAGACGCGCATGCAGGTGCTCGTCGACAACCTCACCGAGGCGTACCGGCAGTCCATCACCGACCTCGAATGGATGAGCCCGGCCACGCGCGAGGCCGCGCTGCGCAAGCTCGAGAAGTTCACCCCCAAGGTCGGCTATCCCGACACCTGGCGCGACTACTCCGCTGTGACGATCACCCCGGACGACGTGGTGGGCAACTACCGCAGCGGGTACGCCGCGGAATACGACCGCGATCTCGGCAAGCTCGGTGGTCCGGTCGATCGCGGCGAGTGGTTCATGACCCCGCAGACGGTCAACGCCTACTACAACCCGGGGATGAACGAGATCGTCTTCCCCGCCGCGATTCTCCAGCCCCCGTTCTTCGACCTGCATGCCGACGACGCCGCGAACTACGGCGGCATCGGCGCGGTCATCGGGCACGAGATCGGCCACGGATTCGACGATCAGGGCGCGAAGTACGACGGCGACGGCAATCTGGAGAACTGGTGGACCGATTCGGACCGCGAGGAGTTCGGTAAGCGCACCGCCGCCCTCATCGCGCAGTACGACGAGTTCGAGCCGAAGGCCCTTCCCGGACAGCGTGTCAACGGCAGCTTCACGATCGGCGAGAACATCGGTGATCTCGGTGGCCTGTCGATCGCGTTGAAAGCCTACGAGATCGCGCTCGACGGCAAGCCCGCGCCGGTCATCGACGGTCTGACCGGCCTGCAGCGCGTGTTCTTCGGGTGGGCGCAGGTGTGGCGTACGAAGGTTCGCGACGAGGAGGCGTCACGACGCCTCGCCGTCGACCCGCACTCGCCGCCGGAGTTCCGCTGCAACGGCGTGATCCGCAACATCGACGCGTTCTACGAGGCGTTCGACGTCACCGAGGGCGACGGACTGTATCTCGATCCTTCGGAGCGCGTGCGCATCTGGTAGCTCCACGCACGACACTGCCCCGACGCATTCGCGTCGGGGCGGTGTTCGTCGTGAGGGTCGTCCTCGGGCTGTCGCCTACCGGATCAGCCGAGGTGCGAGCTCGGCACCGGAACGCCGCGCGCGTGGAACCACGGGATGGGGTCGACCTTGGCGCCGCCCGGCTGCCACACCTCGTAGTGCAGGTGCGGTCCGGTGGACTGGCCGCGGTTGCCCATCGTGGCGATCTGCTCGCCGGCGCGGACGTGCTGGCCGACCGAGACGAGAGACCGGTCGATGTGGCCGTAGACGCCGGTCGTGCCGTCGTCCTGCGCGACGCGCACCCACAGACCGAAGCCCGAGGCCGGACCGGAGTCGATCACGACGCCGTCGGTGACGGAGACGATGGGCGTGCCGATCGAGTTGGCGATGTCGACACCGTTGTGGTTGGTGCCCCAGCGCGGACCGTAGCCCGAGGTCAGCGTTCCCGCGGCGGGGAAGGCGAGCGCGGGACGACGCGCGGCCTCCTCGCGGGCGGCCTCCTCGGCGGCCTCGCGAGCGATCCGCTCGGCCTCGGCACGCTGGGCCGCTTCCTGGGCAGCGATCGCCTCGGCGACACGCTGCGCTTCGCGCTCGGCGGCGCGGTTCAGCTTTTCGGTGTAGTGCGATGTGTCGACACCGGCAACCTTCAGCACCTGCGGTGCGGTCGAGAGGTTCTCCCCTGCGCCGGTCCATGCGGTGGCGGACTCGACGCGGACCCGGTCGCCTGCGGCGTTCGCGACCGTCGTTCCGCCGACGGTGACGGCGCTCGCGAGGACCGCGACTGCCATCCACCTGCCGGCGCGGGTTGCGCGCCGTCGCAGATCGGTGGCTTCTCGGGTGGGGGTGGATTCAGGATTTCGGATCACAGCAGTTTCCTCTGGGACAGGCCCTCGGTAACGAAAGGGTCACGATTCCATCACAGAGTACTTCCACCTTTGACGACCCCGGCGTGTCGACTCGACTCCAAACCGACCGGTATCGGACAAAATGCGCCCGATTTGCCCTACTCGATTCACATCGACACCATCGACCTCACGCGTTGGACGCAAAACCCGGGTAAACAGTGAGTGACGTCACGCACTCGGATAACGGGGAAACGGTCTCCGATGGGGTATCGAGGCGATGTCGCGGCCCCAACCGAGGGATCCTACCGCACCGCGAAACGCAGACCGAAATTGTCGAACGTCGCGGGCAACGGACGCGCCGGATCCGGCTTCACATCCGACACCACGGTGAACTCGGCGGAGCGGAGCAGAGTCGCGAGGAAGGTGCTCGCCGCGAGCAGCACGATGCTGCGCCCGGGGCACACCGTCGGCCCGGCACTGAACGGCACGAGCGCGGGATGCCGCTCGGCGCGGCCGTCGAGCCAGATCTCGGGTTCGAAGGTGTCGGCGAACGGCAGGTCGTCGGCGCGGTGGAAGGCCGACGACAGGATCACGAAGCCCGTACCGGCGGGAATCGTCGAGGTGCCACCCGCACCGTCGCTCCACGTGGTCTCCTCCACGGAATCCCGGAGGATCACGGGAGTGGTCGGCCACAGCCGGGTCGTGTCCAGCACGCAGGCCCGCAGGTACTCGTAGACCTGCGGTGTCCCGGCCTCGCTCCCCGACAGTTCCGATTCGACACGCAGGCGCTGCTCGGAATGGGTCGACAGCACCGCCAGGGTTCGAGCGCTGACCATGCCTGCGGCGTCGAACGCGAACAGCCAGTGCGGCATCTGCCCGATCGGGTCGACGGACGCCGGCGCGGCGAGGTCCCGGACCACCCCGGCCAGACTCTCGGACGGGGCCGCCGTGACATGACGGTGCAGGTTCTGGGTGAACCGGTCGCGCAGGCGGTGCCGGAGCGGATGCGCGAACGACCAGTTCCCGTTCGAGCGCAACGTCCACAGCTGGTCGGTGATGCTCTCGTCGTCGCGGGCCGCGTCGCCGAACGCGAGTCGACGGACGAGCCGCCACCAGGTCTTCACGAAGTCGGGAGCGTCGAGTTCACCGCGAGATTTCGCATGCTCGAGCAGGTCCTGCGCCTCCTGCTCGATCACGGGGACCCACTCGGCCGCGAGACGGTGCAGGGCATGTTCCGGTTCGAGGACCGACTCGTTGAACGCGCGTCGCTGGGCGCGGATGTCCCCTCGGGAGATGAGCACACCGTTGGGCTGGAACGGGCTCAGTGCGGCCACCTTCTCCTTGTTGGCCGCAGTGAACGATGCCGTATCGGTGCGCAGGATCCGGTTCACGTCCTCCGGCGTCAGGACGATCGCGAGGGTGCGGCCGGGGATCGGCACGACCACGGGCCCGTCACCGTGCCGCTTGCGCAGATCGGCGACCAGGCGGACCACACCGGCATCGGACTGGTTCTTCTCGAGCAGTTTCATCGCCCAACGCCGACGAGCGATCGGTCCCACCGCCACGAACGGCACGGCCACCTGCCCGAGGAGTCGAGCGGCGTCGGTGGGCGAAACGGTCGCGGTCGATGCAGGCACAGGTGCTCCCGGCGTCGGAGGGACAGGACCTATGAAGGCTTCCCGTCGGGAGCACATCCAAACGTCCGTCCGGACCCGCAGGGGGAGATCACCGCAACCCTGGAACGAGCAGGCGTGCACGGTCCGCGGACAGAAGCACGCCTTCGGACGGCATGCAACTGTCTTCAGGGCGCGCAAACGTTCGGCGCTGCAGTGACAACTACCCGCCCTGGTTTCCCTGTGCCCTATTTTCCGCGCGCCTGCTTGCCGCGCGAGAGCACCTTGCCGGCCGCTTCCCAGTGGGCATCGGCGATCCACAACCGCGCGAACGCGTCGACCGCCTCCTCCGGGCTCGCACCGTTCACGACGTGCTTGATCGACGCGGAGGACGGATTGGCGAGGGCGCGGCCGAGAGTGCGCCACCCTTCGTCGAAGGTCTCCCGCGGGATCACCTTGTCGACGAGACCGATGCGTTCGGCCTCCTCGGCCCGCAGGATGTCGCCGGTCCCGGCGAGCATGAGGGCACGCCCGCGCCCGATCAGCGACGCCAGCCGTTCGGCACCGCCCCAGGCGGGCATGATCGCCAGCGACACCTGGTTGAAGCCGATCTTGATGTCGTCCGCGGCGATGCGGATGTCGGCGGCGACGGCCACCTCGGCACCACCGCCGAGTGCGTGACCGTTGAGCGCGGCGACGACGGGCGCCGGGAAGCCGGCGATCCGGTCGCACACGGCGCGCATCTGCCGGGCCATGTCGGCGGCCTGCTCGTGGGTGCGGAGCTCGGCGAGTTCCTTCAGATCGCCACCGGAGACGAAGGCGCGGTCGCCACCACCGCGGATCACCAGGGCACGTGCCTGCGCCTGCTCGGCCTCGTCGAGCACCTTCTCGAGCTGGTCCATCGTCTCGGGGGCGATGGCGTTGCGCGCGTGCGGGCGATCGATGGTGACGACGGCGAGTCCGTCGTCGAGCTCCAGCTCCACCATGGTCTGCTCTCCGAACTGATATTGGAATTCTACTTTTCGGAGAATAGCATCTCCACAACCGGCCAAGGCCGGTCTGCACCGGTCGCGCCGCGACGAACGGCGGCGTGACGCCACCCCCGACACTGGAGCTTTCAGATGCGGCAGATCCCCTCCGAACTGGTCGAACGCTACGAGAGCGAAGGGTGGTGGACTCGCGAGACGATCGGCGACATGCTGGCGCGCGGCCTGAAGGCCGCACCCGACACCGAGTTCCGCATCCACTCGACCATCCGACCGTGGGCGGGCACCGTGAGCGAGGTCGAACACGTCGCGCGGCGCCTCGCGGCCGGTCTGCACCGCCGCGGAGTCGGCCCCGGCGACGTCGTGGCCTTCCAGCTCCCCAACTGGATGGAGGCCGCGGCCGTCTTCTGGGCCTCGTCCTTCCTGGGCGCGACGGTCGTGCCGATCGTCCACTTCTACGGTCCCAAGGAACTCGGGTACATCCTGCGCGAGTCCGCTCCCAAGGTGTTCGTGTGCGCCGAGAAGTTCGGATACACCGAGTACCGGCCCGAACTGTGCGCCGACGTTCCCGTCGTCGGTGTCGTGGGACGCGACTTCGACGACCTGCTCGACGACGAGCCCTTCGAGAGCGTGCTCCCCGGCGATCCCTCGCAGCCGGCACTGCTGGCGTTCACCTCCGGCACCACGAGCGATCCCAAGGGCGTGATCCACACGCACCGGACGCTCGGCTTCGAGACGAGGCAGCTCTCCGAGCGCTATCCCGCCGACCGCGGCTCACAGCTCACGGGCGCGCCGGTGGGTCACTTCATCGGTATGGTCAACGCCTTCCTCATCCCGATCCTCGACCACACCCCCATCAACCTGCTCGATGTCTGGGATCCGGCCCGCGCGATCGAACTGATGGAGAGCGACGGACTCGTGATCGGCGGCGGTGCAACCTATTTCATCACCAGTCTGCTCGACCACCCGAACTTCGATCCGGACCGGCACCTGCAGTACATGAAGTACGCCGGCCTGGGCGGGTCGACCGTGCCCGCCGCCGTCACCCGTCGTCTCGACGATCTCGGCATCACGGTGTTCCGCGCCTACGGCAGCACCGAGCACCCGTCGATCACGAGTTCGCTCGTCACCGATCCGGTGGACAAGCGCCTGTTCACCGACGGCAACGCGTGCCCGGGAGTGGAGATCCGTATCGCCGACGACGGCGAGATCCTCAGCCGCGGACCGGATCTGTGCATGGGATACACGAACCCCGAACTCACGGCACGCGCATTCGACGAGGACGGCTGGTACCACACCGGAGACGTCGCGATCGTCGACGAGGACGGCTTCCTGACGATCACCGACCGCAAGGCCGACTTCATCATCCGCGGTGGGGAGAACATCAGCGCGCTCGAGGTCGAGGAGGTGCTCCTGACCCTGCCCTCGGTGGCCGAGGCCGCCGTCGTGTCGGCGCCGGACGAGCGCCTCGGAGAACATGCCGCCGCCGTGCTGCGCCTGCGGCCTGGGCACGAGATGCCGACGCTCGAGGACATCCGCACACACTTCCGGCAGGCGGGCATCGCCAAGCAGAAGTGGCCCGAGGAACTGCACCGCGTCGACGACTTCCCGCGCACGGCGAGCGGGAAGATCCAGAAGTTCCGGCTTCGTCAGGATATTGCGGCTGCGCACACATGAGAATAGTATTCTCGTAACAGGAGAAGGAGGATTTGATGACCGCGAACGATTTGCCGTACCAGCTGTTCGATGCGGACAACCATCTGTACGAGACCGAGGAGGCGCTGACGAAGTTCCTTCCGGAGAAGTACAAGGACGTGATCAAGTACGTGCAGGTCGACGGCCGCACGAAGATCGCGATCCGCGGTCAGATCAGCGATTACATCCCCAACCCGACCTTCGAGGTCGTCGCCCGGCCGGGCGCCATGGAGGATTACTTCAAGAACGGCAACCCCGAGGGCAAGAGCCGTCGGGAGATCTTCGGCAAGTCCATGAAGTCGATCCCGGCCTTCCGCGAGCCGGCGGCCCGTCTCGAACTCATGGACGAACTCCGCATCGAGCGTACGCTCATGTTCCCGACCCTCGCCAGCCTCGTCGAGGAGCGCATGCGTGACGATCCGGAGCTGATCCACGCCGTCGTGCACTCGCTCAACCAGTGGCTGTACGAGACGTGGTCCTTCAATTACAAGGACCGCATCTTCACCGTGCCGGTGATCAGCCTGCCGATCGTCGACAAGGCCATCGAGGAACTCGAGTGGTGCGTCGAACGCGGCGCGAAGGCGATCCTCGTGCGCCCGGCTCCGGTTCCCGGTTACCGCGGACCGCGTTCGTTCGCCCTGCCGGAGTTCGATCCCTTCTGGAAGCGTGTCGTCGAACTCGATGTGCTCGTCACCCAGCACTCGTCCGACAGCGGCTACGCCCGCCACACGGCGGAGTGGGACGGTGCCGACAAGGAGATGCTGCCGTTCGTCACCAACACCTTCCACATGGTCAACGAGTGGCGTCCGATCCAGGACGCGGTCGCGTCGTGGGTCTGCCACGGTGCACTCCTCCGCTTCCCGGAGCTGCGGATCGCGGTGATCGAGAACGGCGCGAGCTGGCTGCCCGGTCTGCTGCAGAACCTCGCCGACACCTTCAAGAAGGCCCCCGAGGGCTTCGGCATGAAGGACCCGGTGGAGGCGGTCAAGAACAGCATCCACGTCAGCCCCTTCTGGGAGGAGGACTTCAGCAAGCTCACCGCCCTCATCGGCGCCGAGCGCGTGCTGTTCGGTTCCGACTACCCGCACCCCGAGGGCCTGGCCGAGCCGACCACCTACATCCAGCACATCCAGCACCTGCCCTTCGAGGACCAGAAGCTGGTCATGGGCGGCAACCTCGCGAGGCTCCTGAAGGTATGAGCTGGCGGACCATCCCCGAGATGGTCCTCAGCGCCGGCGACCGCTTCGGTGATGCCGAAGCGGTCGTCGACGGGGACCTCCGGATCTCCTTCACCGATTTCACCGATCGAATCCGCCGCGCCGCCGGAGCATTCGCCGACGCAGGTGTCGGCAAGGGTGATCGGGTGGCGATCTGGGCCCCCAACTCCGCCGCGTGGATCGTCGCGGCCTTCGGCCTGCTCACCGCGGGTGGTGTGCTCGTCCCGGTGAACACCCGCTACCGCGAGGACGAGGCGGGCGACATCATCCGGCGCAGCGGAGCGAAGCTGACCCTCGTGCAGGACGGCTTCCTCGACCAGGAATACGCGGTGCCGGCCGGCACCCCCCGGATCGACATCGCATCCGGTTTCCTGGACAGCGGAAGACCTTTCACCCGCGAGGTGGTCGGCGAGGACATCGCCGACATCATGTACACCTCGGGCACCACCGGACGCCCCAAGGGCGTGATGATGAACCACCTGCAGACCCTCCGGATGTTCTCCGAGTGGTGCGATCTGGCCGATCTGCGACGCGGCGACCGTTACCTGCTCGTCAACCCGTTCTTCCACATGTTCGGCTACAAGGCCGGCCTCGTCGCGTCGTTCATCCGCGGCGCCACGATGATTCCCGTCCCGGTCTTCGAGACGGACACCGTCCTCGACCTGATCGAGCGGGAACATGTGACCATGCTGCCCGGACCACCCACGCTCTACCACTCGCTCCTCGCAGCGCAGCAGGACCGGACCCACGACCTGTCGTCGCTGCGCGCGGCGGTGACCGGATCGGCCGACATCCCGGTCGATCTGATCCGGCGGATCCGGAGCGAACTGCCCTTCGAGACGATCATGACGGGATACGGTCTGAGCGAGGCCGGCACCGCGACGGCCTCCCGCCGCGGCGACACCTTCGAACAGATCGCCACGACCGTCGGAAAACCCTGCGACGGTGTGGAAGTGAGCATCGCCGACGACAGCGAAGTGCTCATCCGCGGATACAACGTGATGCAGGGCTATCTCGACGATCCGGAGGCCACCGCCGCAGCCGTCGATACCGAAGGATGGCTCCACACGGGTGATCTCGGCGAGATCGGCGCCGACGGTCACCTCCGGATCATCGGCCGCAAGAAGGACATGTTCGTCGTCGGCGGTTTCAACGCCTATCCCGCCGAGATCGAAGGTTTCCTGCTCGAACACCCCGCCGTCGACCAGGTGGCCGTGATCGGGATCCCCGACGAACGGCTCGGCCAGGTGGGCAAGGCGTTCGTCGTCTCGTCCGATCCCGTCCCCGCCGAGGACCTGATCGCCTGGAGCCGCACACGCATGGCGGGATTCAAGGTCCCGCGTGTCGTCGAATACATCGACGCGCTCCCCCTCAACGCGACCGGCAAGGTCGTCAAAGAACTACTCCGTTGACACATCCCCCTCAGACAGGAGTTCCGGCATGTCGGACGAAGCTGCGATGATCGATTTCGCCGTGAAGTGGCGGCACTGGAACGGTGGTCCCGACGAGGACATCTGGGTCACCTTCGGGATCACCCCCGAGAACTACTTCCACCGCCTCCGCGGCCTGCTGACCAAGCATCGGTGGAACCGGTTGGAACCGCACATCCTCGAACAACTCGTGCGCATCTGCGACGAGCGGCTCGACACCGTCGACATCGCCTCCGCAGCGGGCCGACGTGATCGGGCACGGTACGCCTCCTCGGCACATCCGCTCAGCAGATTGTCCGCCTGACCAGGGTTTCGAGGAACTTCACGGGAATCGGTTTCGCCCTCCGTCGACTCGCGTATCCGCCGAGGCACCGAGCTCGATCGGAGGGAACAATCGTGAAGAACGGTTCCGTCGACCCGAAGCCGGAAGCTCACGAAGAGCCGCCGGAGAAGGTACGCCGCGCCATCGGTGCGTCGGCCATGGGTAATTTCACCGAGTGGTTCGATTACGGCGTCTACGCCTACACGGCCACCTACATCGCCGATTCGTTCTTCCCCGGCGATCTCGAATCCGCGACGCTGCTCACGCTGGGTGTCTTCGCGGTCTCCTTCATCATTCGGCCCCTGGGCGGTTTCGTGTGGGGTCCGCTCGGCGACCGGTTGGCCGTCGTCAGATCCTGGCGCTCACCATCCTTCTGATGGGTGGTTCGACGGTGCTGCTCGGCGCGGTCCCGTCGTACGAGTCGATCGGGTTCTGGGCGCCTCTGCTGCTCGTGCTGCTGCGCATCATCCAGGGCTTCTCCACCGGCGGTGAGTACGGTGGCGCGGCGACCTTCATGGCCGAGTACTCGCCCGACCGCAGGCGTGGCTTCTACGGCAGCTTCCTCGAGTTCGGCACGCTGGGCGGTTTCTCCGCCGGCGCGTTCCTCGTCCTGATGATCGACCTGCTGTCCACGGACGCCTTCATGGCGACCTGGGGTTGGCGCCTGCCGTTCTTCGTCGCCGGCCCGCTCGCGTTGGTGGGCCTCTACCTCCGTTCGAAACTCGACGAGACGCCGGTCTTCAAGGAACTCGAGGAGGCGCACCAGGAGGAGGCCAGCATCGGTGCCGAGTTCAAGGACCTGCTCACCCGGTACTGGCGACCGATCATCAAGATGATGGGTCTGGTCATCGCGCTGAACGTCTGCAACTACACGTTGCTGAGCTACATGCCGACCTATCTCGAGGATCGGATCGGTCTGACGACCACCTCGGCGCTGATCCTGGTGTTGATCGGTCAGCTCGCGATGATGGCGGTCATCCCGTTCTCCGGGGCGTTGTCGGACCGGATCGGGCGCAAGCCCCTCTGGGCGGCGTCGCTGGTAGGTCTGTTCGTTCTCGCCGCGCCGATGTACATGTTGATGTCGGTGGGCTTCGGCTGGGCGATTCTGGGCTTCACCGTGCTCGGCCTGTTGTACGTGATGCAGCTGTCGACCATCTCGGCGACCTTCCCCGCCATGTTCCCCACGCAGGTCCGGTTCGCCGGGTTCGCGATCTCGTACAACCTGTCCACCTCGATCTTCGGTGGTACGGCTCCCGCGATCAACGAATGGCTCGTCGAGCGGACCGGCAACGATCTCATGCCGGCCTTCTACATGATGGGCGCGTGCGTGGTCGGGCTCGTCGCCCTCTACTTCGTGGCGGAGACCGCGGGGGCATCGCTGCGTGGACGCGGCATCCCGGGTATCGACAACGAAGCACACCCCACCGCCCTGTCCCATCACTGACGGGAGACGGCCGGCGCAGCTTCTGTATCGGTCCGGTCCTCGGGTCGGACACGACGGATGGCCAGGGTCACGGCGGCGGCCAGCAGCGCGGACGCCGCCCCGATCAGCATGCCGGTGAGGAGTCCTCCCTCGGACGGGATCGATGTTCCGCGGAAGGCGACGGTCGTCTGCGCCAGCACGACCCCCGCGACCGCCGCCGACGCCGTGCCTCCGACCGAACGCAGCAGGGTGTTGACGCTGTTGGCCGACGAGATCTGCGTCGGCGGCACCGCCCCCATGATCAATGTGGGGATGGCCCCGTACGCCAGTCCGATCCCCGCCGCGACGCAGCAGGTGAGCGCCATGAGACCCCACGGTGATCGCATGAGGAGTCCCGCAAAGGCATAGGCCGCGGCGATCATCAGGCAGCCCGCGAACAGGGTCGTGCGGGGGCTGCGCAGGGTCGTCAGCCGCGCCCCCAGCGGGGAGATCGCCATCATCAGCAGACCGGCCGGTGCGCACCACAGCCCCATGGCCACCATCGACTGTCCCAGTCCGTATCCGGTCTCCGTGGGCAGCATGAGGATCTGGGGAACGAGCAGCGCCTGGAAGTACATCGAGAAACCGATCAGGGCCGCGACGATGTTGGTGACGAGGACCCGGTTCCCCTTCGAGACCCGGAGATCGACGAGCGGTGCCGGAGACCTCAGTTCCCACCGGCCCCACACCACGAACGCGACGATCGAGACCGCGAACAGGATCGGGATCGTCGCACCCGTCCAGCCCCAGTCACCGCCCTTGGATATCGCCAGCAACCCGGCGACCAGTGCGACCGAGAGCCCGAGGGTGCCGACGAGGTCGAATCGGCCCGCCTCCGCCGGCACCGGGGTGTCCCGCACCAGCCGGGCGATGAGCACCGCGACGAGCACACCGGCGAGACCGGCTCCCCAGAACAGCATCCGCCAGTTCGTGTACTGGACGACGGCCGCAGCGAGCGGCAGGCCGAGTGCTCCCCCGATCCCCAGGGACGAACTCATCAGGGCGATGGCCGAGCCGAGACGAGCCGGTGGCACGAGGGAACGCAACGCACTGATGCCGAGGGGCACGATCCCGAAGCCCGCACCCTGGAGGGCACGGCCGACGAGCATCGGGGCCAGGGACGACGACAGTGCACACAGGAACGACCCGACGATGAGTGGGATCGTGCACACCAACAGCATCCGGCGCGCGCCGTACATGTCGCCCAGGCGTCCCGTCACGGGTGTCGCGACGGCACCCGCGAGCAGGGTCACCGTGACCACCCAGGACGCATTGGACGGGCTGGTCCCGAGCAGGGCGGGCAGTTCACCGAGCAGTGGGATGACGAGGGTCGACATCACCGTGGTGACGATGCCCGCGAAGACCAGTACCCGGATCGTGCGGCCCTTCGGTCGATCAGGCGTCCGCACCGGCACCGACGGCGGCGGGTTCGGGAAGATCGCGTCCGGTCACGGACGGCAGCGGGAAGTGGCAGGCCGCGTACTGGCCCGGACGGACCTCACGCATCTCGGGTTCCTCTTCGGCACAACGGTCCTGGGCCATCGGGCAGCGGGTGCGGAACCGGCAACCCGTGGGAGGTGCGAGCGGCGACGGCACGTCGCCGGCCAGGGGTGGTCCGGCGAAACCCTTCTCCGGGTCGGTCAGCGGCACCGAATCGAGCAGCGCGCGCGTGTAGGGATGCGCCGGGTCGTCGTACATCTCGATGGAATCACCGAATTCGCAGACCTTGCCCAGGTACATGACCATGACCTTGTCGCTCACCGTGCGCACCACACCGAGATCGTGGGCGATGAACACGACGGTGAGATCGAACTCGGCCTTGAGTTCCTCGATCAGGTTGAGGATCTGGGCCTGCACCGACACATCGAGCGCCGAGACCGGTTCGTCGCAGATGAGCAGCCGGGGATTCAGGGCGAGCGCTCGCGCGATGGCGACGCGCTGCGCCTGGCCACCCGAGAGCTGACGGGGCAGCATGCCGGCGAATCGCTCGCCGGGCAGACCGACCTGTTCGAGGACCGACACCGATGTCGTCGCCCGTTCCTTCGCAGGTGTTTTCGCGACCGTCAGGCCCTCGACGACGATGTCGGCGACCGACCGGCGCGGATTGAGCGAGGCGACCGGATCCTGGAAGATCATCTGCATGTCGCGCCGGAGGGAGCGCATGCGCTTCTCGCTCGCCTCCTCGATCCACTCGTCGCCGAACCGGATACGGCCGGAGGTGATGCGGTCCAGCCGCAGCACCGCACGACCGGTGGTCGACTTGCCGCACCCGGATTCGCCGACGATGCCGAGGGTTTCACCGGGCAGGATGTCGAAGCTGATCTTCGAGACCGCCTGCACCGTACCGTTGTCGGTGGGGTACTCGACCACCAGGTCCTGCACACTGAGCAGGGCCTCGTCGCCGCGCAGATGAGTGGCACCACTACCGGCCATGGGATTCACCTCCGGAAACGGCCCCGACCGGAACGGTCACCGGGCTCAGACACGCAACGTGATGATCGACGCCCACCGACTCGAGTGGGGGCGGCGTGGTGTGGCACTGGTCCGACGCGTGATTGCAGCGCGGCGCGAACCGGCACCCCTCGGGCGGTGAGGTCGGGTCGGGCAGCGACCCGCCGATCACCCGCAGCGGTGCGTGCCGCACGTGGTCGATCGTCGGGGTCGCCCCGAGCAGTGCGTGGGTGTAGCGGTGCATCGGCTGCTCGAACACCTCACGGGTGGAACCGACTTCGGCGAGCCGCCCCGCGTACATCACCGACACCCGGTCGGTGCGACCCGCGACCACCGCGAGGTCGTGACTGATGAGCATCATCGACATGCCCCGGTCGCGCTGGACGCGCCGCAGCAGGTCGAGGATCTGACGCTGGATCGTCACGTCCAGGGCGGTCGTCGGTTCGTCGGCGATGAGCAGATCCGGTTCGCACGCCAGCGCGATCGCGATCATCACGCGCTGGCGCATGCCACCGGACATCTCGTGGGGATAGTTGCGGAGGCGTCGTTCCGGATCGGGGACGCCCACCTCCTCGAGGAGCTTCAGCGCCCGCGTGTGTGCCTCGGATCTGCTGACGCCGAGGTGCTTCCGCATCCCCTCGGTGAGCTGTCGCTCGACCCGGACGACCGGATTGAGCGAACGACCCGGATCCTGGAAGACCATCGCGATCTGTTTGCCCCAGATCTCGCGCTTCTCCTTCTTGGTCAGGGCCAGCAGGTCGCGGCCCTGGAAGGTCACCGATCCGGATCGGCCCGAGCGGGGTGGCATGAGCCCCATGATCGCCCGGGCCATCACCGACTTTCCGGAGCCCGACTCGCCGACGATACCCAGCGCCTGTCCGGAGTCCAGGTCGAGCGACACGTCGTCCACTGCGCGGACGGTGCCTCGTGGCGTGCCGATGTAGGCACGGAGATTTCTCACTTCGAGAATCGGCTGAGTAGTCACGGCGAGCCGGTCCCTTCCGTCTTGTCGGCTGTATCGGCTAGTTGCTGAGCCAGAATTCGGCCGGCATCGGCGATCCGAGGGTGTAGAGCTGCACGCCCTGCAGATCCTTCGAGTAGGCGACCGAGGGGGTGGCCCGGACGTACCAGAGACCCACCACCTGATCGGCCAGGCGCTGCTGGACGACGTCGTAGGCTTCCTTGCGTTCCTCGACGGTCGCGCCGAACCGGCCGCGCTCGAGAGCTGCGTCGAGCTCGGGATCGTTGATCCCGGTGAAGTTGCCGGTCGACGTGGAGTCGAACGCGATCGAGAGCGGGAAGTCGGGGTCCTGCGTGATCGCCGAGGAAATGATCATGTCGAAGTCGCGCGCACCCGCCCGCGCCGTGAGCGTCGGGTAGTCGAGCACCTCGACCTGCATGTCCACGTTCTCGAATGCTCCGAGCTGGGCCTGGATGGCTTCGCCGAGAGAGCGCGCCTCCGCTGTCGGGTAGGCCAGGTAGGTGAACGAGACGGGCTTGCCTTCGGCAGCGAGTTCGTCGAACAGCTTCTGCGCTTCCTCGGTATTCGTCTCGGAGAGCTGGATGTCGGCGTAGTAGGGCGAATCCTCGGGGAAGAAGGTGCGGGGGATCTCGCCTTCGCCGTTGTACACCACGGTGTTCGCGGCATCGAGATCGACAGCGAGAGACACCGCGCGACGTGCCCGCTCATCGTCGAAGGGGGCCCTGCGGAAGTTCATCGCGGCGAACTGTCCACCGCCGGTCGATGTCACCTGGGTGGCGAGGCCCGCAGATTCGGCACGCTCGAGGCTGGTCCAGCTCGATTCCATCGACAGGTCCGCGGCCCCCGTCGTGGCTGCGTTCAGTCGCTGGTTGTAGTCGGCCACCGTCCGGATCGTGAGTTCGTCGAGGTAGGGCTTCGGGGCGTCCCAGTACGATTCGTTCTTCTCGAGTCGGATCGAGTCCTGACGGGTCCAGTTCACGAGCGTGAACGGCCCTGCACCGATGGGGTTCTCGTCGAACGCCTGCTGCCCCTGTTCGAGGGCGGCCGGCGATGCGATCCAGTTCAGTGCACCGGCGACGATGGCCTGGGCGAACTGCGGGTTGGGCTCGACCATCGTCACACGCAGGGTGGTCGGGTCGACGACCTCGGTGGACTCGATCTGCGATGCCTGACGGATCGTCGTCGAGGCCAGCGCCGGGTCCTTGAGGCGGTCCCAGTTGAACTTCACTGCGGCGGCGTCGAGAGGGGTGCCGTCGCTGAACTTCAGGTCGGGCTGCAGTGCGAGCGTGAACGTCTTCCCGTTGTCCTCGGTCGAGAAGTCGGTCGCCATGCGGTATTCGACGTCGAACGTGTCGTTGTTCGTGATGATCAGTTCGCCGTAGAGAGCGTTGCCCAGCACCGGCTGATGGGCCCATGTGTTGGACAGCGCGGCGGGATCGAGCGAGCGAGGCTCACCGGCCTGGAGGATGGTCGCGGAACCACCTGCCACGGGATCACCGACCGCCGCGGTGTCCTGGGCCGAGGCGGTATCGGAACCGCTCGATCCACAGGCCCCGAGGACCAGTACGGCGGAACAGGCCACGGCGACCGCCGCGAACATTCTTCTACGTCGAATCATGGTCGACCTTTCTTCGGAAATTCTGGGTACGAACACTTCTCGGTATCTCAGTCGTGGAGCGTGCGGTCGTACTTGGTACGGAGATGGTCGCCGACCTGATTGAGGGCGAACACCGTGAAGAAGATGACGAGCGCCGGTACGAACACCAGGTGCGGTGACGTGGCGATGGCGTCCTTGCCGTCGTTGATCATTCCGCCCCAGCTGGGCTGCGGCGGCGGGATGCCCAGGCCGAGGAAGCTCAACGATCCCTCCGCGACGATGAGCGCCGCGATCACGATGGGCATGTACGACGCGAGGGGCGCGAGGACGTTGGGCATGATCTCCCGGAACAGGATCCGTCCGCTGCCGGCGCCCATGTTCTTGGCGGCCCTGACGAATTCACGCGACGACCAGGAGAGGGTGTTGGCTCGCGCCAGGCGGATGAACGACGGGATCGCCAGCAGGCCGAGACCGAAGAGGATGGTCCGGACACTCGGGGTGAGGATCGAGGCGAGGGCCAGGAGCAGGATCAGCGGGGGGAAGGCGAGCATCGCGTCGGCCAGCAGCGAGATCACGGCGTCGACACGCTTGCCGAAGTATCCGGCGATCATGCCGAAGAACGATCCGATCAGGAAGCCCACGAGGCCGGCCACGGCACCGATGACGAGCGAGACCTGCGCGCCGTAGACGACGCGGGACAGGATCGACCTGCCGAGGGTGTCGGTCCCCAGGAGCGTGTCGAGCGAGTCGAGGTTCGGGGGCGTCCGCGGAGGTCCGATCGGAACGTTGTACGGCGCCAGCGGGAGAACGCTCGCGAAGATCGCGGCACCGATGATGAGCACCAGCCACACGATCGACAGGTAGACCAGCACCGAGCGGGTCTTCTTGGCGGCGGGTACCTTCGGCAGATCCTCGGTGGTCGACTCGACCCGCTGTGCGTCGTCCTTCTTCTCGAGCGCGACCTGCGTCATGCTCCGACCACCTTCCTGACCCGCGGGTCGACGACTTGGTAGCTGAGGTCGACGAGGGTGTTGATGCCCACGTAGACGACGGCGATGAAGGCCACGATCCCCTGCACCATGATCACGTCGCGGGAGGTGATGGAGGAGGCGACGAGTTGGCCCAGACCCGGGAGGCCGAACAGGGTCTCGACGATCACCGTGCCGCCGATGAGGCGGCCGAGGTTGATGCCGGCAACGGTGATGAGCGAGAACGACGAGGGCCTCAGTGCGTGCCGGAACATCACGTACCAGGACGGCATCCCCTTGGCCCGGGCCGCGGCGATGAAATCCTCACGCAGCGTGCCCATGAGGTCGGTACGGAGCAGGCGGTGGAAGGCCGCGATCTCGGTGAGGGCGATGGCGAGCGCCGGGAGCATCGCGCTGCGCAAGTTGTCGCCGAGACCTTCGCTGATCCGGGACCAGCCCATCACCGGGAAGATCTGGAGCTTGATCGCGAGGAAGTAGATGAGGACGGGGCCGGCGATGAAGGCGGGCACCGAGAGGAAGACGGCCGACAGGGCGTTCATGCCGCGGTCGACGGCGCTACCCGGGCGGGATGCGGAGATCACGCCCATGACGAGTGCGACCACCAGTGCGATCAGCAGACCCATCGCGGCGAGCTGGAGAGTGACCGGCAACCGTTCGGCGATGGCCTCGCTCACGGATTGACCCGTCAGCGGCGAGGTTCCGAGATCGCCCCGGACCGCGTCGGACAACCACCCGAAGTACTGGCTCCAGAAGGGCGCGTCGAGGCCGAGCTTGGCGTTCAGTTCGGCGACCGCCTGGGGAGTTGCGTTCTCCCCCAGGATGACCTGGGCGACGGAGCCGGGCGCGAGACCGAGCAGGCCGACGACCGCGATGGTCACCAGCAGGACCACCAGCAGGCTGCGGCCCACCTTTTTCGAAACTGTGAGAAACATCCGACTCAACTTTCGTCGTACTACCGAGGCCGTGGATCACGGCGACGCAGAACACGAGCAGAGTGCACTACCTGTGATGCCCCACACATTAGAGCCTGCGTGTGGCCGCGGCAATAAGGATTACAGAAAAGACGAATGGAGTTTCTAATTATTCAGAACGGCAATCTTGCAGCGCTGCAAGATACTCGAGATACGAGACGGAAAGACGGTGACGGGCCGGCTCGTACGCACGGCGAGGACCCGTGCACCGGACGGGTGCACGGGTCCTCGCCGAACAGCGATGGCGGGTGGAAGTACGGGATCAGCCTCCGGGGCCCTCCAGGATCGTCACGGCCGCAACGGCCGTCGGGCCTCCGACATTGTGCGCGAGACCTGTTCGCGCTCCGTCGACCTGGTTGACCGCCTGTCCGCGGAGCTGCTCGAACAATTCCACGCACTGGGCGACACCGGTCGCGCCCGGCGGATGCCCCTTCGTGTTCAGACCGCCGCTGGGATTGACCGGCAGCGACCCACCGACCTCGGTGACTCCCGCCTCGAGAAGCTTGAAACCCTCGAAGCGCTCGGCGAATCCGAGATCCTCGTAGCTGATGATCTCGATTCCGGTGAAGTAGTCGTGGATCTCGGCAACGTCGATGTCCCCCGGTGACAGGCCCGCGGTGCCGAACGCCTGCTTCGCCGCGCGCCGCGTCGCCGCGAAGGAGGTGAGATCGCGCTTGTGCTGGTGCATCACGGCGTCGAAACCCAGACCGGTGCCGCGGATCCACACGGGCCTGTCGGTGTAGCGGTCGACGACGTCGTCCGCCACCAGGATCAGCGCGGCCGCACCGTCGCTCTGCGGCGCGCAATCGTAGACGCCGAACGGCGTCACCACCGTGTCGGCGGCCAGCACCTCCTCCACCGTCAGCTCGAATCGGCGGCACGCCTTGGGATTGTTCAACGCGTTGCGGTGGTTCTTCACCGCGACCATCGCCATGTGTTCACGGGTGGCCGGCGACTCGTACAGATAGCGGCGCATGTGCAACGCGAAACCCGCCTGCGCGAGGCCGAGCGGGAAATCCCACGCCATGTCGCGCGTCATGGATTCCCATTCCCAGAGCATGCCCTTCGAGGCCGTCTCCCGGAGTTTGTCGGCACCCATCACGAGCGCGACGTCGCATGCCCCCGATGCGATGCCGTAGACGGCGTTGCGGATCGCGTCGTGTCCGGTCGCGCAGGAGTTCTCGACCCGCGTCACCGGAACGTCGTGCAGCCCGAGGGTGTCGGCGAGGATCCCGGACGGGAAACCGTCCGTCGTCCCCATCGAGCCGAACCACGCCGCGTCGATGTCCGACTTCCGCACGCCCTTGTCGACGCTCGCCGCGCAGTCGGCGAAGGCCATCGGAAGCAGGTCCCGGATGCCCAGAGCGAAATGTTCGGCGAAGGGTGTCATTCCTGCGCCGACGATCGCGACCTTTCTCATGCCGCTTCCTCCTCGTCCACGGGATCCGAATCGGGTTCGAAGGCGTATCCGTAGTCGGGGACACCCGAGCGCACCGCGATGCGGCGGAGCACCAGCCGTCCCCGGTCTCCGATGTCGACACTGCCGGCGGCAGTGCCGGTGACCCGCACCAGCGCACGGACTCCGACACCGTCGAGGTCGACGACGACGAGCGAGTACGGGGTGCGCAGACCCGGCACCGGCACGTGCACGGTGACCTCGGTGTAGACCGTCCCAGTGCGCGGTAGTTCGACGAAGGTGTACTCGGTGTCGAGCGAGCCGTCCTCGTCCACCCGGTAGCGCGGCGGGAAGTCGACCTGGTCGCTGTCGAGGAAACGCCCGCCCTCCCATCGCACCTTGGCTTCGAAGGCCCGCTCGTAGGCCGCCAGCGAGATCGGGATCTCGCCGGGCAGGGTCTGCGCCGAATCGAGCACGGGCCGCGCAGGTCTCTCCCGGCGACGGACCTCGGCCGTCCCCTCCGCGACGGTCAGTCCCGACAGGCTGGCCTGTTCGACTCCGACGAGAGGTCCGGTGAGACCGGCCTCCGCCATCGCGGCCAGGGCGAAGAGCGCCGAACTCGCGCCCGTCGTGGGCAGATCCGTGGTCTGCGTGGCCGCGAGCGAGGCGGCGTGCTGCGCCGGGACCCCCGCCACGACGGCCGGGGTGTCCACCCAGGCCGTCGCGAGCGAGGCGAGATAGCCCCGCTTCCGGAGCAGTCTCGGGTCCCCGTAGTCGTGGATGTCGCCGGAGGCGTTCCGCGTACGTACGGGCAGGCTGCGCGACACGCGTGCGGCGGTGCGCACCTGCAACCCGTGGTCGGAGGTGAGGGCCGCCGCCGCACCGGCCGAGTTCAGGTCGACCCCGATGACCAGTGTCCGTGGTCGCGCCGAGCCGAGGGCGTCCAGCGTCGCCGGCGCGCCCCCGAGCCGCTCGATCACTTCGAGTTCGGGATCGAGTCCGAGTCCTGCGAGCAGAACCGCAGCGTTGCTGCTCTCGGTCAGCGGCAGATCCCGGCCGACGAGGACGACGTACTCGACGGATCCGCCCGCTTCGAGTGCGGCGCGGCCCGCCTCGACGGCGAGGGTGACGGCGTCCTCGTCGTCACCGGCGATCCTGGCGTCGGGGGTGCCCCAGCACGGCAGGTACGTTCCGATCGATGCGATGTAAGGCATTGGCCCTCCCTGAACCGGGTGCAGCCCCGACTAGGTGACTGCGCCCGCTGTCTTGAGCTCGATGATGCGCTCCCAGTCCAGCCCGAGCTCCTGCAGGATCTCCTCGGTCTGGGCGGCGAACTCGGGTGCCGGTCCGGTCTGCGGCGGCGTCACGTCGAACTGCACCGGATTGGCGACGAGTTCGAGTTCCCCTGCCTTGACCAGATATTCGTTGTCGCGGACCTGCGGGTCGCTCACGACCTGCAGCGAGTCCTGGACCGGTGCCCACGGCCCGGCGAGCGTGCCGAACCGCTGGACCCATTCCGCGAGCGGGCGGCTGCCGATGACCTCGCGCAGGATCTCGACGGCCTCGACGGTGTTCGCGGCGATCGACTGTGCGTCCGCGAAACGCGGATCGTCGATGAGGTCGGGGCGGTCGATGTGCGTGCACACATCGGCCCAGAACCTCGCCGGCTGCAGCATCACGAACGAGATGTAGCGTCCGTCCGCCGTGCCGTAGACACCCGAGAGCGGGTTCGTCGGGGCGCCGTGGCCACCGGCCTTCGGTGCTTCCATGTGCTGCCCGAGATGCGCGGACAGTGCGATGGTGTGGCCCATCGCCCACACCCCGCTGCTGAGCAGCGAGACGTCGACCACCGAGGGTTCGCCCGTGCGTTCACGCTTGAACAATGCCGCCGCGATACCGCCGGCGAGGTTCGTGCCCGAGATCGTGTCGCCGAAGGCGGGCCCGGGAGGTGCGATCATCCCGTCGATGCCGGGCGGGGTGAGCGTGGCGGCGACACCGGCGCGCGCCCAGAAGGCCGTCATGTCGTATCCGCCCTTGCCGGACTCGACACCGCGCGGGCCGAGCGCACTCCCCCGCGCGTAGACGATCTTCGGGTTGACCGCGCGGATGTCGTCGACGTCGATCTGCAGCTTGGTCCGCACCTTGGGCAGGAAGCTGGTGAGGAAGACGTCGGCGGTACGCACGAGCTCGAGCAGCACCTCGCGGCCCTCGGGGATCGAGATGTCCAGGCCGAGGCTGCGCTTGCCGCGGTTGGCGTGCTCGACGTTGGGGTTCGGATCACCTTCGACGCGAAGGGTTCCCGTCTGTCGCAGACCCCGCTGCGGGTCGCCGGTCACCGCGTGCTCGATCTTGACGACGTCGGCGCCCCACTCCGCGAGCACCGCGCCCGCGGAGGGAACGAAACCGTACATCGCGACCTCGACGACGCGGACGCCTTCGAGTGGCTTCACGAGGTCACCGCCTTCGAGAACGCCTTGAGCTGCTGGAACTCCTCGAGTCCGGCCCTGCCCATCTCACGGCCGATGCCGGACTGCTTGTAGCCGCCGAACGGGACGTCGGGGCTGAAGTAGTTGCCGCCGTTGACGGAGAAGGTGCCGGTGCGGATGCGGCGGCCGATCGCGATACCGCGTTCTTCGTCGGCGGTGAGCACGCCGCCCGACAGGCCGTACTTGGAGTTGTTGGCGATCCGCACGGCATCGTCGTCGTCGTCGAACGGGATGACGGCGAGGACCGGTCCGAAGACCTCCTCCTGCGCGATCTCACTGTCGGGGTCGACGTTCGCGAGGAGGGTGGGCTTGTAGAACCAGCCCGGATCGACCTTCTCTCCACCGGTGACGAGGGTGGCGCCGTCGGCCACGGCGCGCTCGACCATGCCGTGGATCTTCTCGCGCTGCTTCTCGCTGATGACCGGGCCCATGTAGATCTTCGGGTTCGACGGATCGCCGTAGGGCACGTGCTGCATCATCCCGGCGACCTGCGCGACGATCTCGTCGTGCTTGTCGCGGGGGACGAGCAGACGCGTGGTCAGCGCGCAGCCCTGGCCGGCATGCGAGCAGATGCTGAAGGCGGCGAACTGCGCGGCGGTCGCGAAGTCGGCGTCCTCGAGGACGATGAGCGCCGACTTGCCGCCGAGTTCGAGGAAGACCTTCTTCAGCGAGTCCGCGGCCGCGGCCATGATCTTCTTGCCCACGGGGGTCGAGCCGGTGAAGGTGACGACGTCGACGTCCGGATGGGTGGTCATGAGCTCACCGGGGGCGACCTGCGACGACGAGATGATGTTGACGACACCGGCCGGGATGTCGGTGTGCTCGGCGATGATCTCGGCGAGCGCCTGGGTGACGAGCGGGGTGTCGGGTGCGCCCTTGAGCACCACCGTGCAGCCCGCGGCGAGCGCGGCCGGCAGCTTCGCCATGGCCAGCTGGGTCGGGTAGTTGTAGGCGACGATCGCGGCGACGACGCCGGCCGCTTCCTTCTCCACCCAGCGGCGGTGCGGCTGTCCGCGGAACTCGACGTCGCCGAGGTCCTCCGTGAACTCGGTGTTCCGCAGCAGGTCGGCGTAGTACTTCACGATCTCGAGCGGCGCGTCGACCTGGTTGCCGTGGGTGAGGATGCGCGGGGCGCCGACCTCGGCGATCGTCAGCTCGCGCAGTTCCTCGACGTTGTCGCGCAGGGCCTTGTAGAGCTGGTCGAGGCACTTGATCCGGAACTCGACATCGGTGGACCAGGTGGTCGTGTCGAATGCGCGTCGCGCTGCACGGATGGCGGCTTCCGCCTCCTCGACACCCGCATCGGGGGCGTAACCCACCAGTTCACCGGTCGCCGGATTGTAGGAAGCGAAGGTGCGCTCGGTGGTGGTGAGCTTCCCGTCGATCAGCAGCCGTTTCGCCACTTCGGTGGTCGCGGCGTCGGCCACCGCGGTGGCTCCGTTCTCCTGCACTGACATCCCATCTCCTCGCATCGTGTGGAAATCACATTCTCAGATCAGAGAATTAATCTGTTCGACTTTCGAGAACTTTAGCAAGGAGCAGTCC